>JAEEGI010007900.1_pt1 | contig 23676 bp, 14 predicted proteins | sample 8958751 | NCBI WGS metagenome assembly JAEEGI01 (sample SAMN16246545, study PRJNA631951) | gut metagenome | biome: gut microbiome; feature: rumen; material: KS-attached | host: Bos | place: Iran: Karaj | collected 2018-10 | reverse complement strand
ACAGGACATCGAGAGCTTCAACGTGCTGAAGGACGCATCGGCAACCGCCATCTATGGTAGCCGTGGTTCTAACGGTGTCATCATCATCACCACCAAGAAAGGTCGTCGCGGCCAGCGTCCCTCCGTTTCTTACAACGGTAGCGTGACAATGAGCATGAAGAAGAAGACCATCGATGTGATGGACGGTGACGAGTACCGTGATTTCATCAGGAAGTCTTTCGCTGGTGACTCCCGCGAGGAGACCGCCCTGTCGCTGCTGGGCAATGCCAACACCGACTGGCAGAGCGAGATCTTCAAGACGGCATGGAGCCATGACCACAACCTGACCGTGGCCGGTTCGGTGGGCCAGATTCTGCCTTACCGCGTTTCGATGGGTTACACCGACCAGGAAGGTATCCTCAAGACTTCGGACTTCAAGCGCTACACTGTGGCTCTTAACTTGAATCCCTCCTTCTTTGAGGACCACCTGACAATGAACCTTAACGGTAAGTTGGCTTGGACCAAGTCTCGTTGGGCCGACACCGGTGCTGTGGGTAATGCCGTCCGCATGGACCCGACGCAGCCCATTTACAGCAATGACCCGATGTATAAGAATGTGGGTGGCTATTTCGAGTGGTTACAGGTGAACAACGCTGACCCCGCTTGGCCCTACACCAAGAACGGTAACGCCCCCTACAACCCCGTGGCAATGCTTGACAACCACGACAACACGGGTTGGGCTCACACTTTCATCGGCAGTGCCGACATCGACTACAAGATCCACGGTTTTGAAGACTTGAGACTCCACCTCACTCTTGGTGGTGACTTCACCGGTGGTCACGGCCACAACAACAGCACCTGTTATTCTAACACCTCCAACTACTGGGGCAACAACAGCAGGTACACCCAGAGCAAGGAGAACTTGCAGTTGAGTACCTATGCTCAGTACTACAAGGACTTCAACGATTTGCACCACTTCGACATCATGGCTGGTTATGAGTGGCAGCACAACTGGCGCAAGGAGTATAACGAGTCATGGGGAACCTATCCCAATGACTCTCAACTCTTCTACCTCGCCACTGACAGTGAGAATGCACTCAACGTGGTTCCTGGCCAGTGGATTCCCGGAGCTACTTACCACGTTGGCGATCCCAAGGCCGGTACCATCTACGGTGACGGTGTTTATTACCAGTTCAATGGTCTGGGTTACCGCACCGAAAACTTCCTGGTATCGTTCTTTGGCCGTATGAACTACAGCTATGCTAACCGCTATCTGCTGACCTTCACCATGCGTTATGACGGCTCGTCGCGCTTCAAAAAGCACTGGGCGCTGTTCCCCTCGGCTGCTTTTGCTTGGAAGATTAACGAAGAGGACTTCATGAAGGACGGTCCCTTCAGCGACCTGAAGTTGCGCCTCGGTTGGGGTAAGACCGGTCAGCAGGAAGACATCGGTGACTACAACTACTTCACCAACTATGTGATGAGTAACGGTAGTGCAGGTTCATTCTATGACATTATGGGTGATGGTACTAAGGCTAAGCCCAATGCTTATAACCCCTTGCTGAAGTGGGAGACCACCACGACGACCAACATTGGTATTGACTGGGGTGTTATGAACCAGCGCCTGAGCGGTAGCATCGACTGGTACTATCGCAAGACCACCGATCTGCTTAACAGGGCCACCCTGCCGGCATTGTCCAACTTCCGTGACGTGTTCATGAAGAACATCGGTTCGCTGCGCAACACCGGTATTGAGCTTTCGTTGAACTGGAAGGCAATTTCCACTAACGACGTTTTGTGGACCATCGACTATAACCTGACCTACAACAGCAACAAGATCACCGAGTTGGTTGGTGATGATCCCAACTATATCGTGCCTCACGGCAACATCTCGGTTGATAACCAGGTACAGGCTCACGTTGTGGGCTATCCCGCTAGCTCGTTCTACGTTTACCAGCAGGTCTATGACCAGAATGGCCATCCCATCGAGGGCCAGGTGGTTGACCGCAACGGTGACGGTACGATCAGCAACTCCGACAAGTACTACTACAAGTCGCCGCACGCTCCTGTGACCATGGGTCTGGCATCGCGCCTCGACTGGAAGAATTGGGACTTCGGTTTCAACCTGCGTGCCAGCATCGGCAACTACCTGTTCAATAACGTGATGCAGAGCCGACACAACGTCAGCAATGCCGCTATGCTCGAAGAGATTGGTGGTAAATACCTGGTTAACCGTCCCGTCGAGATGGTTAAGTTGGGTTGGCAGACCTATGATGTCAAATCATTGGAGACCGACTATTGGGTTCAGAATGCTTCGTTCCTCAAGTGTGACAACATCACCTTGGGTTACAGCTTCAATAACCTGTTCAAGCGTGGCAGTTACAATGGCATCGGCGGACGTCTTTACGCCACCGTTTCCAATGTGTTCTGCATTACCAAGTTTGACGGTATCGATCCCGAGAATTCAGGTGGTATCTGTGGTGATATCTTCCCACGTCCCATCTCGTTCATCCTCGGTTTGAGCCTGAACTTCTGATTTAGTTGACACATTAACTTATAAATTAGTCAGAATACAATGAATAAGTTTTTCAAATATATATTGAGTGCTGCTGTGGTGCTGCTGATGGCAGGAGGTCTGTCCTCTTGCATCAATGACCTGGATGTGGAGCCTATTGATCCGGCGCTGCAGAGCGATGTCACCGCCGAGGAGATTTTCAACAAGTGCTATTCGGTGTTTGCCACCTCGGGCCACAATGGTGGTGATGATGCTAAAGATATCGATAAGATCAATGACGCTGGTTTTACTCATCTGTATCGCCAGATGTGGAACTCCAATGAGTTGACCACCGACGAAGCCCTGTGTAGCTGGAGCGATGGCGGTATCAACGATTTCAATTACAATACCTTTGATGCCGGTCATTCGATGATGGTTGGTTACTATTATAGGTTGTGCCTGGGTATCACCTTCTGCAACCAGTATCTTGACATGTTTGCTGACTATGACGCCACGATGACTGCCGAGATTCGTTTCTTGCGTGCCTTCCAGTATTATCTGTTGACCGACGCGTTTGGAAATGTGCCTTTCAGTGATACCTTCACGGGTGATTCTCCCGAACAGTACACGCGCACCCAGGTGTGTGAGTTCATCGAGAAGGAGCTCAAGGCCATCACTGGCGAGGACGCTAGCGACAATGGTAATATCCTGAATGATCCTAGTCCCAAGAAGTTTGGTCAGGCAGGTTACGGCCGCGTTGACAAGGCTGCTGCCTGGATGCTGCTGGCTCGTGTGTACCTGAACAGTGAGGTTTACACTGGCACTCCCCGTTGGAAAGAGGCTGCTGACTATGCCAAGAAAGTGATCGACTCGCCTTACAAGCTGAACACCAATGGCTATGCCGGAAATGGTATCGACGGTGTTTATCGTGAGTTCACCGCCTATCAGATGCTCTTCATGGGTGACAACAGCACGACTGATGCTGCCTATGAGGCCCTGTTCCCTGTTATCCAAGACGGTCTGCGCACCACCTCGTGGGGTGGCTCGGAGTTCCTGATTGCTTCGACGGTTGACGATGCCGTTCGTCCTTATCGCTATGACGAGACCGAGGTCAATGGTCTTTATGACAACAATGCTTGGGCTGGCAACCGTGCTCGTCCCGAGTTGGTTCGTCTGTTCTTCCCCAACGATGACGCACCCGAGGCTCATGCCTATGATGTGTATGAGGCGGCCGAGGATGACCGCGCGTTGTTCGAGACTATGGGCCACACGCTCGACATCACCGATCCTGCTAACTTCAAGTATGGTTTTGCCGTTGCCAAGTTCAACAACTTCAAGTGTGACGGCAGCAAGGGCAGCAGTATCACCTTCCCCGACACCCATCTGTTCTACATGCGTGTGGCTGAGGCCTATCTGACCTATGCCGAGGCCCTCACCCGCATGAGTGGCGATGTGGCTCCCGCCGAGGCCGTAGCTGCTATCAATGCTATCCGAGGCCGTGCCCACGCCCTGCAGCGCAACCGCTACACGCTCGACCAGATTCTCGATGAGTGGGGCCGTGAGTTCTACTTCGAGGGCCGTCGTCGTGTGGACCTGATCCGCTTCAACAAGTTTGGTGGCGACACCGGCTACCAGTGGCAATGGAAGGGCGGCGTTTACGCAGGTCGCGACTTTGAGGCATTCCGCAATGTGTTTGCTATCCCCACCGATGACCTGATTGCTAACTCCAAACTGACACAGAATCCCGGTTATTAATGCAACTGTAATGTCTAACATTAAATAAATGACAATAAGAACATGAAAAAGATATTTTTATCATCACTGATGCTGCTGAGCATGGCACTCGTGTTCACGGCTTGCGAGGATGACCGTGATTCCAACCCCACGCTGGTACAGCCCTCCACGTTCAAGCTGAACAACCCCGTGAACCCGATGGTTGACCTGGCCCTGTCCACGGTCATTCCCATGGCTTGGTCACAGCCCGACTTCGGTGGCTGGCCTGCTGCCTGTGAGTATCAGCTCGAGGTTTCGCACTTAAGCGACCCTAAAGAGTGGACCGTTTCGACCGAGATGGCTGCTGCCGACACCACCGGTGCAACCATTGCCAACTATGCTGTGCTGAAATCGGTATATGCTGCCTGCAATGGCGACATGAATGTTGAGGACCTGAACAAGGCGTTGAACCGAATCCTGGCATGGGAAGAGGACAATGTGCCCGAGAAGCAGACGGTGTATGTACGCTGCCGTGCTATCACTGCTGGCGCAGAGCCTGTTTACTCCAATGTGGTAAGTCTGGACGTGAATCCCTACTATGTTGACCTCAGTACCGAGGTTAGCGAGGAGATTGAGCTGTGGTACCTCATCGGTGCTTGCATCGGTGACGGTTCATGGAGCAATACTGCCGAAGGCGTGGGCGTGTCTGTCATCCCGATGTATCCTGTTTATGACACTGATGGCAGCGTGATCCCCGGTGAGATCCAGTATGTGGGTTACTTCCCCGCCGACCTGGGCTTCAAACTCATCAAGGTTCCTGGTGATGCTACTTGGGCAGCCCAGTGGGGTCAAGGTGATGCCGGCTACGTGAAGAATGACGGTGGCAGCAGTGACATTAAGGTTCCTGCCGACGGTTACTACATGATCCACCTGAATACCGCTACCGACGTGCTCACGATTGAGCCTTACGAGGGCGCTGTGGGTGTTTACACCCAGATTGCTATGCCTGGTGATTATCAGGGTTGGAGCACTGCCGACAACCTGTTGAATCCCATGAGCACCGTGGTTGAGAACCATGACTGGTATCTGAAGAGTGTGACCTACGAGGACACTGGTCTCAAGTTTGCTGCCGACAACGATTGGGCTGTGAACTGGGGTGGTAATGGCTTCCCGCATGGCCAGGGTACTCAGGACGGTCCCAACATCAATGTTACTGCTGGTACCTACCATGTATACTTCAACGATATCTTGGGCACCTACAACTTTGTCCCTGTCGAGTAAATAATAACAAGCTGTTAGCTATTAGCGATTAGCCGTTAGCCCAGTGCTAAAGACTAAGAGCTAATAGCTAGGAGCTAAAAGCTAGAAAAAAAATTATGAAGAAGATTTTATATATTGCTGCAATGGGCTTGTTGCTGGCAAGCTGTACCGAGGATTTCAAGGACTGGGCAGAGCCCCAAAACAATCCCCAGGGCGAAGTTATCACCTTCGGAACTGGTTCGGTAACTCCTGCAGGAGCAATCGACTTTGCTGAGGTGACTGAGGAGCGCGTTCAGGTGTGCAACATCACTCCTCCCGCTACTACCGACACGACCTATCACCCTGAGTACACGATCTATCTCAACGGCCAGCCCTTTGTGATGGCTTCGGACGGCACGATGGATGCTGCTGAGCTTTCAAACTATGTGGTTTCGCTCTTTGGCAAGGCTCCCGAAGCTCGCGTTCTCACTGCCCATGTGATGTGCGTGATGAGCAACGGCCTTACTGCTACCACTATCATGAGCGACCCGTTTGAGATTACCGTTACTCCCGCTCCCATCGCTGTGCCCGACTTGTGGTATCTGGTGGGTTCGTGCATCGGTGACGGTTCGTGGGGCAACGATCCCGCCAACGTGGGTACCGCTCTCATCCCCATGTACTGCGAGGCTGAGGACTTCTCGATCCTGAACTATGTCGGCTTCTTCCCTGCCGGCCAGGGCTTCAAGATCATCCACCGTCCTGGCAACTGGGATGAGCAGTGGGGTCAGGGTGCTGACGGCTACGTGAAGAACGATGGCGGCAGTGGCAACATCGAGGTGCCTGCCGACGGCTATTACGTGATTACCTACGACATGAACGCCGAGACGCTGTCAGTCGAGCCCTATGATGGCTTGGTAACTGTTCTTAGCAAGGTGACCATGCCTGGCGGTTATCAGGACTGGAACGTCGGTGGCAACGAAATGTCGCCCATGAGCACCGTGGTTGAGAACCATGACTGGATTGCTAAGAATGTGACCTTCAGCGACAACACCGAGCTCAAGTTTGCTAACGGCACTTGGGCTGTGAACTGGGGCGCAACGACCTTCCCCGTGGGTGTCGGCACCCAGGGCGGCTCCAACATTCCCGTTGAGGCAGGAACCTACACGATTGTGTTCAACGACATCATGGGCAGGTACTACTTCATCATGCAGTAAGCACTTGCATCAGTAGATTTTCCCGGCGGGGGCGTGCCAGCAGGCACGTCCCCGCTGTTGCAATCGTTTGCACAATGCTAATTGGTTGAGTTTTTTTGTGAAAATGTGGTGGAGTGTTAGAATTTTGCTATATTTGCGCATATATCCAACTAAAAAACCTGAGAGCAATGAAAAAGTTTCTTATTTCTTCACTTGTTGCCCTCCTGATGCCGTTGCTGTCGTCGGCACAGGGGTGGCCCGCACAATATGGCGGCGTGATGCTGCAGGGCTTCTATTGGGACTCCTTCAGCGAGACGCAGTGGACCAAGCTTGAGGCTCAAGCCGATGAGCTGTCTGAGTTTTTCAAACTCGTGTGGATACCGCAGAGCGGTTATTGCGGCGGCAAGTCGATGGGCTATGATGACCTCTTCTGGTTCATCAACTACAGCAGCTCGTTCGGCAACGAGACGCAGTTGCGGTCGATGATCAATACCTTTAAGGATAAGGGCATCGGCACGATTGCCGACGTGGTCATCAACCACCGCAAGACCATCAACGACTGGGTGACCTTCCCCATCGAGGTGTACAAGGGCAAGACCTATGAAATGAAATCGACCGACATCTGCCGCAACGACGATGGTGGCAGCACGCTGGCCTGGGCCAACCAGAACGGCAAGTCCCTCAGTCCCAACAACGATACCGGTGAGGACTGGGGCGGCATGCGTGACCTGGACCACAAGAGCGAGAATGTGCAGACGATTGTCAAGGCTTACCTGAAGTTCCTGCTCAACGACCTGGGCTATGTGGGCTTCCGCTATGATATGACCAAGGGTTATGCTGCTTCTTACACGGGCATGTATAACGAATATGCAGCCCCCGAGTTCTCGGTGGGAGAGTTCTGGGATGGTTATCTGCCGACGGTGAAGAGCTGGATTGACGGTACCAAGGTCAATGATGTGGTGCAGAGTGCAGCATTTGACTTCCCGTTCCGTTACACCATCCGTGACGCTGTCAATTCAAGCAAATGGAGCAACCTGGCCGGCAGCGGCAAGGGCCTGTGCCTGGATAACAACTACAAGCGCTATGCGGTGACCTTCGTCGAGAACCACGACACGCAGTACCGTGATGCCAACAACCAGCAGGACCCCATCCGCACCAACATTGAGGCAGCCAATGCCTACCTGCTGTCGATGCCCGGCACCCCGTGCATCTTCCTCAAGCACTGGATTGATTACAAGGAGAGCATCAAGCAGATGATCTATGCCCGCCAGCTGGCAGGTATCACCAACACCAGCAACACCAACAACATGGCTAACGCCCAGGACAAGAACTACTATGTGCAGCGCACGATGGGCACCAAGGGTGCTTTACTGGCAGCCATGGGTTCAACGGCCTACACTATTCCCGCCACCTACGTGCTTGTGCTTAGTGGCAACAACTACCGTCTGGCGTTGAGCAAGACCACCGAGACCGCTTGGGTGAGCAAGCCCAGCGGTGAGTATGCGAGTGCCATCGACGTGACCTTCACGGCCGTGAGCCAGACCGAAGATGCGCAGCTCGTCTATACCCTCGACGGTAGTGAGCCTACCGCCAGCAACGGTAAGAAGGTAAACAATGGTGCCAGCATCAACATCACGGACAACTGCACGCTCAAGGCAGGCCTGCTGATCAACGGCGCCGTGAGTGGTGTGATCACCCGCAACTATGTGGTCGGCGACCAGCCCATTGAGCCGTTTGATCCCTATGAGATCACCGTCTACCTCAAGGACCCGACCGTTGCTCCCAACAATTGGCCCCGTGTGAACTACTACACCTGGGACAGTGGTGACGTGCAGTATAACGGCAACTGGCCTGGCCAGACGATTACCGCTACCAAGGAGGTCAATGGCGTCAAGTTCTACTATCACACCTACACCATCACGAGCAAGGACTACTACATGAATTTCGTGTTCAGTCAGGGTGGCACCACGGCTGGCAACAATCAGACCGAGGATGTTACCCATGTGAACAAGACTTCCTTCTTCGAGGTAACCTCGCAGACCAGCAAGTACACCGTCAGGGACATTACCGACGAGTTCCTGCCCTATGTTGAGGAGAACAAGTGTGATGTGAACGGCGACGGCGAGGTGACGGTAGCCGACATCAATATCATCATCGACCAGATTCTCAAGGGTGGTTACACCACCGCCAGTGATGTGAATCAAGATGGTGAAGTGACGGTAGCCGACATCAATAAGGTGATTGACTATATCCTGACTGGACATTAAAAATAATCTTATTGACAGGCAACTGACAAGATGAGAGGAATAAAGTATTGTTTATTGTGTATAGCGATGGCGCTGACGTCTGTCAGCGCCAATGCTGCTTTGAGAGGTGACGTGAATGGCGACGGCGAGGTGACGGTAGCCGATGTGAATATCATCATCGACCGCATTCTCCAGGGTGGTTATAGTGCCGCCAGTGACGTGAACGGTGACGAGGAGGTCACTATTGCCGACGTGAATGTCGTGATAGACATCATCCTGAGGGGTGGGCACGAAGAGCCGCCCTATGATGGACCGGTCGTGGGCGGTGACATCTCGATGCTGACCAAGTATGAAGACCACCAGCGCCTGGCGGCTTCGAAATATGGCATCAGGAACGCCCATTACTATGACATGAACGGCACTGTTATCGATGATGTCATCACGTGGACGAAGCAGCAGGGCTGGAACGCTGCACGCGTGCGCCTGTTTGTGAATCCTGAGAATGCATCGGCTGCCGATAAGGGCCAGGGCGTGATTCAGAACTTGGACACCGTCAAGGTGCTCGGTGCCCGCATCAAGGCCGCCGGCATGCAGTTCATGCTCGACTTCCATTACAGCGACAGCTGGGCTGACCCCGTGAAGCAGTTCACGCCCGCCGCGTGGGCCGACCTCGATGACGAGGCGTTGACACAGCAGGTGTATGAATACACCCGTGATTGCCTGCGTGCCCTCAAGGCTGCCGGAGCCACGCCCGACTATATCCAGACGGGTAACGAAATCAGCTACGGCATGTTGTGGGGACCTGTGGGAACGCCGACAGCCAATCTGAAGAAGTGCTATATGGGTGACGAGGCCAACTGGGACCGTTTTGCCAACCTGCTCAAAGCTGCAGGCCGGGCTTGCCGCGAGGAATGCCCCAACGCTAAGATCATCCTGCACACCGAGCGCGTCGCTAAGACCAACATCCTGCTCAATTTCTATAATCAGATGAGGAACAAGCAGGTGGACTATGACATCATCGGGTTGAGCTATTATCCCTATTTCCATGGTGACTTGGGCACCTTGGCCAATGCGCTCAACAGCGTTTCCAACAATTATCAGGACAAGGACATCATGATTGTGGAGACGGGCTATAGCTATCACTACAAGGTGGGCGACTTGGACTACTCGTCTAAGTGGCCGCTGACCCCTGAGGGACAGCGTCAGTTCACCGAGGACCTCATTGCACGCCTCAAGCCCTATGCCCGTGTCAAGGGATTGTTCTGGTGGTTCCCCGAGGCCAACGAGTATGGCCTGGGCGGCAATTACTGGAGCGTGCTGCATGTCAACGACGCATGGTACAACGCGGGCCTGTGGAATCACGAGACAGGCCGTTGCACGCCAGCCCTGTATGAGCTGAAGTCGTTTGTAGAGTAACGGTTGATACTGTAACAGAAAAATCAGCAGCGGGATTTCATCAGGTGATGGAGTCCCGCTGCTGTATCTTGGTACTGTGTAGAGGTCAGGGTTTGTGGCCGATGACGCAGACGAAATGCCGTTCCTCGTCGTGGTGGGTGGTGATGTCGGTGAACCCGGCCTCGGCAAGGTCCTGGGTGATTTCGTTGATGGAGTACACACGCATGATTCCTGTGGCTCTCTCCAGCGCGCGGTCGCTCTCCTGCAGGCCGTCGAGCTCGTTGGCGATGACCCATGTGCCGCCGGGTTTGAGTATCCTGAACGCCTCATTGGCCCCTGACAGTAGTGAGGGCCAGTAGTAGATGGTCTCGAATGACGTGACCACGTCGAATGTTTCCTTGGCTAACGGCATCTGGACCGCATTGCCGCCGATGATGAAGCAGCGGCCGTCTACCACGGCGTGATAGTTGAGGTCACGGCTTTTATCCAGGGCTAGGGGTGAGACATCCATTCCTGTGACGATGCTCTTGGGGAACTTCTCGAGCAGGCGGGCGATGTTGGCACCTCCGCCACACCCAACATCAAGCACACGGCAATCCTCGCAAGCCTCAACGAATGCCAATGCCCATGTGGGCATCGCCTCGTGCTGCTTGCTGTTCATCACTTTCAACGCACACTTGCCCCAAAACCCATTGGGACGCCTGGAACGGTTGTAATGCTTGATGATACTTGACATGATGGCTTTGTTTAGATTGCTGCAAAGATACGGTTTTTTCATCGGTTAAGCAATAACCGATAACGATAATCGTAGAAAAGTAGCAGTAATCTAGAGTTTGCGGCCGATGACGCAGATGCGGTGTGTCTCCGCGTCATGGCGCGTGGTGACATCGGTGAATCCGGCATTGGTGAGCAGCTCGGTGAGCTCCTCTATGGTATAGATGTACATGTGGCCGATGAGTTTGGCCCATTTCTCGCCCTCAGGAGCGATGCCGTCGGTGTCATTGCCGATGATGAACAGGCCGCCAGACTTGAGCACGCGGAGCACCTCGGCAAGGCACTCGTCGATAGCGGGCCAGTAATAGACCGTCTCAAAGGCAGTGGCCACGTCAATCGTGTCCTTGATGAACGGCAACAACTTGGCATTGCCGCCCACAATCTTGCATCGACCGTCATTGATGGCCTTGCTGTTGACCGACCTTGCAACCTCGATGGCTGCGGGGGCGAAGTCCATACCGTAGGATTTGCCCTTAGGACAGCGTTCCAGCATCCGTGCTACGGTAGCACCTCCACCGCAGCCGATGTCGAGCGTGTGGGCATCCTCGCTGATGTCCACTCCCGTCAGTGCCCACTCGACAAGCGCTTTATGGGCTTTGCCGTTCATGCGACGAACGACATATTTGCCCAGCCGCCCTTTGGGGTGCCTGAAGTTGGCGTAGTAGTGTTTCAATAGGCTCATCTATACGGTCATTTTTTAAAAAGCGCCGCAAAGATAATGCTTTTCGGTAAAATGGCCATCAAACTCCAAAGAAAATGTTAATTTTTATATTCTTCTACGGGCGTGCTGAGAATCAAGCAACCCGCCGAAACGTGTCAGCGGGTTGCTTGTTATGTCGCATGATGCCGTGAGGCTAGAACTCAAGCACGAGGGTGCCTCTTGCCGGCAGCGTGAGTTCGCCGTTGGCAAGGTTCACGTTACGTCCGGTGGGCACGTCGCGAGCGGTAGTTGCGTTGCCCAGAGCCTCTTTGTAGCGGTCCAGCTTCATCGTCTGCTGGTGCGTCGTGCCGTTGATGATGGTCAAGGCATGGCGGCCCTGGTATTCGCGGGCGATGACATAAATGCCGTCCTTGGGGATGAACTGTGTCATTTTGCCCTTGATGATGACGTCATTGCCCTGGCGCCAGTGCAGCAGTGCGCTCAGCCAGTTGAACATGTCGTTCTGGGCTGGTGTGCGGCCCTCGGGGGTGAAGGCATTGTGCTGGTCACCGGGGAAACCACCGGGGAAGTCCTTGCGCACGTTGCCGTCGGTGATCTGCTTGGTGCCGTTCATCAATATCTCGGTGCCGTAGTACAGTTGCGGTATGCGTTTGATGGTGAGCAGCAGGGCAAGTGCCTGTTTCAGTGCGGGCACATCCTGGCCGTCGCGCAGGAAGCGGTCGGTGTCATGGTTCTCGATGAAGGCCATCACGCTCGACGGGTTGGGATAAACGTAGTCGTGGCACAGGCTGTTGTACACCCTGTTGTAACCACGCCACCAGCCGTCGGTCTCCTCATGCTTGGCGCTGTCGATTTTCTCATAGAAAGAGAAGTCCATCACTGTGGGCAGGTAGCTCTCGGGTTTGCCCATCTTGTTACCCTTCTGCCAGGCGGCGGTGTAGGCGGGATGCTCTACCCAGGTCTCGCCCACGACGTTGAAATTGGGGTACTCGGTGTTGAGCACCTTCATCCAGCGGGCCATGGCGTCGGCGTAGGCATAGGGGTAGGTGTCCATGCGGATGCCATCGATGCCTACCGTCTCAATCCACCAGATGCTGTTCTGAATCAGGTAGTTCATGACGTGGACGTTGTGATGGTTCAAGTCGGGCATGGAGGGTACAAACCAGCCCTCGACGGTCTCCTTGAGGTCAATCTCGCTGGCATAGGGGTCCATGACAGGCGTGAGCTTGTAGCTGGTCTGCAGGTAGTTGTTCTTGTAGTCGGGCTGATTGAACCAGTCGTGGCTGGGCATGTCCTTGAGCCAGGGATGATAGCTGCCACAGTGGTTGAAAATCATGTCCATCACCACCTTGAGGCCGCGGCTGTGGGCCTCGTTGCACAACAGCCGGTATTCCTCGTTGGTGCCGAAGCGCGGGTCCACCTTGTAGTAGTTGGTGGTGGCATAGCCGTGATAGGTCGAGTGGCCGTGGCCATCGGGCGAATTGTTCTCCAGCACGGGGGTGAACCAGAGTGCTGTCACGCCCAGTTGGGTGAAGTAGTCCAGGTGCTGGCGAATGCCCTCGATGTCGCCGCCATGACGCAGGCTGGGCTCTGAGCGGTCATTCTTGTAGGCCTCCATGCCGGCAAGCTGGTTGTTGGCGGGATTGCCGTCGGCAAAGCGGTCGGGCATGAGCATGTAGAGCACATCGGCATTAGTGAAGCCACGGCGCTCGCTACCGCGCATCTCACGGGCTTTGAGCTGATATTTCACGACCTTCTTGCTGCGTCCCTGCTGGAACTTGAGTTCCATCGTGCCGGGTTGGGCGTTGCGTGTATCCATGTACACGAGCAGGTAGTTGGGCGAGTCCATCCTCACCACACTGTCGATGGTCACTCCAGGATATTGTGTGGTGACCTCAGCAGTGCCGATACCATTGCCGTACACCATCAACTGTACACTGGGAACGGAGTTGATGCCTACAAACCAGTCGGTCGGCTCGATGCGGTCCACGTTCACTTTGGCCGCTTGAGCGGTAAACATCCCCATTGCCAGGGCCAGAATCAAAAATAGTTTCTTCATATTTTGGTTATCAATAATTGGTTTTAATATAGTTCAGGTGGAGTGCTGGTGTTGTGGTGGCGCAGGGCGGCTGTTACAGCAGTTCGGTGAGTTGGAACAGGCGGTTGCCGTTAGAGCCCTTGATGAGGATGTAGCGCCCCTCGGGCCGGTTGGCCGTGATGGCGGCCTTGACCTGCTCCACGTCGTCGAATTTGCGGTAGGGACAGTCGATGCTCTTGAACTCCTCGCCCACGAGCCATACCTCGTCGAACGGGCACTGCTTGAGTTTCTCGACCATGCGGACGTGCTCCTCGCGACTGCTCTCGCCCAGCTCGCGCATCTCGCCCAGGATGGCCATCTTGGGCGATACCTTCATCAGACTGAAGTTGTCCAGCGCTGCAGCCATCGAAGTGGGATTGGCGTTATAGGCATCGACGATGAGGTGGTTGTGCTCGGTCTCGGTGAGTTGTGAGCGGTTGTTCGAGGGCACATAGTTCTCTATCGCGTGGCAGATCTGCTCGGGTGTCACCTCAAAGTGCAGACCCACGGTCACTGCGGCCAGCACGTTGTCCAGGTTGTAACTGCCGATGAGGTGTGTCGTCACCTCATACCAGTCGCTGCCGTTGGCGCGCCATTTTAAGCGCAGGAACGGGTCGCAGGCAATCATCTTGCCGTACACGTTGGCATAAGCCTTGGCCTCGTCGCAGGTGTAGTACTCGGCCTTGACTCCCTTGGGCAGGATACCCATCAGGTACTCGTTGTCGGCATTGATAAAGATGACGCTGTCGGGCCTTGTTGCCAGGTTGTCATAGAGTTCTCCCTTGGTGCGGATAACGCCCTCGAGCGAGCCGAAACCCTGCAGGTGGGCCTTGCCCACATTGGTAATCAGGCCGCAGGTGGGCTCGGCGGTTTCGGCCAGCGTCTTGATGTCGCCAGGGTGGCTGGCGCCCATCTCCACGACAGCAATCTCATCCATCACACTCAGTCGGAACAGCGTTTTAGGAACGCCCACGTCGTTGTTGAAGTTGCCTTCGGTCGCCATGCCGTCATAACGTTCGGTAAGGACGGCGCGCACGAGTTCCTTGGTCGTTGTCTTGCCGTTGGTGCCCGTGATGCCGATGACGGGGATGTCGAAGCGGCGGCGGTGCTCACGCGCCATGTCCTTGTAGGCCTGCAGCGTGTCGGGTACGAGTATCATCTGCCCCGTGCCGTGATAGTCGTTATACACTTGCTCATCGCTGACGATGGCCACAGCACAACCCTTGTCAAGCGCCTGTGCTGCAAACTTGTTGCCGTCAAACAGGTCGCCCTTCAATGCGATGAAAATGCTGCCTTCAGGACAGTCGCGGCTGTCGGTGGTGATGATGGGATGTTGCTCGTAGATAGCGTAAAGTTCCTTGCTGTTCATATTCTGATAGTTTTATTTGCTGCAAAAGTACAAAAATAACCGCTTTTTTGTGTACTTTTGCACTCGAATTTTAATGTGTGCGCAAAAATGAATTTCACTAAAAGAACCATAGCCATCGTTTGTGGTGGCGACTCCTCGGAATATGAGGTTTCCCTGCGCTCGGCACAGGGCATTGACTCGGCGTTTGACCACGAGCGTTATGACGTTTATATCGTCATGATCAGGAAGAATGATTGGCATGTGAACCTGCCCGACGGCAGCACGCCCGTCATCGACAAGAACGATTTCTCGTTCATGAAGGGCGATGAGAAAATCTGCTTCGACTATGCCTATATCACCATCCACGGCACTCCGGGCGAGAACGGTGTGCTTCAAGGCTACTTTGACATGATTGACCTGCCTTATTCGACCTGTAATGTGCTGGTCGAGGCATTGACGTTCCACAAGTTTGCCCTGAACAACTATCTGAAGGCATTCGGCTGCTCGGTGCCCGACAGCATTCAGGTGCGCCGCGGTGTGCCCCATGGCTGGACTGCCGAGAAGGTGAAGGATTATCTGGGCATGCCTTGCTTTGTTAAACCGACCGCCGACGGGTCGAGTTTCGGCGTGACCAAGGTGAAGAGCTGTGATCAGTTGGATGAGGCCATGGAGTTTGCGTTCAAGCAGTGCGACAACGTGATGATTGAGCGTTTCCTGGATGGTACTGAGGTTACAGTAGGGTGCTATAAGACCAAGGAAAAATCGGTTGTCTTCCCCGTGACCGAGGTGGTGACCGCCAACGAGTTCTTTGACTATGACGCCAAGTATAACGGCCAGGTGGAAGAAATTACCCCTGCCCGCATCAGCGATGAATTGACAGCCGCCCTGCAGGCCGAGACGTCACGCATCTACGACATCCTGCACTGCAACGGCATCATCCGCATTGACTACATCATCACCAAGAACCCCGACGGCAGTGACCACATCAACCTGCTGGAGATTAACACGACGCCTGGCATGACCGTCACCAGTTTCATCCCCCAGCAAGTCCGCGCCGCCGGCCTCTCCCTGACCGACGTCCTCACCGACATCGTCGAGAACCAGTTCTAGTACTGAAAGGCACGAGTTTTTGACCGATGGGTACTCAGCAATTTGTGGTATTTGATAAAGGCATGACCAGTATTGTTAAAGGTTTTGCCATAATCTTTATGATGCTGTTACATTGCTATGGTCATGAAAACTATGATGTTTCATTGAACTATGATCATGCTTTGGTTGATACCTTTCGGAGTTCCTTTAAGGTGTGCGTGGGAATGTTTGTTTTTCTAGTAGGCTATGGGTATGCTTTTTCTAAGACGAAGGATTTGAATTATAGCCTACAGCACATCAAGAAGTTGCTGATACCTTTTTGGACTATACTTTTTGTCTTCACACTGCCTTTTTGTTTTGATGTCGTAATAAGTAAAGGCATCAAAATAGCCGTTTTCAATTTGTTCGGTATTGATTCTTGTTACAATTACTATAGTTGGTTTGTATATTTCTTTATCTATGCAATGTGTGTGATGCCTTTTGTCTCAAGGTTTATCAACAAGAGGCCAATACGAAATGCAATTATAGTAATAGTTCTAGCCAGTTTTTTGATGGTGCTAGTACACGAGGTTCCTCGAGGTTTAGCCTTTTTTGGTATCGAGGTTCCTGATGTAGTTGATAATAAGCCCCATTTAGCTTTATTCAATTGTTTAATGATGACACCGAATATGGTAATGGGATATCTGTTTGCTCATCAGGGCTATTATGAACGAATAAAGCTCTCAGCTTTCTCAAAAGCGTCGGCAATTGTGATGTGTCCGTTGGTCGTTGTTGGCTGTTTAGTAGCGAGGCACTATACATTGTTTGGATGGAATCCTTTTGATGTGGATATTTTCTATGCTCCTCTTGTTATTGGTGCTATAGTTGTACTATTCAATGTTTTTAAATGGCCTATTCTCCGGAAAATAATGATTAAGGTAGGTGAAGTCAGTGTCTATATGTGGTTTTTCCATGCTTTGTTTTATACTAAAGCGGTAAGATGGTTTTATCAGCCAGCAATTACGGTATTTAACGATGTTAATCTTGTTGTTTTGTGGACGATAGTCTTTACTTTTTTTGTTTCGTGGTTGATCAAGAGTTCGGTAGATTTGGTTATAAAAAAGCTGTAATATCCTACTAATATAATACGAGAATGCACCGCTATCAAAATACTATCTGATGGCGGTGCATTTCGTTCGCGGTTTCTGTTAGTTGTGGAGGATGAGGGCGCTTTGGGCGGGGATGGTTACCTTGCCGCCTTTGACTACGGTCAGGCCGGCCTGGTCGCACTTGATGTTGCGGCAGACGACGGTGTAGATGCCCTCGGGAATCTCGATGGTGCGGGCGCGCTTGTGGGCGTTGAAGGCCACATAGATGTCTCCCCACTGTTCGCCGGGCACGTTGCGTCCGTTGATGTGATAGGCAACGAGGCAATTTTGCGTCGGCATGAAGTCGAGGTTGCGGCGCACCATGTCGGCACTGCCCATGTGGAAGGCAGGATGTGCCTTGCGCATGGCAATCAAACCCTTATAGTACTCCATTACCTGCGGGTAACACTCCAGGTTGCTCCAGTCCAGATGGTTTATGCTGTCGGGACTCTCGTAGCTGTTGTGCACACCCTTCTTGTCGCGCAGCATCTCCTCGCCGCTGAGCAGGAACGGCACGCCCTGTGAAGTCAGTACCACGGTCTGGGCCATCAGATCCAGACGGATGAGTTCGTCGACGGTGATGCCCTTGACGCTGGCCTTGAGACGGTCCACAAGGCACATGTCGTCATGGCAGCTCACGTAGGCAATCATCTGGGTCGGTTCCAGTGCATAGGGCGCCTTGCTGTAGTTCACCTGACTGTAGTCCACACCAGGATGCTGGATGGCACCCACGATGCCGAACTTGATGCTCTCTTCGTTGCCCTTGACACCGCCCAGGAAGGCAGCCTTGCTGTTGCTGTCCCACGGGCCGCGCAGTGCATCGCGCATCTCGTCGCTGAAGGCGGCGATGCCCGGCATCTTGTTGATGTTGGCCTTCATGGCCAGTTCTCCTGAGTAGGCGCAACTGCCGGCGCTCCAGCCCTCACCATAGATGAAGATGTCGTTGGGCAGAGCGGCGCGGATGGCGTTCATCGTCTCGACGTCATGCACGCCCATCAGGTCGAAGCGGAAACCATCGATGTGGTATTCCTCAACCCAATACTTCACGCTCTCAATCATGAACTGGCGCATACCCTCGCGCTCGCTTGCCGTCTCGTTGCCGCAACCGCTGCCGTTGCTGTAGGAGCCGTCGGCATTCTTGCGGTAGTAATAGTCGGGACGCGTGCGCTGGAAGTTGCTGCCATCAATGTTCCAGGTGTGGTTGTACACCACGTCGAGGATAACTTTGATACCGGCCTTGTGCAGGGCCTGCACCATCTGTTTGAACTCGTTGATGCGCACCTCGGGTTTGTAGGGGTCGGTGGAGTAGCCTCCCTCGGGCACGTTGTAGTTCACGGGGTCGTAGCCCCAGTTGTACTGCGGCTCGTCGAGGCGTGTCTCATCGACCGAGGCATAGTCAAACGACGGCAGGATGTGCACTGCGTTCACACCAAGTGCCTTCAGGTGCTCGATGGCCCGCGGCTCGGTCAAGGCGAGGAATTTTCCCTTGTGCTCGATGCCGCTCGACTCATCGATGGAGAAGTCGCGGTGGTGCATCTCATAGAGAATGAGGTCTTTGGCGGGAATGACGGGGCGTCTGTCGGTTTGCCAGCCCTGAGGATCGGTGCCACTCATGTCCACGATGGCGCCTCGCTTGCCGTTCACGCCCACGGCAGTGGCCCAGACACCCGGGCACTCACCGTAGAACTTGCCATTGTACTTCACATCGAAGGTGTAGAACTTACCCTTCAGGTCGCCCTTGACAGTTGTCTGCCACAGGGTACCACCCGCTTGGGCGCGCTTCATGTTGATGGTCTTGACGGGTTTGCCGCCCAAACCATCCTTGTAGATGCGCAGTTTCACCTGCTGGGCATCCTCATTGGTCTCGACCGAGAACGCCGTCGCACCGGGGGTGTAGTCCGCACCGGTGCGGGCGTTCAGGCTTTGTGTCAAGAGAAATGCCGCCATCATCAGTAAGAGGACGAAGCGTTTCATTATCTTTCGTTTTGGGTGATGAGGTCTTTCACATGGCCGTTGAACTCATCGGCCTTCATCAGCTGCTCGATGGTCATGTGCATGCGGTAACGCCAGTAGTGGCGGGGATTGGCGGGAATGTTGATGCGCTCGGCATCGGCATCCTCAAGGCGCATCTTCTCATCGATGGCCAGCCAGTCCTGCAACGAGAGCAGGCACAGCATCGACGGGCAGGCCAGGTGGGCGCGCACAATGTCATCGGCGAGCCATCCGGGCAGCGGATGGGGCGCTGCATCATTGTGCCACAACGCGGTGTTGTAGTAGTCCTGGGTGCGCTCCCAGTCCTCGTCCCACCACTGCCTCATCGTGGGCATGTCGTGCGTCGAGATGGTAGCCACGCTGCGGTAGGGGTTGGCGTTGAGGTTACCGAACTTGATATGGTTGTCCTTGGGCATCGACTGGATTTCAAGGCTCAGGATGCGCAGCTCGTTCATTACCCATGCCACGCAATCGGGCACCATGCCCAGATCCTCGGCACACACGAGCATGCGGGTAGCCTGTACCAGGCGAGGCAGTTTCTTCATGGCCTCGTGGTACCAGAAGTCGTTGTTGCGGCGGTAGTAGTACTCGTTGTACAGCTTGTTGAAGGCAGCCTTGTCGGTCTCGTACAGTGCCTCGTAGATGAAGTCGAACTGCACCGAGATGCGCGGATGGTACAGCGCGGGATTCTTGCGGTCGCGCACGAACAGCACGTCGCTGATGAGGGCATACAGGCCGTCGCGCAGCCAGATGTCATCCTCGCTGTTCTTGCCCTCGAACGCGGCTTCAATCTTGCGTTGTGTGTCAAACTCGGGTTTCATGCGGTAGATGTCGTCATGCACACGCTCGACATACTTCTCACGCACAGTGTTGGCATGCGGACCGAAGATGCGGTCCAGCACCCAGTCGGCGATAAACGGTTCGGTCATCAGCTTCTCCTGGAAGTTGAGGCCGTAGCTGCGGATTTCATCGGCGCTCATGCCCAGCGACGGCGAGAACTGGCCCAGCAGGCCATGGACAGCGTTGATGGGAATTTCCCAAATGCGGAAGAATCCCAGCACGTGGTCGATACGGTAGGCATCGAAGTACTGCGCCATCTTGCGGAAACGCTTCACCCACCACTGGCAGCCGTCGGCGAGCATCACGTCCCAGTTGTAGGTCGGGAAGCCCCAGTTCTGGCCGTTGGTCGAGAAGGCATCGGGCGGAGCACCGGCCTGGCCGTTGAGGTTGAAGTACTTGGGCTCAACCCAGGCCTCCACGCTGTCGCGGCTGATGCCAATGGGGATGTCACCCTTGAGGATGACGTGCTTGCTCTGGGCATACTCGTGGGCACCGTGCATCTGCTTGTCGAGATAGAACTGCACATAGTACCAGAAGGCAACCTCCTTAAAGGCCTTGGTGCGCGGATTGGACATCGTGGCACGTTCCTCGTCGCTGAAGGTGTGGTGTGACGGCCACTTGGAGAACGATGCCGTGCCATACAGGTCGCGGTAGTGGCAGAAGGCGGCATAGGGTACCAGCCAGTCCTGATTGGCGTTGAAGAACTCCTTGAACTCGTCGCCCTTGAGCACCTGGGCTCCCTCTTGGTCAAACAGCAGCTTCATGTACTCGAGTTTAGCGCTGTTCACGCGCTCATAGTCGATCTGCGGCAGCACGTTGAGTTCCTTGCGCAGTTTCTCAAACTCGGCGGCACGTTTCTTGTCGGCAAGTTTAGGCAGTTGGCGCAGGTCCATGTACTGCGGATGCAGGGCGTAGATGCTGATGCTGTTGTAGGGATAGCTGTCGCTCCAGGTGTGAGTGATGGTGGTGTCGTTGATGGGCAACACCTGCAGGGCGCGCTGGCCTGTGCTGGCCACCCAGTCCACCATCAGCTTGAGGTCACCGAAGTCGCCCACGCCGAAGCTGCCCTCGCTGCGCAGCGAGAAGATGGGCACCACGGTACCCGCCAGCTTGGCGGGGTAGAGGGGGAAGTAGGCCTGTTGCAGCTCATACACGATGTGCTCACCCTCGCGCAGCACGGGCAACAGCACGGTGCGGTTGTCGCCGGTCTCCCAGATTGTCGGTTTGCCCTTCTCACCCATGATGACGAACTTGAACTCGACGAAGGCTTTCTTGAACGAGACACCATCGAGCGAGATGACCCACTCGTTGTGGTTGTGCTCGGTCATCTTCAGTGCCTTGGCGTCGTCCCAATCGCCCAGGATGGGCTCATTGCCGACCAAGCCCAGCGTCTCACCGGTGCGCAGTTGCGGTGCGCGCACCTTGAGTTGTATGATAGTGGGGTACTTGCTCTTGGCCATGGGTTGCTTGGTACGCAGCGCCACGCAGTCGGTAAATGCCGAGCTGTACAGGTAGCTGTCGTCGGGCATGTCGTTCCAGTGGTCATAGGTGATGTAGCGGTTGGCCTTGGCGGCATTCAGGTCCAGACGGTGGGGCACTATGGTCCACTCGTGGCGCATCTGCTTGCCGTCACGTTCCACACTGTAGTAGTAATCGACTTGGCCTGCCTTGGCGGGGATATCCAGGTCACATTTCCACATCTTGTCACTGGCGGACTTCATGACATGGCTGGTCACTTGTCCGTCCTCTCCGTTATTCACGATATTGAGCACCAGGTTCTCACCGTAAACGGTGCGGTACTCGATGTTGAATCTAACTTTCATGATAATAATCTATAGTCCTTAGTGTTTTTTAGTCTTCGGTATTTTCACTTATTGCGCTTCTTGTCCTCGATGATGAAAACACAGACGGCGCCCACTACCAGCAGAATGCCTGCAAGCAGGAGCATGTTGCCCTGAACGCTGCCCATAGCAGCCAGCAGCACACCACCCAGTGCGGCGGCTACAATCTGCGGGATGCAGATGGTGCAGTTGAACAGACCTAGAGCAGTACCCATGCGGCTGCTGCCCTCAAAGGCATTGGTAACCATCGTGAATGGCATGGCCAGCATGGCAGCCCAGGCGAAACCGATGAGGAAGTAGGGCACGAACAGCAGGTACTGGTTGTGGATATAGGGCACCATGGCAAAGCCGATACCGCCGATGACAAGACTCAGCGCATAGGCCACCTTGATGTTCTTGAACTGCGGCAGTACCACGGCCCAAAGCACGCTGCCGATGGCCTGGACAGCAAACAGGATGCCCACCCAGTTACCGGCAGTCTGGTAGCCCTCACTGGCCGTGTCGGTAGTGTTCCACACGGTGTCGGCGATGGTACCGTTGGTGTAGGTCCACATGTACATGAAGGCTGCCCAGCAGAAGAACTGAACCAGTCCCACCTCAAAGAACACCTTGTAAGCATGCTTTTTCTGAGCAGGGCTCATCTCGGTAGATGCTTGTTCGCCTTGTCCCTCGGCATTGGCAGCAGCGTTGAACTCGGCCATCTCGGCAGGTGTGTATTCCTTCACGTGGCTGATGGTGTAGATGACGCACAGGATGAGGATAGCGGCGCCCACATAGAACGACCACTTCACGCTGTCGGGCACGACACCCTCGGGGGCCACGTTGGCAATGCCGATGGCTGTGAACAGGAACGGGAAGATGTAGCCTACCAGCGAGCCGGCATTGCACAGGAACGACTGGATCGAGTAGGCCTTGGCTTTTTGTTTCTCGTTGACCATGTCGCCGACCATCATCTTGAAGGGCTGCATCGCCATGTTGATGCTCGTGTCAAGGAACATGAGGGCTATCAGGCCGAAAATCATCGCCCCGGCAATGGTCAGGCCGAATGAACCCGCATTGGGAAGCAGGCACATCACGATAACCGCAGCAAAGGCTCCGATGAGCAGATAAGGGATGCGGCGGCCCCAGCGGCCCAGCCACGTCTTGTCACTGAAGTAGCCCACCAGCGGCTGAACCACCATGCCCATCAAGGGCGGCAAAATCCAGAAGTAACTCAGGTTGTGAGGGTCGGCACCCAGCGTGGCAAAGATGCGGCTGATGTTAGCGCTCTGCAACGCATAGGCAATCTGCACTCCGAAGAACCCAAAACTGATGTTCCACAGTTGGTTAAATTTTAGATCTGGTTTAGTCTTCATAACGATTGAGATATTTTTAGTGTTAAGTAATAATTTCGATAGAATAGATTCTAATTACCTACAAATATAACATGATTCTAAAGATTTTTATTATAAATAATGTGTCGCATGTTGAAAAAAACTATGCAACCGATTGCATTGCCCGCATTGTTTGGTGAAGTGCGGGGAAATGTCTAACTTTGCAGGCTGGAATATAAACAAAACAAGATATAGACTATGTCACTACAATGTGGAATCGTGGGACTGCCCAATGTGGGCAAGTCAACCCTATTTAACTGCCTGTCGAATGCCAAGGCGCAGTCGGCCAATTTCC
>JAEEGI010007893.1_pt1 | contig 23688 bp, 16 predicted proteins | sample 8958751 | NCBI WGS metagenome assembly JAEEGI01 (sample SAMN16246545, study PRJNA631951) | gut metagenome | biome: gut microbiome; feature: rumen; material: KS-attached | host: Bos | place: Iran: Karaj | collected 2018-10 | reverse complement strand
TGGGTCACGATGCAAATCATCTTGAGGCTATCCATGAACTGGATGGACTTTTCACGACCGCCCTTGATGCCGAACGTGAGAACGCCGCACGGGAGGCCGCCCTTGAACTGCTTCTGGGCGAGTTCGTAGTACTTATCGCCTTCGAGGCCTGCGTAGTTGACCCAAGCCACCTTCGGGTGGTTCTTGAGGAACTTGGCGCAGGCGAGAGCGTTTTCGCAGTGACGCGGCATGCGGAGGTGCAAAGTTTCGAGACCGACGTTCAGAAGGAATGCGTTCTGCGGAGACTGGATAGAACCGAAGTCGCGCATGAGCTGTGCGGTTGCCTTCGTGATGTAAGCGCCCTTGCCGAAAGCCTTGGTGTAAGCAAGGCCGTGGTAGCTCGGATCCGGTTCGGTGAGGCCCTTGAAACGGTCGTGGTTTGCTTCCCAGTCGAAGTTGCCGCTATCAACGATGCAGCCGCCGACTGCCATGGCGTGGCCGTCCATGTACTTGGTCGTGGAGTGGGTCACGATGTCAACGCCGAATTCGATTGGGCGGCAGAGAATCGGGGTCGGGAAGGTGTTGTCGACAATCATCGGAACGCCGTGCTTGTGGGCGATGTCGGCAAAGCGCTTGAGGTCGAGCACCTTGCCTGCCGGGTTTGCAACCGTTTCGCCGAAGAAGCACTTGGTGTTCGGGCGGAAGGCCTTCTCGATTTCTTCGTCGCTCGCGTCCTGATCGACGAACGTGCATTCGATGCCGAGTTTCTTCATGGTAACACTGAAGAGGTTGCTCGTACCGCCGTAAATAGCAGAAGTGCTGATGAAATGGTCGCCGGATTCGCAGATGTTGAAAACGGCGTAGAAGTTTGCTGCCTGACCGGAACTCGTGAGCATGGCGGCGACACCGCCTTCGAGAGCGGCGATCTTGTTGGCGACGGCGTCGTTAGTCGGGTTCTGCAAACGGGTGTAGAAGTAGCCCGAAGCCTTCAAGTCGAACAGGTCCGCCATGTCATTGGTGGTTTCGTACTTGAAAGTAGTGCTCTGGTAGATGGGGAGTACGCGCGGTTCGCCGTTTTTCGGCTGCCAGCCGCCCTGAATGCAAAGAGTTTCGATTTTGGACATTTTTTAGAATCCTTTATAAAATTTTTATGTTGTGTAATATAGTTAGATTCTATAACATGGTCTATTGAAATGTATTTTGAAAATGGAACTTTTACGAAAAACAAGTTCGTTATTAGCTAAAAATTATAGTTAGTAATAGAAAAAATCTATAACAGTAATAAAATTTGATGCTCTATTTTTTTGATGGCTTTGAAATGATATGCGACGGTTAGCATAAAAATTTTTTTGGGGGGAAGCGAGTTTTAAACATAAAAAATTTAATTTATGTGAAAATTTTCACATTTGTATGAATGAATAAAATTTTACATATCATGTAATATTAAATGTATTATATTATTGTATGTTAACATTTATATGGGGAGTGATGAATTTATTACTGAGTTTAACAGAACGGTGCAATCTTCGCTGTAGCTATTGTTATTATAGAGAAAGCCAAATAGACCGCATAATGGATATGAGTGATGAAGTGCTAGAAGCAGCACTGCGCGTGGCTTTCGAGCGGACTATTGAACTTAAGCAAAACTTTTTAAATATAACATTTTTTGGCGGTGAACCTCTTTTACGAATGGACGCCATAAAAAAAGGTGTAAAGCTAGCAAAATCAATGGTCAAGAATCGCCGTAGCGAGTTGTCCAAAGATTTCCAGTTGAATTTTTTTTTGAATACGAATGGAACGCTTGCAACAGAAGAAATTTTTGATTTTTTGAAAAAAGAAAAAATTCAGATTTTCCTTTCGTTAGATGGCCCGGAAAGAAAGCACAACATATCCCGCAAAAAAGTGAATGGCAAGGGGAGCTTTGGCGACATTGTCAGTAATATTCCGAAATTTGTAGAGATGAATGCAACCGTTCTTTCGGTGATTACACGAAAGCATGTGCGGGGCTTGTTCAATTCGGTCAAGTGGATTCTCGATCAAGGTTTTTCCAATTTAGTGGCCGCTCCAGATTTTGACGGTCAATGGACTGACGTAGATATGGCCGCCTTGTCGCTTGAATACCAGAAAATGGCATTACTTTGGCTCAAATTTAGAAAGCAGGGCAAGGATGTTTATTTAGGGGCTATTCAAGATAAAATCTCATATCAGCTGCTTAATGCGCGGCAGAGAGAAAACGGCTGTTCTATATTCAAGGGGGCTATTGGCGTGGCCGCGAATGGCAATGTATTTCCTTGCAGTCGATTTATCACAAGCAAAAAAGACGCAAAGTACGTGCTGGGCAACGTCCTCGACAAGAAAAATCGCATCTTTACAGGGGCGGTCGCGAAAGACATTTGCCATTTTTTAAAGTATGAAAAGCCGGAATGCAAAGGATGTTCAATTCGATATCGTTGCTCTGGCCATGAGTGTGGCTGTACCTCGTATTATACGACAGGTTCAATTTATGGAATCTCTCCAGAAGTGTGCGCCCATGAACGCATGCTGACTTCCATTTGTGATGAAGTCTTGGCGAAACGTCAGTCTTTAGGAGAGCTTTTTTAACAATCAACAAGGAAGGAAAAATGGCAAAAAAAACTACTTCAAAAAAAACAGAAAAAAAAATCTCTGCATCTAAAATACGTCCGATTAAACCGAGACCGAATAATCCTATAAAGCCGGTTCCGAATTTGCCACCGGTAGATCCAACTCCAATTCCGTTCCCGTTCCCGAATCCTACAATAGGATTGCCGTTTGAAGGGAAAGTTTACAAACAGATGCAAGCTATCGCAGAATCGATGAACGCGCTGGGCGAATCGATCAAGGAAGCTTACAATTTCAATCCGGTTACCGTCAAGCTCTCGGAAATGCCCAATATAAAGGCCCAAAAGATAGGTGATGGCAGGAACGGGCTTATTCACGAAAAGTGGATGTTCAACATGTTGAAGACCTTCAGCACCAATCTGAACAAGGTTTCGATTGCAATGCAGAAGGATGTCCAAAAGGCTATCAAGGCAAATGCTGCCGCCAAGAAATCGGCCAAGAAGACAAAGAAAAAAGCCTCGAAGACTAAATAAGATATCGCGGTTTTAAAAAGAAGGCTGGCTCGTGTGTGGGCCGGCCTTTTACATTTGGAATAGAAAGTTTTTCTATCTTTGCGGTTGATGAAACCGATTTCTGCAACACCTTCCCACGGTTTAACCTTTTGGCATTTGCTCGCGATTGTGACCGTCGCCTTTTGGGGTACAAGTTTCGTGAGCACGAAGGTGCTCTTGAATCACGGATTTTCGGCGGTGCAGATTTTCACGTTGCGGTTCGTGGTGACGTACTTGTTGCTCCTTATCGCCTCCCATAAAAAGTTCCGTTGCGAAAACTGGAAGCACGAATTGATTTTGTTTGTGTGCGGGCTCACGGGCTGCACGCTTTACTTCTGGGCAGAAAATACGGCGCTGACGCTTTCACCGTCGAGCAATGTGTCGCTGATTGTCTGTACGAATCCGCTATTGATTATGATTTTTGGCGGGCTTATTTACAAGGGCGAGCGTCTTTGCAAGCGTCAGATTTTAGGGTGCGTGATTACGTTTATCGGGATGGTGCTTGTTGTGTTGAATGGAAAGTTTATCCTGAAGCTTTCCCCGGTGGGCGATTTGCTGGCATTCAGCTCGGCGTGCATGTGGACGATTTATTCTTTGATTGTGCGTCCGCTGAATGAAAAGTATTCTACGCTTTTCATAACGCGCAAGATGTTCTTTTATGGGGCGCTTTCGTCAATCCCAGCGGTGTTCATCGAGGCTGGCGGTAGCGTTCAAAAGGCGCTTGATGTCCCGTGGCAGAACTTTGCAGAACCGGTGGTGTCTCTCAACTTCCTTTGCCTTACGGTGTTTTCGTCGCTGTTTGGCTACTTGATTTGGAATAAAGTTTTAAAGCAAATCGGGACGGTTCTCGCTAGCAACTACATTTACGCGATTCCGCTCGTGACGATTATTACGGCGGTGATCGCGCTTGACGAAAAAATAACAGCCGTCGCAATCGCGGGTGCCGTTGCCATTGTTGCTGGCATGGTGTTCGCGGAATGGAAACGCAAGTAAATTGCCTTCGCAGGGAGGGGACTTTGCGGAATATATTTTTGTTTTATCTATATTAGCAAGTAGAATTTATTCCCATTTTAGAATTCATCAAGGAGAAAAGCATGGCTAATGAATTAGACGAGTTGACTGGCCCAGTGAATACAGAAGGGCGCGACATCAACGTCATCGAAAAACAACTTCCCGTGAAAGTCGGTGTGGGTTCGCTCATATTCGAAATTCTTCTTTGGGTATGCGGAATTATACCTGGCGTTATCTTCTTGTTCATGAAGATTGGTGCGAAAAATTACTTCCAGCAGTTGCAGCAGAAATTGCAGAGCGAAGCTTCGCAAATCGACAACTATTTGGAACAGCGTGTGCAGATTTTGCAGAACGTTGCAGGGCTTGTAAACAAAGCAATCGACCTTGACAAGGACGTGATGAAAACCGTTGCCGCATATCGTGGCGGCGTAATGCCCGATGCAGCCCGTAACCAAGTAGCTAATCAAATTGACGCTTCTTTCGCTCGTTTGTTCCCGCAAGTGGAAAATTATCCGGATCTCAAGGCTCACAACGCTATTGCCGATGCCATGCAGCAGAACAGCTATCTGCAAAAAGAAATCACGGCGGCCCGTGCACTCTACAACGATACGGTGCTGCAGTGGAATACGGATGTGTTCTCTTGGCCGACCAAGCAGATTGTCGCCGCACGTGCTCATTACACCACGAGAATTCCGTTTACCGCATCTGCCGCCATCAAAGCTCGTGCAAGAGAAACGTTTTTCTAATAGCATGCTAGATTCGAGTTTGTCCATTGATTGAAGACGTCTATAATCCAGTACAAAAGTTCCGTTCGGAGTTCCGCGACAAGTTTAAAGAAGTCGCGGAACAAACTTTTGAAGATTTGCTAAAGCATTCAGGGCTTGATGTCGAAGCTAACAAAGAAATTGTAAATAAAATAAATTCTTTGGAGCAGATTATTGATGCGTTGGAAAAACGCATTGCAAAGCTGAGCTTTTGGCAAGTCGTTCTTTGGCTCATTGTTATTGGCTGCGTTGTAGCAGGAATTTACTGTTATGGCGAAGCCCTCTACCGCTATATTTTGGCTCTTGTTGCTGGGGTTGTGATCTCACTCGTTGTTCTTTTCCGTGTTATAAAGCCTAGAAAAGATTCTGCAAAAAAAGAACTTCAAGAAGAACAAGCGTCCGTCGAGAAAAACAAGGAAATTGCGTGGGAACAAATGCGTCCATTGAACAGATTGTTCGATTGGGATATTACGGTGCGCATGATTTCAAAGACTGTACCTCGCATACATTTCGACCCGTTTTTTACCAAGGGCCGATTAAGCGATCTTTACGCCCAATTTGGCTGGGATGACTTGTTCAATCAGGATAAATCTGTTCTGTTCACGCATAGCGGTGAAATCAATGGCAACCCGTTCATTCTTGGCCGTACGATGAGCATGCAATGGGGCGAAATGACATATCATGGCTCCAGAAAAATTTCTTATTGGGTGAGGGACGGAAAGAATTCATATAGAAAAACCGAAACGCTTGATGCCGAAGTTGTAAAACCTTATCCTGAATATTTTGTTGAAACATTCCTCATTTATGGATGCGATGCGGCTCCCAATCTCGTTTTCCATCGGAACTGCTCTGGACTTGCAAATAAAGAAAATACTTTTTGGGGTAAATTGAGCAAGAACGCGGAACGCAAAAAACTAGAAAAGTTCTCTCGTAATCTCGAAGATGAATCGCAATACACCATGATGCCGAATCGCGATTTTGAAACTTTGTTCAATACCATGGACCGTAATAACGAAGTGGAATACCGCTTGCTGTTTACCCCTATCGCGCAAACGCAAATGCTAGAAATCATGCGGAATAAAACGGAAGGCTATGGTGATGATTTTAGTTTTGATAAATTGAATAAAGTGAATTGCATTAAAGCGATTCATTTGGATAATCTTGAATTGGATAACAATCCTGAACGTTACAAAAGCTATAGCGTTGAACAATCCCGTCAAAAATTCATGATGTATAATCAGGAATATTTCAGGGCACTTTATTTTGCTTTTGCTCCGCTCCTTGCAATTCCGCTTTATCAGCAAACCCGTACGCACGAAAATATTTACGGTATAAAAGAAAATTATCGTTCTTGTTTCTGGGAACATGAGGCTATTGCGAATTTTTATGGCGATGAAAAGTTTAAACATCCTGATTGCGTCACGCACTCGATATTAAAGACAACGGAAAGCCGAAACAGCGATGCGACCTCTCAAATTGAAGTGACTGCTTATGGCTATAGGACAGAAGACCGTGTTGAGAGCGTTCGTGTACGCGGAGGTGATGGCCGTAGTTACAATGTTGATGTGCATTGGGATGAGTATCTGCCTGTTTCGCAGACGAGCGGCTTGCGGATTCAAGAAGATATGGCTGGGTTTGAATCCCGCGAAATGGATGCTACGGAACGCGCCGACTATATCAGCAAAAAAGAAGAAACCTTCCGCAATGGGGTTTATCGGCGTTCGATGCTTTCTGGACTGGATTAACGAAATTCCTAGAAGTTTACTATATTTGGCAATGAAATTGCCTTATGCGGTAAAACGCTGTATCGCTTTCGTCATGATTGCGGTATAAGAGAATCCCGTGAAAGCCGGGAACGGTCTCGCCGCTGTAAGGGAGGACGAAACCAGCATAAACCAATGCTCGTCGCAAGCCGGAAGTTCCGAAAAAAGGAATGCCGGTTCTGCAAAAGCGGGTGTGAAGGGGCTGGAAGTAGATTGATCCCCGAGCCAGAAGAACTGTAAGGCATAAAAGACGCTTTGCGTCATAGGTTGTTAAACGGTGCGAAAGACATCGCTTTGCATAGCCACGCGGTTGCGTGGATGTTTGACTGTATGCGTTCGTTCTTGCAGTCGTTATTACGTTCGTGCTTTCGCGACCGTGCTGTTGGCGAACGTTTTTGCTTCGTCAGAAGAATTTATTCAAGACTTGGGTGAATCGTCGGTTTACGGAACGACGTATGTAGAAAAGCCTTTGCAGGCCTCTTCGAGCTATGCCGAAGTTTTGCCCGAAACGTGGGAAGGCCGCGGGCTTTCGGCGGCGGAAGTTTTGGCGGCGTTGCCGGGCGTGCAGTATTACCGTCAAGGCGGAGTCGGGAGTTTCCAGACCGTGAGCATTCGCGGTATATCGGCAAAGAACATTGTCGTGTGCATGGACGGCATTCCGTTGAACGACGCGTCGGGTGGAGCTGTCGATTTAGGCACGATTGACTTGAACCAAGTTGAAAAAATTGAAGTTTATAAGGACCGTGTGCCTGCAAAGTTTGGCGGTCGCGGAATTGGCGGGGTAATTAATTTTATTACCAAGGGTTCAAAGCCTGCCGAAGCGGTGCTCAAGCCGGAAGAAAAAAAATCGGGCCGTGTGCTTTTAAGTTACGGCAGCCACAATACGTGGGAAGCTTCGACGCAGTTGCTTTCGCGTTTGACGGACAGCGTCTCGGTAAGTGCGTCTTTATCGGCTCGTCATAGCGATAACGATTACGAATTTAGCAGTAATAACAGAACGCCTTACAATCCCGACGATGATTTTACAGACAAGAGAAGGAATGCTGAGTTTACCGAATATTCAGGAATTTTCAAGGCTCGCGTGTTGCATGCAAACGGCGTGTTTTCGACGTTGAATTTTAATTTTAGCCGTGATGAAGGTGGAAATCCTGGTCGTGATGATTATCAAACGTCAGTAGCAGGGTACAAAGGTGAATTTGCGACTGTCGCTTATCGTGCCGAACTGCCGCAACTTTGGAACTGGCTTTGGCTTGAACTCTCATTGACAGGCAAGTTCGAAAAGGCTGTTTCGCATTCGTATTATCCGCTAGACCATCTTGGATTTGCTTCATCGGAGTTTATGGAATATGGTACGGCCGGTTACAGCTTTGTTCCCGAAATCACAGCGAATTATTCTAGCGATAAATTAGAATCAAATGTTCGTGTATCGACGGACATGAGCTATTATGAGCCTCGTGGCTATTCCCGCGAATGGAACCTCACGCGGTACGCAACGAACGCTTCGGGCGATATCTCGTATAACATTTTAAAGACGCTTTCGCTGGGCGGCGAAACATCTTTGCTTTTGGTTAAGGACGATATTCACGGTGGAAAGCATATTTCGCCATCGGCATCGCAAGAGCTAAAATCTTCAAAGGATTTAAGCGTTTCTTGGTCAGGGTATGGCTTTGTTCGTTATGATGCACCAAATTCGGAATATGGCGGATGCTTGAGTTTCGGTCGGTTCTTCCGTACGCCGCAGTTGATGGAACTTTATGGTGTATATCCCGGAGTTATTTCGAATCCGAATTTACGTGAGGAATCGGCACTCCGTTTTGAAGTGGGCGGTTATTTTATGATTCCCAAAAGCAACACCGTTTTGCGTGCAACGTATTTTGAAACGGATGCGGATAATGGGATTTATTGGGTGGTTACAGGCTCGTTCATGAAGCCGATGAACATCGGTAAATCGCATGTTCGTGGTATCGAAGCAGAAATGGAAAGCAAACCTCAAAAATGGCTCTCCGTGATTTTACGTGCAACCTTCCAGGATGCAGAAGACCGCAGCGAAGAAAATCATTATAACGGAAACAAACTCCCTTATGAGCCCGCTCGCTCGTATTATGCCGAAGCGAAAATTGATTTCCCGTATCATTTTGATTTCACGTGGACATCGGAATACCGCACAAAAATTTATGGAGACAGGGCAAATCGCGTAGAACAGCCCGCTGTCGATTTGCACCATTTGTCGCTTGGCTACAATCCTTTTGATAAAACACGACTTGTCTTTTCGCTCAGGAACATCACGGATGAAACTTATAGAAGTGCCTATACGCCATTCCCCACCCCAGGGCGAGAATACAAATTAACATTAACACAGGGGTTCTAGGCCCCGCGCAGTCTGGACTTTGCAAGATATGCAATGTTTGTGCTGCGATAACATAAAGAGGTACAACAATGAAAAAACTCTTGACTCTTATTGCCGCGTCTTCGCTTGCGTTTTATATGCAGGCGTGCTCGGATAGTGCAACTTCTGCTGATGACGAAGTTGATCTCGTCAGTTCGTCCAGTGAAGATGAAGACATCAGCTCTTCAAGCAAGGCGAAGTCTTCTGCTAGCAAGAACAAGTCTTCTTCTAGTAAAGCAAAATCCTCTTCAAGTAAAGTAAAGTCTTCTGACAGCAAGGCTAAATCTTCCTCCAGCGTCGCGAAGTCCTCCGACAGCAAGGCTAAATCTTCCTCCAGCGTCGCGAAGTCCTCCGACAGCAAGGCTAAATCTTCCTCTAGCGTCGCGAAGTCCTCTGACAGCAAGGCTAAATCTTCCTCTAGCGTTGCGAAGTCCTCCGACAGCAAGGCTAAATCTTCCTCTAGCGTTGCAAAGTCTTCTGACAGCAAGGCCAAATCTTCTTCCAGCGTTGTAGCCTCTTCGTCTAGCAAAGATGTTATCACTGCATACGTATTTGGTTCCGATTACACTTCTGGCGAACTCCGCTGGGTAATCAACAACAAGATTTCTGAAGACAAACTTCCGTTCAATCAGGATTCAAAGATTATTCCGGTTGATGGAAACCTCTTTGTTCTTGAAAGATACGGTGCCGACAACCTCGCTTTGGTCGATATGGCGACAAATACAGTTAAATGGCAAATTGACCTTGGTGCAAATGCAAATCCGAGCGATCTCGTGAAAGCGAACAAGGACGAAGTGTGGCTTGCTTTGGATGGTGAAGCTAAATTTGTAAAGGTCGCCGTTAAGGATGGAAAGATTACGAAGACCGTTAAGACGGAAGCTTTTGCGCAAGCGGAAGGTCAATCTCCGCATCTCGTCGATTTCGAAGTGAGCGGCGATACGTTGTTCGCCCTCTTCCAACGTTACACCGCCGAAGGTTGGACGACGAGTTATCCGGCTCCAGGCCTCCTTGCTATGTACAAGTTAAGCGATGGCACGTTACTCGATACTATCGGACTTGCTAAGAAGAATCCGATAGCAATGGGCTTTGCCAAGGGCAAGCTCTATGTGGGTTCTATGGCTGAATACAATAATGACTGGGGAACGGATGCTGACGACGCTCGCGGTATTGAAGTTGTTGACTTTGCCAAGAAAACATCTTCCATGGTTGTTGACGGTGTAAAACTTGGCGGCGGCATTTATGCGTTTGTTGTAGATGCAAAGAACGCAATTGCGTATGCTTCGATTTACAAAGTTGGCGGCAATGTTCCTGTAGCGAAAGTTGATCTTGCTTCGGGCTCTGTAGAATTTGTTTCAGGAATTCCTGATGCAGAAGGCTCCTTGGCTGTCGATGCGGCTGGCGTGCTTTATGTTGGCGACCGTTCTTATGGTGCTTCCGCTCTCTATGTTTACGACGCTATGGCCACGAAGATTTCTGCTCCTACGAGCGCTCTCCCGCCATACAGCATTGCCATTGTGAAGTAAATTTCAAGAAATAATGGACCCTATCGCGTTGCTCAGGATGACGCTCTCGTCATTCTCGACCTGATCGAGGATCTGTACAAGCTTAAATCAAGGCGGCTATTCCTAGCCGCCTTATTTTGTATATTAAAATAATATTAATGCATCAACATCATGTTTACTTAGTTCGCATTGCTAATTAGATTGGAGATGATTATGAAGAAAATATTTTTGCTATTTGCTGTTTGTCTTTCCTTTTCTTTTGGTAATGACTTTTGCGTTTTTGATGCAAATGGCAATTGTGTATCCAATCTGCACGATATGCGTGAAGCGCAGAATCTATTCCAAGAAAAGGGTTTTAAAAAATATTATATAGCCTCGAAGGAGAATGCTGTTGCTGGAAAGCGTTCCTATAAATCCGTAAAACCGACGAAATCTAGCGGCCGTAAGAGATGGTACGAAGTGGATTGGAATCAAGGTGTAAAGCTTTGTCCTGAAAAAGAATTTAATGCGGGTGATGGAATTTGGATTGTAAATGGGTCTGCTCATGTGGATTCCAGGAATTGTCTTTATGTTGATGGCTCTCCTTATACTAGAAGTATTCTTGTCCTTTACGCAAAGGATGAAAGTGACCCGAAAAATGCGGATTCAAGTTGGATTCTTGTAAACCAGACTATTGTAAATCTCAAAGGAAAAAAATTCATCGTTTATAAAGGTGTTGGACATACTTATGATAGAAATCTAAAAGATACTTCATACGTGGTTCAAATGAATTACGACTTAATTGTAGATAAAACGGAGTTGCGTGTCCGAGATGCGCTTTGGTTGCGAGAAGGAGAAAAAATTAACGAAAAAGAATCTGTTTTATGTTTCAATGAGGATTATTATCCATCATCGGATTCATTAGAGGTGTTGGATTATCCTTCTCGTTATTATCGTTATTATTTGAGTTTTCGCTCAAAAAAGGACGGGCTTGAAAGTATTCTGAATTGTCCTAAACTGACTCAATGCTCCTATAACAAATCGGCCAATGGCTATAGGCTTCCTTTCTATGACGAATGGTATATTCTTCAAAATGCTGGGCAATCAAAAGTCTTTTCCTGGGGAAACGAATTTATTGAGGATTCGTTAAAAAAATATGCGGATATCCATTGTTTCGAAAAAAAATCTGGTCTTTATCCAGTAAAACAGTATGCCCCTAATCAGTATGGCTTGTATGACATTTATGGAAATGCAGAGGAAAAGTATTACGAAGAATTTGATAATGAGTATGTCGCCTTGATTCCTTGTTGTGTATTGAATTTTTATAATCCCGGTAAAGCGTGCCGGGACTTGATTAAATACATGTGCCTTCCTCGCAATGAAATAATTAATAACGCAACATTTAAAAAGCCGGCTTTTCAAGGCATGCGCATGGTTCGAAAATTAGAATAATGAAAAAATTTTGGGCTGCATTGCGTCTATGCATACAAAATTACATTGTCTTGCCGACCACTGTGCCGGCATCTCCTTATACAAATCCATAATGCATTAAACGAAAAAGTCGGCATCCGCCGACTTTTTTGCAATATGTCACCCCGCACTCAGTTGCGGGGTCGCCTTCTCGGATTGTGAAATACTTATATTGTTGGTATATTGAATAATGGAAAATATAATGAATGTCAACAGAAATATCCGAATTCAGGAGAGGTGTATTATGGCTATAACCGCACTGAAGGTAAAATGGGCTGGTTTAATAATTTTAGTCAGCCGATAGATGGTGAAATTTCTTCTTACATAAACCCCAAATGTCATGACAAATCGTATCGTTTATTGAATTTCTAGGAGAAATGATTATGAAAAAAATACTTTTATTTTTTCTGATAAGTTTTTCTTTTTCATTTGGCGGTGACTTTTGCGTTTTTGATGCAAATGACAATTGTGTATCCAGTCTGCACGATGTGCGTGAGGCCCAGAATCTATTCCAAGAAAAGGGTTTTAAAAAATATTATATAGCCTCGAAGGAGAATGCTGTTGCTGGAAAGCGTTCCTATAAATCCGTAAAACCGACGAAGTCTATCGGCCATAAGAGATGGTACGAAGTGGACTGGAATCAGGGTGTTAAACTTTGTCCTGAAACAAATTTCAATACAGGCAACGGAATTTGGATTGTAAATGGATCTGCTCATGTGGATTCTTTAAATTGTCTTTATGTGGATGGCTCTCCTTATACAAGGAGTATACTCGTTCTTTATGCCAGAAATATGAATGATTTGACTGATGCTGATTCTAGTTGGATTCTTGTAAATCAGACGATTGTGGAATTGGCTGGAAAAACGTTTAAAATATGGGATTCGTATTCTTATGATCCTAAAAAAACAAAAATTCGAAATGTTACTTTTAAGCAAGATTTAATTGTTGATAAAACAGAACTTAGAATACGCGATGCCATTTGGCTTCGTCGATATGTATCTGAGTTGAGAAAATTACGAAATGTTCCTGAATATAACTCGTTTTGGGGGAGACATAATTATGCTTTTTACCCTACGAAAGATACTTTGGAAATATTGGATTATCCAGCACCTGGCGATGGCCGATTGACTTTAATACGTTCTATGCAGGATCGTCTTGAAATGACATGGACGGGTGCTGTATTGAAGAATTCGTTAGATGCTGAAAAAAAACAAAACTATTTTACGCAACCTTCTCTTGAAAATTTACAAGGAGCATACGACTCTTTTGTTGATGTTTTAGATACTGCAGCGAATGGATATCGTTATCCATCAAAAGATGAATGGTTTGTATTGCAGAGAGGTGGTGCCGCTACAATATTTGCATGGGGAAATGATCCAGATGAAAAAAAATTGAATCGTTATATGGATATAAATTGCTCCGAGGGAAGAAAGGGTGTTTATCCTGTAAGAATGTTTGCTCCTAATGATTATGGATTGTATGATGTGTATGGAAATGCTGAAGGGAATGTGATTAACTTTGTGGGTTCCGAATATAGCTATGGCCCTATTTGTAATGGTTATGATATTTCTACTCGTTTGCCTCCAGTGTGTATTTTTATGAAGAAATATGCGTGTACCAAAAGAGATTTAAAGTCTGTAAATTACGACCTTCCTTATGTAAAGGCTCTTAAGGGCATGCGTCTAGTTCGTAAATTAGAATAATGAAAAAATTTTGGATAAAAATATTCGCGTGCTTGTTTCTTATATCGTCCGCAGTTTCTGCGGAGCGATATAAAGAACCCTCATTTGACATTGAAAAGATTCCAAATCTAATTTACGCGTCAAATGTACCGCATCTAACTAAAAAACATTTCATAACGTCGTTGGCGGTTGGTTTAAGGACTTCGTCTGACGTATTTCCCAGTCTCTATTTCTATCAAAATGTAAATGAAATAACATACAAGAATCTACATTTTGATTTGTATCAGCCTAAAAATGACACAACAAATAACCGTCCATTAGTTATTGTTGTTCATGGAGGAGCTTTTGTATCTGGGAGTAAAGATGATCGAAATCAATCTATTGTTGGTTATTGTGATTCGCTTGCAGTCCGGGGCTATGTTGTTGCGTCCATTGATTACCGAGTTGGTCTTACTTTAAAGAATATTGAAAATAAGTTATTTGTAGATAGCCTTGACTTCAAACGAGCTGTTCAATGGGGTGTTCATGATTTACAAGTGGCGATTCGTTTTTTTAGAAGTCATGCGGGAGAATATGGTATAGATCGGGAAAAAATATTTGTTATCGGCAATAGTTCTGGTGCAATACTCGCAATGCAGTCTGTATGTGAAAAAAATGGTGTAAGTCCCAATGCTATTGTTTCTATGTGGGGGGCTGTTCTAGATAAAGAAAAAATAAAAAATGTTTCTATACCGGTTTTATTGATTCATGGAACTGAAGACGAAATTGTTCCATTTAAAGAAGGACGAATATTGAATTTAGATTCCATAAGAGAACGAAATCGAGACTTGTTAGGGTATGGCTCCATCGCTTCTTCTTTTAGCATAAGTTTTACTAGCCCGATTTTTTATGGAAGTTATGTTGTCGATTCTGTTTTTAATCGACATGGATATGTTCACGAAACTTTTTTTCAGGATGGAGTTGGGCATGAATTTTATAATAAAGAATTCTACAAAATCAAAGTATTAGCGATGATTGTAAATTATTTATATAAAATAATTGAATTAGACGAAAAACGTCCGCCCTCCCTTTGGTCGAGGATGACCAACAACTAGATTCACTCCATGAAAAGCATGCCGCGGAGACGCAGCCCCCTTTCTCGTTGGTGTTTCTCGTTTTCCCATTGGCCGAACTTGATGAATTCAACTTCGAATCTGGCGCCTTCGGTTTCGAGGACTTTTATGTCTTTGTCAATCCAGCGTTGCTTGAACACATGGAAACTGAAAACCTTGCTGCTTGTCGAATCGGTGTCCTTGAGCGGATAATCGAAAAACAACGTATCGTTCCGGGTTACGAATTCTTCGTCTTTGAACGTGTAATTCACGAAAGCTACTTTGCTGAAACTTTCGGGCATTGTGTGGATTTTGTCGTTTTTAACAGTTCTGCTAATTGTGCGGTATTTTTTGACGATGTCCGCTAGGTCGCTTTCCTTGGGAAAGTACTGATAAAGTTTTTCGTCGTGTCTGGAATGGAGTTCCTTCACTTGGTAGGCTGTGATACTTGCTTTTTTCCCGTCTTTTTCCCACAGGTTAGAGAAAAATTCTTTTGCGTCTTTTTCGCTGAGCGGGAATGTGCTGTAGCCTTCGGTGGCGAGGGTTTCCTTGATATTCTTTAGCCATGCGTTGCGGGTGATGGTGGGGCCGATAGCGAGAGACACTAGCATCAAGCATGAAATGATGATAACATATTTAGATGGAATGATTTTAGGGATGCAATCAAGTATAGCGCAAATGCAAATGATAATGCATAACGCTAATGCAGTAATTCGATTTTCCGTAACGCCGTATTCAGAAAATCTTTGGATGATTGCGATGGTTGCCGTAACGATAGGGATAAAGTAAGTGCATGAGAGAATTCTGGCGATTTTCTTTTCGGAAGAAGGTTCGGGATTTGTCAGCGCAGGATAATATTCGTTTTTGATTATGTGTACCAAAACTAAGGAAATTATTGCTAGAAAAAAAATTGTTCTTGTTGAAAATGACCATTGCAGCAAGGCCGCGATATCGTAAAAGTGAACGGTGAGGGCATAAATGGCGTAAAGTGGTAAAATTATGAATTTGAAGTAGTCGAATGAAGTATTAAACCACTTTGATTTTATGGTTATCACAAAATTTTTTAAAGTAGGAGTTTCTTCGATGCATTTGTCGATGGACGGAATGCCTGTCATGAAGAGAATGGGGAATACTGTGAAAATGTAAAATATGAATATTAAAATTATTGCTTTAATGCAGAGATCTTTATTGCTTTCAGATATTGCTCCAATTATAGCTAGGAGTATGATTGGTACCAAGAACGAGAAGGTTGTGTTAATTGTGGGGATAATTGCCTGCTTGCCCATTTTTTTGCAGTAAACCCCAAAGGCGTTGTCATTCTTTTGGTTCCAGAACGGGCCGATGAGTATGGCTAGAATGCTAATGGTGAAAATACTGGTTATTACAACGTTTATGAATTTGCTGTCATAATAATTGTCTGTGGTGAATTTGCAAATAACGAGTGTTGCTGATATGAGGAGCCAACCCACGCTTGTGATAATTTGCGGCATCTTGCGAGTGCTTTTTCGTGATTCTTGGATGAGTGAAGTCGCGAGGGCGATGAGCATTGCCGCTATGGGATAAATGCATAGCCAAAAATCAAGGCTTTGGTTGAATGTTGTTTTTTTGGGGAATATTTTGGATAATTCTACAAAATCGAATATGATTGCAAATGACGATAAAATTGCGAACGCAATTGCAACCGGAAACCGCTTAAACGCGTTTCGTAAGAGACTCAGGTATTCTTTCTGTGCTTTCAACATTTGTTTTAAATATAAGATATGTTTGAAGGAATTGCAAAAAGGCGCCCCCGGCACGGAGGCCGGGGTGACAGTGAATGTGGAGGCCGGGATGACAATGTAATGAAGAATGTTACTGGATTCTTCGCTCCCTGTGGTCGCTCAGAATGACGATGCTAACTAATGACTACTGACCAATAACTAATCTACTTCTTTATGCAACGGATGGGCAAGAACAGTTTACCGTCGATATATGGATCTGGTTGCGGGGTGTACCACTGAAAATCAACATGTTTTATTCCGCGTTCTGAGCCGATTATCGTGTAGAGTCTTTTTCCGTTGCTTCCAGTTTCGTTCAGCCATAGGAACGTGCTGAACCCATTTGATGTCGAAGATTTTTCTCTTATTAAGACAGAACTCGATGATCTTTTGATTTCAGTTTTCTCAGTGGGCAATAAGCTCATGCCGTAGGGATCAAGTGAGTTCGGATGCATGCCTCCTAATTGTGAATAAAGTTGAGCGATAATTGATGTGTCACCAAGTGCTATGATGTCTGAAGAGTCAGGTAGCCGCCAACCGTCGGGACAAATTTTTCCCGCAATTTCGAGGTTGTAATAGCGTCCCACGTTATCGCAGTCTCTATAGCTGTAGCAAGGAATAATATTTTCTTGTTCGTTCTCGGATGCACCTTCGTATTTCATGTTTTCTGCCATCCAAATTTTGTCTTTGTATTCAATGGTGCTGTATTCGCGATTGTCGCGCGGATCTGTGAAATGTCCGTAATCTATATCAGGATTGAGATAGTATTCTGCTGGATAATCTGTTCTCCAACTTGAAGAGTGTCGCCAGGTCTTGTTGTAGCATATAAAGAATCCCGAGTATTTGTTGGTCTTGATGCGTTTGTTGTCTGTATCGCACGGGGCATTGTAGAATTCTGTCCATTTATTTTGGTGACAGACGTAATAGAGGGTGGAATCTGATGGACTTTGATGTGTTTTGCCTTTAGAATCACATTCGGCATCGGCTGTTTCAAAATCAATTTGTGTTGCTATTTCCCAGCCGGCTTTGCGGTTGCGAGCATGTGGGCTGTAAGGATCTTCTATTGTGCTGGTTGGGTTCAATCTGTATACACCGTTTAAATTTGCATCTTTGCAGACGTAAGTGACGTTTGGCCTATTCGGGCTTGCGAATAACTTGCCATTCTTGTCACAAGGAATGTCATAAGTTTCTGCATCGATGGTATAAACTGCATACCAACCGGAATCTGGGCGGCACATATACGAATATTCGGGTTGTTTGGAATGTACGATGTACTTGCCTTCTTTGTCGCAGGGGATGCCGAATGTTTCGGCTTCCAAATCAGTAGCCCTTTCCCAACCATTTTCCTTACAAATAAATGCATTGTCTCCGATGTTGATATGGCTAGTCTTGATGACTGAGTCTTTGATGGTGCTGTCGCAATGGGGGAGGTTTAGGCATTTGTGTAAGACATCTGTAATAACGTCATTGATAAGTAAAGGACGTGGATGAACGACGCATCCTTTGAGATTATAATAATCGTCATTATCGCTTAAGTCCACAAACCAGGTGCTGACTACGGCGTGTTCGTCGAAATGGCTGCAGTAGTGTTCCTGCTGGAGTGTCCCTGTTTCTGTAAACACCGCATTCGTATTTTTGTAAAAATCGGAATTCGTTGTCTTGCCAAAGATGTAGTTGATTGTGCTGTTGATGGCTTTCAGATTTGTGTTGGGGTGTGTTTGGAGATATGCGTCAATTCCGATGGCTTTGAAAAGTTCCCATTGGGCGATGCTATCCGCTTCGCTTTCTGGGGTTCCGCTGGCGATTAACTTCGCAACGCGGCCTTCGATGAATTTGCTTAGAACTATTGTATTGTTTTCTTTTTTCTCTGTTTCCGATGTGTTGGCTGCAAATGTCCCTTTGATGGCGGTTGGACTTGATTTGGTCGTGTCTGGCATGGCTGTGAGCTCGCCTATGTATTCCAATTTTATGTTAGCGACGCATCCCTTATAAATTTCTGATTCTGTGGAATCGATCCATAAAATCTTGATGTCAGATGGAGAATTTGCTGTATCGCTCGACGAACTTTCGGCAGAACTTTCTGCAACGCTCGAAGAACTTTGCTGTGCGACGGTGTTCTCGTCTTCCCAAGTCCCTGCGATCTTTTCCGAGCAGGCGAAAAAAACGATGGTGCATGCGAGAAGTAAATATTTCAACTGGCTCATTGTTGTCCTCCTTTTTTGCAATCCCTTTTGCTTATTTTGTCCGTTAGCGGAAAAAGTTGTAAGTTCAGTCGATAGACCTGGTTGATGTTCTGGCATTCGCGTGCGATATCAATCACTTTTTTGCGGCAGTCGTTGATAACGTCAACGATACGGGCGTAGGCGGATTCGTCGATGCCCATGGTGACTCCCGAAAAATTGCGTTCTTCGACGGGGTCTTTTTCGATGGAACGTGTGGCGAGTGCGGCCATCTTCTTGTTCATGGTGCGGATGGCGAGCGGGATGGCTTCCTTGGAGCCCTTGACCGACTTTTCAGTTTGTTCGTAAGTACCATCGCCCGTTTTGACGAGGAGTCCTGATTTTACCAGGAATTGCAAAATTTCGCGGACGTTGAGCGCCGATGTCTTTTCACGGATTTTATCGGCGATTTCGCAGGGGTTCGCGTTTGGCATGAGCGGGGCGAGTTCACGCACGATGGGGCAGGTGGGCATCTCGTAGTAGCGGAATGCGTCCGCGTCGAGGATGCGTATTTTGTTCATGCTCGCTTCGCGCCCGAGTTCGCGAAGTGCCTCCTCCTTTTCTGTAGCACTTTTCGCGTTCCCGAATTTGACGAGCAGCCCGAAATAGGTGTAGTCGAACCCTTCTAGCCCCATGGCCCGTGCGACTTTTGCTATTCCTGGCTTGCTCAGGCGCGTATTCCCGTCGCAGACCAGCTTGAGGTAGGTCGGGGAAACAAAACCGGCAAGGCTTGCAAATTCTCGCCAAGTAAAGTAAGATGTCCTTTTACGTTCTTCGTAAAAGTCTCGCATGTAAAGGCGATAATCGTTGTATTCGATTATTGGTTTCATGAAATTAAAAATATTACAAAATTTGCGTTTTTATAACGAAAAATGGCGGTTTTTTACAAAATTTTTTGAAAAATTTAAAATATGATACAAGTATGTGTCATTGAGGTTAGACGAGAGACGAAAGACTAAAGACGAAAGAGGTAGGTTTTGGGGGTTAAGGCGATAGACTAGTAATGTTATATCTTGGCTAAATCTCGTTTTTGTCGCAATGTTGTTTTTGGAGTGCACTTTTTACACGAGTCGTTCTTTACTTTATAAACAGTATCCCTTCGATGCGGAGCGAACGCCCTTTTTCGGACCATTGTTCAGCGTGCAGTTTGTTGATGCTGAGCGTGACCCTGTCGTTTACGATGGTTTTTAGCGTGTCCTGCATCAGTTCCTGCTTCGTGATTCTGAAAGTGTAAGTCTTGTACTTTGAATCTTTCTCGTTGGCATCTTTATCGGATTTTGCGGAGTCCGCGCTGTTCTCGTTGGCACTGGTGTTGGCACTTTTGTTGGTTCTTGCACTGTTTGTTTTTGTGGTGTCGGCCTTTTTGTCGCTAGATTTTTCTTCGTCAGATTTCTCGTTATCGAATAGCGATAGCCAGAAGACGAGGGTGTCGCCTTCGAACTTGAAATCGTCCCTATCGAAATCGAGGTCGAGGTTGATGGCTTCCTTTGCGCCTTTGGGAATATCGACGCCTTCGTTCTTGGGGTGATCTATATCGGCTTCGAAAGATTCGAATTTTTTGGTGGTGTCTTCGTCGCAGCAATTGCTCTTTTCGAATGCTTCACGGTGCAAGCGTTTGAGGTCGTTCAGGGACATTTTGCTTGTGGAAAAATGCGTGATGACGAATATGTTGTTCGATTCTTCGAGCGAAATCAATCGTGCAAGCGACCTTTGCGATTCGGGGTCTTTGCTTTCCTTGAGCTTGAAAATAAAATTCTTAGTGTCTTCTTCGTTTAGCGGGAACTTGCTGTAGCCCTGTTCGGCAAGAGCGTTTTCGATACTGCATTTCCAGATGCGTTCGTTTATGTTGGGCGCGCTAAACGGTGTCTGCGTGAGGATAAAAAACATGGCGCAGAAAACGATGGCGATGTATCGCATTTTGCGGCTGATTTTTTCGATGAGCAATATGGCGATGATGGCGTAAAAATAAATGTTGAGTGCGATGGCGTAGATGTATTCGGTGTCGATGCCGAGTTTGCTTATCATGTTGCTTATGTCGATGGACATCAAGATGACAAGGGGGATGCAAGCGGCAGGGATTATTTTGATGAAGCGTTTTTCAAAGGACTGCTCGGCTGCAAGGCGGACCGGGTACATGACGGTCACGAGCACGAGCATGTAAATCATGAAGCCAATAACAAAGTAAGACGGTGTTTCTCCGGGTATGTTCCACAATGCAATAAACTTGAGAATGTAGGCGTAAAAGAGGAGCGTACCGATGGCGATGACTGGGATGAACAAGAAGCGGATTGTGCTCGATGCGAACTTGCTCAAAGTCGGGGTCTCTTCATAGCATTCTTCGATGGAGGGGATTTTGGTGAAGAAAAGTATGGGAGCGACTACGCTTGCGCAGAAATAGAATATGTTGAGATAGGTGAAATCGCTGTCAAAGTCGGCATCGAACAGTTGTTCGAAACCAAAGACAAAACCTTCGATGGCTCCGAGCAAAATGGCCGAGACAAGTATAGCGACGACAGCCGCCTTGAAGCTCTTTTGTAAAAAGTTCCAGACTCCGTTTTCGTTACGCTCCTTCCAGAATGGTGCAAAGAAAAATCCCAAGGATGCAATTATATAGACGAGTGCGATGGCGCTTCCGAAATAGATGAGGTAATCGCCGCTTTTGTCGAATAGTGCAAATACTAGCGTTAAAGAAAGTACGAACCATGAGCCGCTCGCGATGGCTTGGGGTCGCCAGTCCGTGCTTTTCCGGGATTCCTGGACGAGCGATGTCGTGAGGGAGATGATTAATGCCGCAATGGGGTAAATGGCGAGCCATGTAAAGAACTTGATGGCGTTATCGCCAAAGACCTTGTCAAATAGCGAAAACAAGTTCGTTTCGATGACGAGCGTGATGAAAATGAGGAACGTAAACGCCGATGCGGTTGGAAAACGTTTGAACGCGCTCGTGATTTGACTCGGGTATTTCTTGATTGCGGCTAAGACCATAATTTACTCCAGGAAAAGGATGCCGCGGATACTAAAGTAATTGTGCTCGGCTTTTTCTTCTTTCTTGTATAAAGTCAAGTTCAAATTCTCGACACCGATTTTGGCACCTTCGGTTTCGAGGAATCGCACGTCCTTGCTTTCTAATGCTTGCCTGGTGACAAAGAAATTAAAAGTCTTGTCTAGCTTTTTAGGAGAAAACTGGAAAAATAGCGTATCGTTGCGGAATTCGAAATCTTCTTTATCGAATGTCTTGTAAAAGTGGTTTACTTGGGTTGCGTTTTTAGGAATTTCAAAGTAGCTGTTTTTGGAATTGTTTATGTAGGCGCTGATAAGGAACTCGTTGACTTTTTTGTTTGTAGAAGATTTTCTGGAAATCAGGATGAGGGCATCTCCCTTGGGAATGTACTGTGCGAGTTCTTTGTCGTGTCTGGAATTGAGAATTTCCAACCGTGAAGTGGCGATGTTTGTTTTGTGGTCGCTCTTGTCCTGGATGCGTCTTGCGAATTCTACAGTTTCTTCCTTGCTTAGCGGAAACTTGTTATAGCCTTCTTCGGCGAGAGCGTCCTTGATGCATCCCATCCAAATGCGGTGCGTGACATTGATAGCGCTCAGCGGGCCGTTTGTGGCGATAAAGAACATGCTGCAAAAAACGATGGCAATGTACTTGGATTTGCACTTGATTTTGTCTATGAGCAAAATGGCGATAATGATGTAATAGAAGATGTTGATCGCCGTGATGTAATAGCGGTCTTCGGAAATCCCGTAATCGGAGATTCTGCGCATGATGCCGACGGACATCAAAATGACGAGGGGGATGCAGGCGGCGGGGAGAATTTTCAGGAGCTTGCTCTCAAAGGATTGCTTGGGATTGATGCGTTCGGGGAGCATCAGTGTCACCCGCAGAAGCATGAGCAACATGGATGCCGAAACGAGATAGGAGACCATTCCTTTGGGCATTTCCCATTGGATGATGATTTTTGCGATGTAGGCGTAAAGAAGTAAAATATAGAGTGAGACGACAGGTAAAAAGATGAACTTGTTCGTGCTAGTCTGGAATTTGTTCAAAGCAGGTGTTTCTTGCAGGCAGTCGTCAATGGAAGGGATACCGGAGAAGAACAAGATGGGGAATATGGTGCATGAGCTGATGATTGCCGAATAGACAAATGGCCTTGCTGACACCTTGATGTCGAACAGGTTGAAAAATCCGAATAGGAGCCCGTCAATGGCGACGAGCAGGACTACGGAAATGGCGATAGCGACGACAGCGGCTTTGGCATTCCTCATTAAGAATACCCAGAATCCGTTTTCGTTTTTTTGCTTGAAAAACGGGGCAACGAACAGGCTCAAGAAAATGGTTGTATAGATAAATAGCCATGTTGCCAAGACATAAATGTGTTCGGTATAGTTGTTGGTTGAAAAATGGAAAAAGACTAGTGCGATGGAAATGGCTAACCATACGGCTTCAGCGATGATATGGGGGATGATGCTAAATTTTTTTCGGGATTCCTGGACCAGCGAAATCGTGAGTGCTATCATCGTGGCCGCAATCGGATAGATGAATAGCCAATAATTTAATTTGCTATGAGTTGGCGAATGGCTGTTTTCGTAAAAGTAGATGAATGCGATGGTCGTAAAAATGGCAAACGCCACTGCGAGTGGAAACCGCTTGAACGCCGTCGAGATTTGACTCGGGTATTTCTTGATTGCTGTTAAGTCCATGATTTACTCCAGGAAGAGGATGCCTCGGATATAGAAAAAGCTCTCTTGTTCGTCATCTTTTATTATATCAACGTCCAATTTTTCAACTCCGATTTTAGCCCCTTCGGTTTCAAGGAAACGTACGTCTTTTTGTTTCAAGGCTCCTTTGGGAATAAAAAATTTGAAAGTCTTGCCGAACGTTTGGGGCTTGACTTGGAAAAAGAGAGTATCGTTGCGGTATTCGTAATCTTCTGGACGGAAGGTCATGTCG
>JAEEGI010007891.1_pt1 | contig 23692 bp, 22 predicted proteins | sample 8958751 | NCBI WGS metagenome assembly JAEEGI01 (sample SAMN16246545, study PRJNA631951) | gut metagenome | biome: gut microbiome; feature: rumen; material: KS-attached | host: Bos | place: Iran: Karaj | collected 2018-10 | reverse complement strand
GCTTCAATCTGAAAGAAAGCATCAAGGCGTATCTTGCTGAAAACAATATCGAAGTGGACGACCTCGGCACGACCGACCTCGACCACGTCAAGCCCTATTACGTTGTGGCGTCGACCGTTGCGCCGCTGGTGCAGAACGGCACCTATGACAAGGCGATCCTCATCTGCGGCACCGGCGCGGGCGTCAGCGTGGTGGCCAACAAATACAAGGGCGTCTATGCCGTGGCGTGCGAAAGTCTCTACGCCGCCAAAATGTGCCGCGCGATCAACGACGCCAATATTCTGTGCATGGGCGGCTGGATCGTGGCGCCGGAAATGGGCATCGAAATGACAAAAGCGTTCCTCGGTACCGACTTTTTGCAGGATCTGGAGGAGTGGCGGCAGGCCTTTCTGACCAACGCAAAGGGCGAAGTGAAAAAGGTGGAGGACGGCATCTATGATTGACGCGTTCTCCTACAGTCTGAACACGGCGATCCATTTCGGCTTCGGCAAGCTGCGCGAGCTGCCCGCGCTGCTGGATGGCTGCGGCGTCAGGTGCGCCGTGCTGGTCTGCGACCGCTTCTTTGCCGCCATGGGAGAAACGCTCAAAGAAAGCACGCCGCAGATTGCCGCCGTGTTTTCCGACGTGGAGCCGAATCCGCAGCTTTCCGGCGTGAAGGAGGTCGTCCGCCTGGTGCGGGAAACCGGCGCAGACAGCGTGATCGCGCTCGGCGGCGGCAGCTCGATCGACACGGCAAAATTCGCGGCGGCCTGCGCCTGCAGCGACAAGACGCCCGACGCGCACTTTGACGGCGCTCCGTTCACCGGCGCCGAAAAAATCATCGCCGTTCCAACCACGGCCGGCACCGGCAGCGAAGTGACCGCCGTTTCGGTCGTCAGCCGCGGGGAGGAAAAGAAAACCGTCCACAACCCGGCCTTTCAGCCGACGGCCTGCATCGTGGATCCCGCGCTGACAATGAGCGTGCCGCCGCGCACGACGCTGATTACCGGCCTCGACGCCTTCACTCACGCCATCGAAGCGTTCTGGAGCGTGCGTCACAGCGCGCTGACCGACGCCCTTGCCGTGGAGGCAATGCGCGTGATCCTCGCAAACCTTGAAGCGTCCTATGAAAAGGGCACTGAGGAGGCCCGCACGGCCATGGCTTATGGGTCGCTGCTGGCCGGCCTCGCGTTTTCCAACGCCAAGACCGCCGCCTGCCACGCCTGCTCCTATCCGCTGTCGATGTATCACCATCTGCCCCACGGCGAGGCCTGCGCCTTCACGCTGGACAGCCTCATCCGCCTGAACGCCGACGACCGTCTGCAGAACCTTGCAAAGACGCTCGGCTTTTCCGGCTGCGACGCGCTGGCGGACGAAATCTATCGCTTAAAGGTGAAGGGCGGTCTGCGCGTGCGCTTTGCCGATTGCGAGGGCGACGTCGACCTTGACCGGCTGGCCAAAGAGAGCGCCGAACACATGCTGATGCAAAACAACCCCGTTAAGCTGGACGAGGCTGCGCTGAAAGCGATGTTCAAAAAGCTGATGTAAAAAACAAAACCCGGACGATACCGTGTCGTCCGGGTCGTTTTTGTTTGGTTATGCGCTTTGCTTTGCGGCGGCTTTTTCGCGGATGACGCGGATCCACAGCCACGCGCCGATCAGAGTGAACAGCCCGCCGATCGAAGCGATCAGAATCGCTCTGCCGGTGCTCATGGTCACGATCTCCTGCGGCTTTTCGGGGTTGTAGTGGACGGTGATCTGCTTGCCCTCCTGCCAGCCGTTCTTGTAGTCGTCGGTTTTGGATTCATAGATCGTGCCGCCCACGGCATAGCGGACCGTGACGCGGTAGGTGTCTGTTTCGTCGGCGGCGCCGGGAATGATTTCGATATCGACGATCTCCGCCGGCGCGGTGGGGAAGACGTTGATCTTCTTCGCCTTGCCGATGCCGGTGAACAAAAACACCAGCCCGACCAGCAGGCAGATCGCGGGCGCGCCGTAGACGTCGAAGATGTGTTTGAGTTTTTCTTTCATGGCAAGGGAACCTCTTTTCAAAATGGTGCTGTGTTTATTATATCTGTTTTTTTTCCCGATTTGCAAGGGATGTGAAAGAAAAACATGGATTTCTTTCTGCGGGGCGCTTGCCTTTTTTCCGGCAGTATGATAGAATAAAACAAAAGAAAAACCGAGTGAAAGGATGAGAATACATGGCAAAGAGAACATCACAGTGGTATAAGGACCTTGCCGTCTATCAGATCTGGCCGCGCTCGTTCTGCGACGGCAACGGCGACGGCATCGGCGACCTGGAGGGCGTGCTCTCCAAGCTCGACTATATCAAGAGTCTCGGCGTGGACGCAATCTGGTTTTCACCGCTGTATCCCTCGCCCAACGCGGACTACGGCTATGACATTGCGGACTACACCGATATTTCCAAGGATTACGGCACGCTGGAGCTGTTCAAGAAGGTGCTGGATGAAGCCCACAAGCGCGGGCTGAAGATCATCATGGACCTCGTGATCAACCATACGTCCGACCAGCACAAGTGGTTCCTGGAAAGCAAAAAGGGCCCCGACAACCCGTATCACGACTATTACTTCTGGCGCAAGGGCCGCAAGGGCGGCAAGAAACCGCCCAACAACTGGCTGTCCACCTTCCAGGGCGGCGCGTGGGAATACGTGCCCGAAATCGACGAATACTATCTGCACGTCTTTGCCAAGGGTCAGCCCGACCTCAACATGGACAACCCCAAGGTGCGCGAGGAGGTCAAGCAGATCATCCGCTTCTGGCTCGACCTCGGCGTCGACGGCTTCCGCGAGGACGTGATCACGTTCATCTCCAAAAAGGAAGGCCTGCCCAACGGCTTCCCGCTGCCCACCGCCACGGGCATCGAGCATTACAGCAACGGCCCGCACCTGCGTGAATATCTCGAGGAGTTCCGCGCCGTGCAGATGGAATACGACTGCTTCACCGTGGGCGAAGCGCCGATGATGACGCCGAAGAAGGCGCTCAAGTTCATCAAGGAAGACGAAAACCCCGTGCTCGACATGATGTTCCACTTCCAGCACATGAACGCCGACAATATCATGACCAACTTTGTGCGCACGCCGTTCCGCCCGGGCTATCTCAAAAAGGTCTATAACAACTGGCAGACCGCGCTCTACGGCAAGGCGTGGAACGCGCTCTATGTGGAAAACCACGACCAGCCGCGCATCATTTCGCGCTACGGCAGCGAAAAATACCGCGTGGAAAGCGGCAAGATGCTGGCCACGATGTATATCTGCCAGAGCGGCACGCCGTTCATCTATCAGGGCCAGGAAATCGGTATGACCAACATCCACCTGGATTCCATCGACCGCTTCCCCGATGTGTCGAGCGTGAACACCTATGCGCTGATGAAGAGCATGCACCTGCCCGAAAAGTTCATCATGAGCCTGATCAATTACGGCGCGCGCGACAACGGCCGCACCCCGGTGCAGTGGTCCGCCGCGAAGAACGGCGGGTTCACCACCGCCGACAAGCCGTGGTTCGAGGTCAACCCGAACTATCCCGAAATCAACGTGGAAGCCGCCGAGGCCGACCCGAACTCGATTCTGCACTATTACCGCAAGCTGCTCAGATTCCGCAAGGAAAACGAGATCGTCCGCTACGGTGATTTCCGTATGCTGAAGACCGGCCGCAAGCTGTTTGCCTATATCCGCCGCTACAACGGCCAGAAGCTGCTGGTGGTCTGCTCCTTCGCCGAAGAGGAGCTGAACTTCCGCGTGGCGGAAAGCGAATTCGACATGAGCAAGGCCGAGCTGGTGCTTTGCAACTACGACTTCAATCAGGTCGTTCACAACGGCTTCTTCACCCGTCCCTATGAGACGCGCGTGTATCTGCTGAAATAACAAAGTCGCCGGCGGCACAAAACCTGCCGGCGCTTTTTTGAAAAGGGGAAAGGACAATGGCATTGACCAAAAAGCAAAAGCGCAACCTCTGGCTGATCGTCTTCGCCGTCGGCACGGTCGCCATCCTCGCGGTGTCCGATATCTGGCTGTTTCCGGCCATTGAACGCACGACCCGCGGCATCCGGGCGTTCGACCTGAACCCGCTGGGCCTGTCGTTTGCCGATGCGAAACGCTTCGTGCAGCTTCTGACCGAAGAGGCAAAGCGGCTCTATCTGCAGGTGGAGCTGCCGCTCGACTGCGTCTTCCCGCTGTTCTATACGCCGCTGTTTGCCATGCTGATGAAGCGCGCCTACACCGGCCGCCGCAAAGACTTCCTGCGCGCAGCGCCGTTCCTCCTCGCCGGGTTCGATTATTTTGAAAACGGCTGCACGGCCTACCTGCTGACGCATCCGTCGTTCACCGAAACGGCGGCGTCGGTGGCCCGCGTCGCCACGGTGGGCAAGAGCCTGCTGATGTATCTGACGATTGCGGTTGTGCTCTGGCGGCTCGTGAAAAAGGCGCTGCAGAAGCGGAAAAAGAAAAAATAAAAAAAATTGAAAAAACACTTGCAAAATACGAATCCATCGTATATAATATGTCAAGTGCTTGGGCCTGTAGCTCAGTTGGGAGAGCGTTCGGTTCGCATCCGAGAGGTCGAGAGTTCGAATCTCTTCAGGTCCACCATAAGTAGGAACCTCTTTTGTCTATTGAGGCAAAAGAGGTTTTTCTTCTTTGCGCTGTGTTTTGAACCGGTCTGCCGGCGTGAAAACGGAACAATCAAGACATTGGAGGTCTTTTTTATGATGCAACCGGAAGAGCTGAAGCTCACGCAAGCGTGGGATAAGACATTCCAAAAGAGCGACAAGGTCGATCAGTGCAAGGTGCGCTTTGTCAACCGCTACGGCATAACGCTTGCGGCGGATCTGTATGTGCCGAAGAACACAGACGTCAGACTGCCTGCGATCGCTGTCTGCGGCCCGTTTGGCGCTGTGAAGGAGCAGTGCGCCGGGCTTTATGCGCAGACAATGGCAGAGCGCGGCTTTGTGACGATGGCCTTCGATCCGTCGTTTACCGGAGAAAGCGGCGGCAGAGTCCGCTATATGGCGTCGCCCGACATCAACACCGAAGACTTTATGGCGGCTGTGGATTATCTGTCGCTCTGCGATGAGGTCGATCCTGACAGGATCGGCATCATCGGCATCTGCGGGTGGGGCGGCATGGCGCTGAACACGGCGGCGCTGGATACCCGTGTCAAGGCGACGGCGGTCATGACGATGTACGATATGACACGCGTGAACGCAAAGGGATACTTTGACGCGGAAGACAGCGAGGAAGCGCGGTTCAACAAACGGGCGGCACTCTGCGCTCAGCGCATTGCCGATCTGAAAAACGGCGCATATACCCTCGGCGGCGGTGTGATCGATCCGCTGCCCGATGACGCGCCGTATTTTGTGAAGGATTATTACGACTATTACAAGACCGAACGCGGCTATCACGCACGCTCGCTCAACTCAAACGGCGGCTGGAACGTGATCGGGTGCGAAAGCTTTCTCAATCAACCCATCCTGCAGTACTCCAACGAAATCAGAAGCGCCGTGCTGATCGTTCACGGCGACGCGGCGCACTCCTGCTACTTCGGCAAAGACGCCTATGCCGACATGGTCAAAAACAGCAAGTACACCGCCAACAAAGAGCTGATGCTTATTCCCGGCGCATCGCACACCGACCTGTATGACGGCGGCAAAACGAACGCGATTCCGTTTGATAAGCTGGAACAGTTCTTTGCGGCCTATCTGAAATAAAAGATATGAAACTTTTAAGGTGTATGGCGGGACTCTTCTGCATGGCAGCGGTGCTCGCGCTTTCTACCTGCGGACCGGCACAGGACAACGCCGCTTCTGCGCGGCTGCAAGATCTGACGTCCCGGACGCAGGAAACGAAAAACAACGTTTCGGAAAGCATGCAGACTGACGCACAGACAACAGAGACGATACCATCTGAATCAGGGGAACAGAACATGGAACAGACGCTTCACCTTTTTATCAACGACACCGAAGTCAAAGCGGCATGGGAGAAAAACGAGGCGGTCCGTGCGCTGACCGACCTTGTTTCGTCCAAAGCGCTCACCGTTCCGATGTCGATGTACGGCGGCTTTGAGCAGATCGGCTCTCTCGGCGCGCATTTGCCGGCAAACGACAGTCAGATCAAAACCAAAGCCGGAGATATCGTGCTGTATGCCGGCAATCAGATCGTTTTGTTCTACGGCTCAAATACCTGGGCCTACACGCGCCTTGGCAGTATCGTCGATCAGACGGAGGCAGACTTGACCCGGTTGCTCGGCAACGGCAACGTCACAATCACACTTTCTTACAAAGGAGAAACACCATGAGCAAGGTTCTTGTTATCACAACCAGTCTTCGCGCCAAAAGCAATTCCGACATTCTCGCCGGGCATCTGGTCGCCGGCGCGCAAGCAGCGGGGCATCAAGTGGAGCAAATCAGTCTGAAAGGCAGGGAGCTCCGCTTCTGCATCGGCTGTTTGTCCTGTCAAAAGACGCAAAAATGCGTGCTGCAGGATGACGCGATCGAAATTGCGGAAAAAGTCAAAAACGCGGACACACTGGTGTTCGTTACCCCGATCTATTATTACGAGATGTGCGGACAGATGAAAACGCTGCTTGACCGGTTGAATCCGCTCTATGCGTCGGATTACCGCTTCCGTCACGTCTACCTCCTTTCAACGGCGGCGGAAAAGGAAGAAGCAACACCCGAAAAAGCGGTGAACGGCCTGCAGGGCTGGGTGGACTGCTTTGAAAAAGCGGCGCTTGCCGGTTCTCTCTTCTGCGGCGGCGTCAATGATCCGGGCGAAGCAGCGGTCAAAGAAGCGCAACAGGAAGAAGCATACCGTTTCGGGAACAGCCTGCTTTAAGAATTACACATAAAAACGCTGCCGGCTGAACCGCCTTCTTGTTGAAGACAGTCGCCGGCAGCGGCGATTGATTATGCCTGCAGCGTGTCGAACTCCTCGCGGAACCACACGTCCTTGATCTCGAACGTTTTGCCGTTCAGATAGGCGAGCGGACCCGCGTCGGTGGTGAAATCGAACTGCAGCTTATAGGAGCAAAGGCACTGCTTTTTGAGCCCGCTCTTTTTGTTCTGCGCGTTGGTGCCGTATTTGCCGTCGCCGAGCAGGGGGTGGCCGATGGAAGCGAAGTGGGCGCGGATCTGGTGCGTGCGCCCGGTCAGCAGGTCGATTTCCAAAAGCGACAGGCCGTTCCCTTCGCGCAGCACGCGGTATTTTGTGCGGATGGCTCTGTCGTCGGGGTTCTTCTTTTGCTTGTGGATGAAGACCTTGTTTTTTGCTTCATCCTTCCAAAGCCAGCCTTCGAGCAGGCCTTCCTTTTCATCGGGGACGCCGTGAATGACGCAGAGGTAATACTTGTGCAGCTCGCGGTCCTTCATCTTCTGGTTCAGAATGCGCAGCGCCTCGGCGGTCTTGGCGGCAATGACGATGCCCGACGTGTTGCGGTCGATCCGGTTGACCAATGACGGCGTGAACGATTGCTCGTTTGCGGGGTCGTATTCGCCCTTCTCATAAAGATAGCGCTTGACGCGCGTAATCAGCGTGTCTATATACTCCCTGTCGTCCGGGTGCGAAAGCAGCCCGGCCTTTTTGTTGAGCAGCAGGATGTTGTCATCCTCATAGAGAACGTCGAGGGCCTTCGGCGCGGAAAGAAAGTCGTAACGCGCGGGCGCGGGGGTGAAGAATTCGTCGTTCAGATAGACCTCCACCACGTCGCCCTCCTGCAGCCGCGTGCCGATCTCGGCGCGTTTGCGGTTGAGCTTGATGCGCTTGAGCCGGATGGATTTATACAGCAGCGACTGCGGCAGATTCGGCACGGTTTTGCTGAGAAACTTGTCGAGCCGCTGGCCGGCGTCGTTCTTTTCAATCACAAAGCGTTTCACGGCCGTTCCTCCTTTCCCGCGCTTTGTCCCTATCATACCACACGGCGGTGCAAAAACGCAACGCCCCTTTTCACTTTTTTTGCGTTTTTCATTGCCAAACGGCGCCGAATATAGTATAATACTCTATAATCTTAAAATGAGGGGAGTATAGCCTTGAAGAACGCAGGACAGGACTGGTATCAGCTCGACAACGCGGCCAAGATCTTTCCGGGCCAGAATTCGCGCACGTGGTCCAACGTGTTCCGCGTCGGCGTGGAGCTGCGCGAAACGGTCGATCCCGCGCTGCTGCAGCAGGCGCTTGAACAGGTGCTTCCCCGGTTTCCGACCTTCGACGTCAAGATCAAGCACGGCTTCTTCTGGCATTATTTTGAAAAGAATCCCCAGATCCCGGAAGTGCAGCCCGACGTTAAGAACATCTGCTACCGCATCAATTTCAAGGAAAACCGCGGCTTTCTGTTCCGCGTCTATTACCACGACCGCCGGATTGCGGTGGACTTCTTTCACGCACTGGGCGACGGCTACGCCAACACGGTGTTCGTTTCCACCCTCGCGGCGCAGTATCTGCGTCTGCGCGGGGCCGAAATCCCGCCCGGCGGGGCGGTGCTGAACCTCGGCGACCCGCCCACGGAAGAGGAGCAAAGCGACGCCTACCGGCAATACGCCAGCTCCAAAGCGAAATATGACCGCCACGACAAAGCGGTCTATCACGCCGTGAGCGAAAAAGAGGGCCGCCACCTGTGCAACTATACGGTCGGCGTCATGTCGGCGGCGCAGGTGAAGCAGGCCGCCCGCCGCTGGGACTGCACGGTGACGGAATACCTCGTGGCGCTGCTGCTGGATATCCACTATCACATGCAGCCGGACGGCAAAAAGAAGCCGAAGGAGCTTTGCGTGCAGGTGCCGGTCAATCTGCGCCGCCACTTCCCTTCAAAAACGCTGCGCAACTTCGTGGTCTGCCTGCGCATCAAGCTGAACCCCGCCATGGGCGATTACGGCTTTGACGAGATCGTGCGCCTGGTCAGACTGCAGATGCAGCTGCAGAACGAAAAGAAGTTTCTCAATTCCATGATGACCCAGAACATGAAGGTGGAGCGCAACCCGCTGCTGCGGGCCACGCCACTGCTCATCAAGGACCTCGGCGTCGGCATCTCGTTTGCCGTCACCGCCGAGCAGACCACCACGGCGCTGCTGTCGAACATCGGCCGTGTGGAGCTGCCCGAAGAGATGTATCCGTATATCGAAAAATATATGTTTTTCACCGGCCCCGGCCAGCGCAACGGCGGGCGCTGCGGCGTCATCACCTGCGGCGACACGCTGTGTCTGACGGTGTCCAACTGCTACCGCGACGCCGCAATCGAACGCGCGCTGTTCACGCGCCTGGTCAAGGCGGGCGTGCACGTCAAGGTGGAAAGCAACCGGGAATAGGAGGGAAAGACCATGTCATACTGTGTGCATTGCGGGGTGGAGCTGGACGCCTCCGCGGCGCGCTGCGCGCTTTGCGGCACGCCCGTGCTGGACCCGAACGCCGCGCAGCCGCAGCCGCAGCAGCCAACGCCGTTTGCCGAAACGCCGTTTGTGCCGAAGCATATGCGCCGGCGCTTTGTGGCCTATCTGATCACGGTCATTATGCTGATTCCCAACATCGTCTGCTCGCTGGCCAACGCCATCTTCTATGCCGACGGGTTCTGGTCGTTCTATATCAACGCCACGAGCCTGCTTCTGTGGGTCGTGTTCGTGTTCCCGTTCTTCACCAAAAAGCTGCGGCCCTATCTGATGTGGGCCTTCGACACGGCCGCGGTGGCGTTCTATATCTTCTTCTTTTTCGTCATGCGCTACGAATCCAAGGCGAAGTGGTATTACGACAGCGTTTTGCCCATCGTGCTGTTTCTGGCGCTTGAAGCGCTGGTCTATATGATCTGGGTGCGCCGCAAAAAGCGGCACTGGGTGCTGCAGGCCGCCGCCATCGACTTCGACATCGGCCTTGCCGCCGTGGTGATCGGCTCCATTCTGCAGATCAACCGCGGCTTCACCAAGGCGTTCTATATCGGCATGATCGTTTTCATCTCCACGCTGGTGCTGCTTGCGTTTCTGAGCTACTGCTATTCCAGCAAGCACATGCGCGCGTGGCTGAGCAAAAAGTTCTATGTCTGAGTCCGTGCTGCTGCAAACGCTGCGGGACGTGTTCGGCTTCGATTCGTTCCGCCCGGGCCAGCGGGAGGTGGCCGAAGCGCTCCTGCGGGGCGAAGACGCCCTTGCCGTGATGCCCACCGGGGCGGGGAAGTCCGTCTGCTTTCAGCTGCCGGCGCTGCTGCTGCCGGGCGTCACGCTGGTTGTCTCGCCCTTGATCTCGCTGATGAAGGATCAGGTGCAGTCGCTGGTGCAAAACGGCGTGCGGGCCGCCTTTCTCAACGCGTCGCTGTCGCCGCGCCAGATGGAGACCGTGCTGCTGCGCATGGCGAAGGGCCGCTACAAGCTGATCTACGTGGCGCCCGAACGGCTGGCGCTGCCCTCGTTCCGGGCGGCGGTTGCAGGGCTGGAGGTGTCGCTGCTTGCGGTGGACGAGGCGCACTGCGTGTCGCAGTGGGGCCACGATTTCCGCCCCAGCTATCTGCAGATTGCGTCGTTCTGCCGCTCTCTGCCCGTGCGGCCGCCGGTCTGCGCCCTGACCGCCACGGCCACGCCGCGGGTCAAAGACGATATCGTCCGGCTGCTGGAGCTGCAGACGCCTCACTTTGTCAGCGGCAGCTTTGACCGGCCCAACCTTTGCTTCGAGGTGGAGCACCCGCGCCGGAAATTCGTCGCCCTGCGCCGCCGGCTCGACCTTTACGCCGACAAGAGCGGCATCGTCTACTGCAGCTCGCGCAAAAAGGTGGATGAGCTTTGCGAAGCGCTCTCGGAGCTGCGCTACAGCGTCGCCGGCTACCACGCGGGCATGGACGCGGAGACGCGGCGAAAGAATCAGGACGATTTTCTGTTTGACCGCAAGCGCGTAATGGTCGCCACCAACGCCTTCGGCATGGGAATTGACAAATCGAACGTCTCGTTCGTGATCCATTTCAATATCCCCGGCGACATGGAAAGCTACTATCAGGAGGCCGGACGCGCCGGCAGAGACGGCAGTGCGGCCGACTGCGTGCTGCTGTTCAAAAAAAGCGATCTCGCAATCCAGCGCTATTTCATCGACAACCCCGAAGAGAACGAGGCGCTGACCGAAGCCGAGGCAGCCGCGCTGCGGCAAAACCGGCTGGAAAAGCTGCGGATCATGGAGGAGTACGCCGATTACGAGGGCTGCCTGCGGCAGTTCATCCTCGCGTATTTCGGCGAAAAACTGTCCGCGCCCTGCGGCAACTGCAGCGGGTGCCTGGGCAGCCGGCTTTCGGTGGACGAGACCGAAACGGCGCAGAAGATTCTTTCCTGCGTCGCACGGCTGAAGGATGCCGCGGCACGCGCAGCCGTCGTCGCCGTGCTCAAGGGCCGCGCCGAGGCGGCGGAACGTTACGGCGAAAACTCCACGTTCGGCCTGCTTTCAGACATGGCCGAAAGCGAGATTGAATCGCGCGTCGCCTTCCTGTGCGAACAGGGGCTCCTGCAGCTGCAAAACGGCGTGCTGCGCTGCACCGGCGCGGCGAAGGACGTGCTTTTCCGCAGCAGACACGTGCGGCGGATGGCGGACAGGCCGAAGATGCACAACAGAGGCAATAAGACGGCAGCGTTTGAAGGTCAACCTGATCCGGTTCTGTTTGCGCGATTGAAGAAGCTTTGTATTGAAATCGGTCAAAAGAAGGGGATTTCACCTTCTGCCGTTTTTAGTGATCTGACGCTGAAGAAAATGACGCTTCTGGATCATCCGTCGTTGCAGAGCTTACTGACGGTGCCCGGTGTCAGCTTGCAAAAATATGAATCATACGGGATTATCTTTTTGAAAGAGATTCTTGCCTATCAGACAGAAACCAACCAAACCGAATGAAAGGGGGAGACGCGTGATGCACAGAAAGCTCTGGCACGTCGCTTCGGTCAATAAAGAAACCGCCGCCGCCATTGCGGACGCGCACGGACTGGATCCGTTCGCCGCGCTGCTGCTGTCGTCGCGCGGCATCACCGAAGACGCGCAGATCGAAGCCTTTATGCGCGAAGACGCGCCGCTGTGCGACCCGTTTTCGATCCGCGACATGGACAAGGCCGCGCGGGAGATTCACCGCGCGCTGGACGCGGGCGAGCGCATCGCCGTGTTCGGCGATTACGACGCCGACGGCGTGACGGCCTCGTCGCTGCTGTATCTGTTTCTGGAGGCGCTCGGCGCCGACGTGCTTTGCTATATTCCCGACCGCAACAGCGAGGGCTACGGTCTGAACAAACGCGCCGTGGCGCGCCTCAGAGACGACGGCGTCAGGCTGATCGTGACCGTGGACAACGGTATCTCCGCGCTGGAGGAGGCCGACTATATCTATCAGTGCGGCATGCGCCTGGTTGTGACCGACCACCACAGGGTCGGCGCCGTTCTGCCGCGCGCCGAAGCCGTTGTGGACCCCCACCGGCCCGACTGCCCCAGCCCGTTTAAGGACTGGGCGGGCGTCGGCGTGGCGTTCAAGCTTTGCTGCGCGCTGTCGGAAGGGGAGGACGAAGCGATTCTCGACGACTTTGCCGACCTGATCACCGTGGGCACCATTGCCGACGTCGTGCCGCTGACGGGCGAAAACCGCACCATCGTCAAATACGGTCTGCGCAAGCTCAACACCGGCGGCAACCACGGCCTTGCCGCGCTCAGGCAGGCAGCCATGGCCGCGCCGCGGGCGCTGACGGCGGGCTCCGTTGCGTTTTCCATCGTGCCGCGCCTGAACGCCGTGGGGCGGATCGACCGCGCCGACGAGGCGTTCGAGCTGCTGATATCCGATAACGACGAAACGGCGAGGCAGCTGGCGCAGAAGATTTCCGACTGCAACGGCGTGCGCCAGTCGCTGGAGCAAAGCATCATGCAGGAGGCCGAAAAACAGCTGCTGCGGCAGCCCGAGCTCCGCTTTGACCGCGTGCTCGTGTTCAGCGGCGAAGGCTGGCACGGGGGCGTCATCGGCATTGTGGCGGCCCGGCTGTCGGAACGGTTCGGCAAGCCCTGCATCGTCATCACCTGCGACGGCGACGAGGCAAAGGGCTCCGGCCGCAGTCTGGAGGGCTTTTCGCTCTATGACGCCATCGATTCCGTGCGCGACCTGCTGACCCATTTCGGCGGTCATCCGCTGGCGGCGGGCTTCGGCATTGCAACAAAGGATATTCCGGCATTCCGCGAACGAATCAACCAATACGCCCGGCAGGTGGAAATGCCTTATCCCGCCCTGCAGCTCGACTGCAGACTGCGGCCCGGCTTCATCTCGGCCGATCTGCTGCCGGTGATCTCCATGCTCGAGCCCTTCGGCGCGGGCAACCCGCAGCCGCTGTTCGGCCTGTTCTCGCTCACGCTGCAAAGCGTGCAGCCCATCGGCGGCGGCAAGCACGTCCGCCTGCAGCTGCAGCGCGGGAGCGATCATCTGCAGGCGCTGCAGTTCGGCGTTCCCGCGGAACGGTTCCCCTATGTGCCGGGCGACGTGCTCGACCTTGCCGTCCGGCTGGAGCCGAACGAATACATGGGCATGCGCCGGGTGAGCATCTATATCCGCAGCATCCGCCTTTCCGGCACCGACGACCGGCTGGTGCTGGACGCGGCAAGAACCTACGAGCGGGTCCGCCGCGGCGACGGCGTCACGCCCGAAACGGTGCGCCGGTGCCTGCCCGACCGCGCGTTTGCGGCGCAGGTCTACCGCTGCGTGCGCGATCATATTCTTTCGCAGGACGACGTTGATCTGCTGTGCTACCGGCTCGGCGGCGACGGCAGCGAGGCGGGCAGGGTGCTGCTCACGCTCGACGTGCTGCGGGAGCTCGGCGTTGTTGCCGAGGATGAAAACGGCTGCCTCGCCGTCAACGGCGAGCGAAAGGTCGATCTGGAACAGTCCGTTCTGCTGCAGCAGGTGCGGCAGATGGCGCAATAAACGAAAGGAGGAAGACGGACCATGACGGAACAACAGGGCGAATACGGCTTTGAAAAGCTGCTTGAAACGCTGCGCGAATCCTCGTTCCCCGAAGCGGAGATCACGCGCATCACACAGGCCTACGTGTTTGCGCGCAACGCCCACGAGGGCCAGCTGCGCCGCTCGGGCGAACCCTATATCATCCACCCGGTGGCCGTGGCGCAGATCCTGGCCGAAATGGGCATGGACGGCGATTCCATCTGTGCGGCGCTGCTGCACGACGTGGTGGAAGACACGCCCGTGACGGATCAGCAGGTGAAGGCCTCGTTCGGCGAATCGGTGGAGCAGCTGGTGGACGGCGTGACCAAGATCGGTCAGATCCCGTTTTCCGCCTCGCAGGAGGAGCAGCAAAGCGAAAACATCCGCAAGATGTTCCTGGCCATGGCGCGCGACATCCGCGTCATCATCATCAAGCTGGCCGACCGGGTGCATAATATGCGCACCCTCTCCTATATGCCCGAAGAAAAGCGCCGCTTCAAGGCCAAGGAAACGCTGGAAATCTACGCCCCCATCGCGCACCGGCTCGGTATCCGCGCGTTCAAGGAGGAACTGGAGGACCTCGCAATCCGCTATCTGGACCCCGTAGCGTATGAGGAAATCTCCAAAACGCTGGAATCGCAGGTGGAATCGCGCCAGGCCTTTCTCGACAGCATCCAGAAGGAGATTGCCGAACGGGTGCACCGGGACGTGCCCAACGCCCACCTTTCGGGCCGCATCAAGTCGGTGCACGGTATCTACCGCAAAACCTATATGCTCGGCCGCACGATCGACGAGATCTACGATATCTACGCGGTGCGCATCATCGTGGATTCCGTGTTTGAATGCTACTATTGCCTCGGCATCATCCACGATATGTTCAACCCGCTGCCGGGCCGCTTCAAGGACTATATCTCCACCCCGAAGCCCAACATGTATCAGTCGCTGCACACCACGGTGATCGGCAAGGCCGGCATCCCGTTCGAAGTGCAGATCCGCACCTGGGAAATGCACCACACCGCGGAATACGGTATTGCGGCGCACTGGAAGTATAAGCTGGGCATTGAGGGCAAAGACAAATTTGAAGAACGCCTCGCGTGGATCCGCCAGCTTCTGGAAAACCAGAAGGAAAGCGACGACGTGGAAGAGATCGTCAACGTGATCAAGACCGATTTCACGCCCGACGAGGTGTTTGCGTTCACGCCCAAGGGCGACGTGATCTCGCTGCCGATGGGCTCGTCCATCGTGGATTTCGCCTACGCCATTCACTCGGCGGTCGGCTCCAAAATGATCGGCGCCAAGGTGGACGGCCGCATCACGACGCTGGACCACAAGATCAACAACGGCGAAATCATCGAGATTCTGACCACGACCAATCCCCGCGGCCCCAGCCGCGACTGGCTGAAGATTGCCAAGACCAGCTCCGCGCGCTCCAAGATCAAGAGCTGGTTCAAAAAAGAAAAGCGCGACGAAAACATTGTGGAGGGCCGCGCCGAGGTGGAACGCGAATTCCGCCGCAACAACATCGTCCTGCCCGAAAAGCAGATGCTGGAATTCCTGCAGAAGATTGCCGAAAAGCAGCGCTTTTCCTCGGTGGACGACATGTACGCCTCCATCGGCTACGGCGGTCTGACGCTCACCAGAATCATGCCGCGGATCAAAGAGGACTACGCGCGGCTTCAGAAAGAGAACGGCGAAGAGCCCAAGGGAGAAGAGCTCCCGCCGGTGCAGCCGCCCAAAAAGGTCATGCGCTCGCCCGAGGGCATCATCATCGAGGGCATCGACAACTGCCTGGTCAAGTTTTCGCGCTGCTGCGACCCGCTGCCGGGCGACGAGATCATCGGCTTCATCACCCGCGGCCACGGCGTTTCCATCCACACCCGCCAGTGCCCCAACGTACCCAAGAACATCGCCCTTTGCGCCGAACCGGAGCGCTGGGTCAAGGCCGCCTGGGACCAGAAGGCCAAGAGCGATTACCGCGTGACGCTGGGCGTGACCTGTATCAACCGCGTGGGCATGCTGGCCGACCTTTCCACGGCGCTGGCCAATATGCACGTCATGATCCACTCGCTGTTTACCAAGGAGAGCAAGGACAGCCGCGCGGTGATCTATCTGACCATCACGGTCAATTCCGCCGAGCACCTTAGAAACCTGAGCGAAAAGCTCAAAAAGATCAAGGGCGTGCTCGCGGTGGAACGCTCGGGGCTTTGAGCATACTCCACACTTCACACTGAACAAACGCGGAGGACTATCCCATGAAGGCTGTTATCCAGCGCGTGTCGCACGCGCAGGTCGACGTTGACGGCAAAACCGTCGGCAAAATCGGCGTCGGCTACCTCATACTGCTCGGCGTGATGGACGGCGACGGCAAGGCGCAGGCCGAGCTGCTTGCAAGAAAGACGGCCGAGCTGCGCATCAACGAGGACGAAAACGGCAAAATGAACCTGTCGCTCGTTCAGATCGGCGGCGCCGCGCTGGCGGTGTCGCAGTTCACGCTGTGCGCCGACGTGTCGCACGGCCGGCGGCCCTCGTTCACGCCGTCCGCGCCCCCCGCACAGGCCGAGGCGCTGTATCGTTATTACTGCGAACAGCTGCGGCAAAACGGCGTGCAGCAGGTGGAAACGGGCGTCTTCGGCGCCGATATGCAGGTGTCGCTTTGCAACGACGGCCCCGTGACGATGCTGCTCGACACCGACATCTGGGAAAGGAAAGGCTGAAATGAAGCTGATCATTCAGGTCTGTGAGGTCGGCTTTCTGCCGACGAACTGCTGGCTTGTCCGCGATACGGCGTCCGGCCGCAGCTTTGCGGTCGACCCCGGGTGGTACGACGAAACGCTGGAAGCCGCGCTGCGCCGGATGGGCGTCGAACAGCTCGACTATATCCTTCTGACTCACGGCCACCACGACCACACGCTCGGCCTCGCGCAGCTGAACGCGCGTTTCGGCGGCAAAATCGTGCTGCACGAAAGCGAACAAGCGTTTTTGACGGACGACGGCCTGTCGCTGCGCCACCCGGCGTTTGCCGGCCTGCCGCGCGCAGAGAAAGCGGACGTTCTTGTGCGGGACGGCGACACGCTCCCGTTTGCGCAGGGAGAAATCCGCGTGCTGCATACGCCCGGCCACACCCGCGGCAGCGTGTGCTATCTGCTGGACGACGTTCTCTTTGCCGGCGACACGCTCTTTCGGGAATCCGTGGGCCGCACCGATCTGCCCACGGGGAACACGGCGCAGCTGCTTTCCTCCGTGCGGCGCCTTGCCGCGCTGAAAGGGGACTGCCGCGTGCTGCCCGGCCACGGCCCGGAGACCACGCTCGCGCACGAGCGCAAGTATAATCCATATCTGTAAATTCGTTCGGAGCTTATCATGAACTTAGTCATAGACAACCACACCTTTCAATATGAGACCGAAAAGCTGCTGCGCGTCTTTTTTCCGTCCACCAAAATCGCGGTGACGGACAGACGCAACGACGAAGCAGACTGCGTCGTCACGTCGCTGCGGCCGCTGCCGGGCGGCGCATCGCTGCGCGTTTCCTATGCGCTGCTGGGCAAAACCGCCGAAAAGGCGCAGGACGTGTCCGCGGCGGAGTGCGTTTTCGGCGAGCGGGAAGCGGACCTTTATGAGCGCCGCATGGTGCAGCTGCTCTACGATCTGCTGCGGGCGCTCACCGGCTATACGCCGCCCTGGGGTATCCTCACGGGCGTGCGGCCCGCCAAGCTGATGCTGACGCTTTCAAACCGCTTCGGCGAAGAAGCGGCAACCGGATACTTCCGGACCGAACTGCGCGTCAGCGCCGAAAAGACGGCCCTCGCGCTCTCGGTGGCGAAGACCGAAACGCCGATCACGCTGGAAAGCGGGCCGCGGTCGTTTTCGCTTTACGTCTCCATCCCGTTCTGCCCCAGCCGGTGCAGCTACTGCTCGTTCGTGTCGCATTCCAACGAGCAGGCGAAAAAGCTGATGCCGCGCTATATCGACCTGCTTTGCCGCGAGCTGGAAGCGACCGCCGCGCTGGCGAAGCAGCGGGATCTGCACCTCGAAACGGTCTATATCGGCGGCGGCACGCCCACCGCGCTTTCGGCCGAGGGGCTGCGCACCGTGACCGACGCGATCCGCGCAAATTTTGAACTCACGCCGCAGACGGAGTTCACCATTGAGGCCGGCCGGCCCGATTCCGTGTCGGATGAAAAGTTTGACGTTATCACGGCGGCCGGCGCCACCCGCATCAGCATCAACCCGCAGACGTTCTCCGACGACGTGCTGCGCACGATCGGCCGCCGCCACACGAGCGCGCAGACCGAAGAAGCGCTGCGCATGGCCCGCCGTCACGGCTTTTGCAACATCAACATGGACCTGATTGCGGGGCTGCCGACCGATACGCCCGCGTCGTTCCGGCAGACGCTGGAAAAAACGCTGTCGTTCTCGCCCGAAAACGTCACCGTGCATACGCTGGCGCATAAGCGCGCCTCGACGCTCGTGACCAGGCAGCTCGAGACCGGCTCGGTGGAGGCCGCGGAGGAGATGCTCTCCTACGCGATGCGCCGTCTGACCGAGGAGGGCTACCGCCCCTATTATATGTACCGCCAGAGCAACTGCCTGGGGAACCTCGAAAACGTGGGCTGGGCAAAGCCCGGCTACGCCTGCCGCTACAACATCTTCATGATGGAGGAAACGCACACGGTGCTCGCCGTGGGCGCCGGGGCGGTGACCAAGCTGCGCTCGCCGTTTTCGGTGGATCTGGAACGCATTTTCAACCATAAATATCCGTATGAATATATCGACCGGTTCGACGAGCTGATCGAACGCAAGGGGCGGATCCTCACGTTCTACGACGAGGTGTTCGCCGGGGAAGGAGCATGACGGCTTGAAACGCTTTTTTGACGCTGACGACATCGCGTCGGCCGCAATGTCGGACCCGCGGGACTATATTGCCGCGTGTGAACGCGCGTTCCACACGCAGGTGCGGCAGGCGGCTGAAACCGTGCTTTCCCGCCCGGGCGCAAGGCTCGTGATGCTGGCGGGGCCCAGCTCCTCCGGCAAAACCACCACGGCCCGCCTGCTCAGGGATGCCTTCCGCTCCCACGGCGTGCGCGCCCATACGATCTCGCTGGACGACTTTTATCTGGACCCGAGCGAGCCGCTGCTGTTTGAAGACGGCACGCCCGACTACGAAACCGTTCATTCGCTCGATCTGCCCTGTCTGGAGCGGACGCTCGGCGACCTGATCCGCAGCAACCGCTGTCTGCTGCCGCGGTTCAACTTTGAACGCCGGCAGCGCGAGAAAGCGCTCGTGCCGCTGACGGTGGAAAAGGACGATCTCGTCATCGTGGAGGGCCTGCACGCGCTGAACCCGCTGATCTGCGACCCGCTGGACCGGTCGGCGCTCTTCAAACTCTACGTCAGCGTGTCGTCGCGCGTGACGAAGGACGGCAGCATCCTGTTCACCAAGCGCGACCTGCGCTTCATCCGCCGCCTGGTGCGCGACTTTCAGTTCCGCGCCTCGCCGGTGGAGCATACGTTCTATCTCTGGGGCGGCGTGCGCAAGGGGGAGGACCGCTATCTCTTCCCGTTTTCCGACCGCGCCGACCTGCGCATCGATTCCATCCACCCCTATGAGCCCTGCGTGTTCCGGGACGAAGCGATCGCGCTGCTGCGGCAGCTGCCGCCCGGCACGCCCTATGACGAAGACGCGGTGCTGCTGCGCAAAAAGCTGGACGTTTTTCCGGCGGTCGCCCCGGCTCTGGTGCCGGAAGACTCGCTGCTGCATGAATTTTTGGGATAAGGAGACATCATCATGGCTGAACGAAAAAAACAGTCGCTGCTGACCGGCGCCGGCGTGCTGGCCATCGCCACCGTTCTGGTCAAGATCATCGGCGCGTTGTATAAGATCCCGCTGGTCAATCTGATCACTTCGGAGGGTTACGGTTATTTCCAGGGCGCATACGCGATCTACAATCCGCTTTACGCCATCTCCATGGCGGGCTTGCCCATCGCCGTTTCCAAGCTGGTGAGCCAGAACGTGGAGGCCGGCCGGATGCGCGACGCGAAAGCGATCTTCCGCGTGTCGCGCAAGCTGTTCTTCCTTGTGGGCGGCGTGGGCACGCTGCTGCTGATGCTGCTGGCAGTGCCGTATTCCTACGCGGTCAAGGCGCCGATGAACTACGTCAGCGTGCTGGTCGTGGCCCCGTGCATCCTGTTCTGCTGCATGATGTCGTCGTTCCGCGGCTACTATGAGGGCCTGCGGAATATGACGCCGACCGGTGTGTCGCAGGTGATTGAAGCGGGGATCAAGATGGTCGTCGGCCTTGCCGCCACCACGGTCTATTTCAAGCACCAGCTGGCCCGCTACCATGCCGGCAATGTGGACGGCCTGTTCCATGCTTTCGGTCAGGACGTCCATTCCGAAGCGGAGTTTCTGGCCGCCATGTATCCCTATGCCGCCGCGGTGGCGATTTCGGGCGTTACGATCGGCTCCATGATCGGGCTTTGCTATCTCTTCCTGCACGCCAAGCGCCACGGCCTCGGCTTCACGCGCGAGGAGCTGGTCAATTCGCCGCAGCCGCGCAGCGACTACGATCTGCGCAGACAGATCATCCGCATCGCCGCGCCGATTGCGCTGACCTCGCTGATTCTGAACCTTTCCAATCTGATCGACGACTTCACCATCCGCAACCGTCTGGCCCACGCCGTGGAGGTCGGCATGGACGTCATCAAGGGCATGTACGGCGCGTCCATCACCGCCGCCGGCACGCTGAACGAGAACATTCCCAACTATATCTACGGGGCCCACGGCTCCGTGCTGAACCTGCGCAACCTGATTCCGACCATCACGCTGACGCTCGGCATCAGCGCCATTCCGGTGCTTTCCGCCGCCTGGCACCGCAAGGACCGCGGCGAAATCAAGGTGACGATCGAATCCGCGCTGCGCATCTGTATGCTGGTCGCGCTGCCGGCCGGCTTCGGCATGGCGGCGCTGGCGGAGCCGATCCTCAAGCTGCTGTATCCCACCGAAGCGCACACCGCGCCGATCTCGGCGCCGCTGCTGGTGGTCTACGGCTTGGGCATGTTCCTGTTTTCCACCACGTCGCCGATCACCAACATGCTGCAGGCGGTGGGCCGGATGGATATCCCGGTCAAAACGATCGCGATCGGCTCGGTCATCAAGATTGTGATGAACTTCATCCTGATCGGCAACCCGAAGATCAACATTCACGGCGCGCCGGTGAGCACGGTCGTCATGTATACCGTGATGCTGGCGATCAACCTGACGGCGCTGCTGCGCGTGACGAAGGTGAAGCCGAACTTCGTTTCCGTCTTCCTCAAGCCGCTGCTTGCCGCGGGGGCCTGCGGCGCTTGTGCGTTCCTTGCCTACAAGCTTCTGGCGGTGGCGATGCAGCTCAACGCCAAGGTGTCAACGGTGCTTGCAATCCTTGTGGGCGGCGGGATTTATGTCATTGTGCTGTTTGCCGTCCGGGGAATTGCCAAGGATGATGTGGAAATGTTACCAAAAGGAGAAAAAATTGCTAAAGTCCTTGCAAAATTCAGATTATTGGGGTAGAATAGATGCAATGAGGTAAGGCAATATGACAGACTATCAACAGAAGGAAACCTACGGGTTTTCCGACCTTTGCGAGATCATGGCGATCCTGCGCGCGCCGGGCGGCTGCCCGTGGGACGCCGAACAGACCCACGCGAGCATCAAGCGTTCTCTGATCGAAGAGACCTATGAAGTGATCGAAGCGATCAACAAGGACGACAAGGACCTGCTTTGCGAAGAGCTCGGCGACGTGCTGCTGCAGGTGGTCTTCCACGCGCAGATGGAAGCGGAGCAGGGGACGTTCGACATCGGCGCCGTCTGCGACGGTATCTGCAAAAAGCTGATTGAGCGCCATCCGCACGTGTTCGGCACGGTGCAGGTGGATTCCACCGAACAGGTGCTCGACAACTGGGACGCCATCAAGCGCAAAAGCAAAAAGCAGAAGACGCAGGGCGAAGCCATGCAGAAGGTGCCGTTGGAGCTGCCCGCCCTCATGCGTGCCGAAAAGATTCAGAAAAAAGCAAAGAAGGCCGGCTTCGACTGGCCGACCGTCGACGGCGCGTGGGAAGCGCTGCACAGCGAACTGGAAGAGCTCAGGGCAGCCCAGAGCGGCGGCGACCCCGCGCAGATCGAAAACGAGCTGGGCGACGTGCTGTTCTCGGTCGTCAACGTGGCGCGCTTTCTGAAGGTCGACCCGGAGCAGGCGCTGACCGCCGCGAGCAACAAGTTCCTTTCGCGTTACCTCAGGGTCGAGGACCTCGCTTCGCAGCGCGGGATCGATATGCCTTCCACCCCGATTGAAGAGCTGGACAAGCTCTGGGCCGAGGCAAAGAAACAGGAATCCAATTAAGGGTGCGCATGACTGCAAGGCGCATTCTTATGGAAAATATATTTTATGGAGGAACAACCATGAATAAAGTTGAATTGATCAATGCAGTCGCAGCAAAAGCCGAGCTTTCCAAGAAGGACGCCGACAAGGCCGTCGCCGCCGTGCTTGCTTCCATTACGGACGCGCTCAAAGCCGGTGAAAAAGTCCAGCTGATCGGCTTCGGTACCTTTGAAGTGAAGGAAAGAGCGGCAAGAACCGGTCACAACCCGAAGACCGGCGCGGCGATCAAAATTGCAGCGGCGAAGGCCCCCGCTTTCAAGGCCGGCGCAGCGCTCAAGAACGCTGTGAAATAAGCATGACCCTCAGAGGCCGCCGCAGGGCGGCCTCATTTCGTCCCGGAAGAGGGGAAAGGAGAAGCCATGAGACTCGACAAATACCTCAAGGTCTCGCGCATCATCAAGCGGCGCACGATTGCCAACGAGGTCTGCGACGCGAAAAAGGTTTCGGTCAACGGCAAGATCGCCCGCGCCTCCTATGACGTGAAGGAGGGCGACGTGCTCGAAATCCAGATGGGGGAGCGGCTGCTGCGCGCAAAGGTGCTGCAGGTCAGCGAATACGCCACAAAGAACGACGCGTCCTCCATGTATCAGATCCTGCCCTGACGCATATCCGGTTTCTCCCTGTCATAGGATGCACAGGGAGGTTTTTTTATGACGGAAGAACTCAAGACGCTGCAGCACCACAACCTGCTGCTGGAGGACCGCAAGCGGCTGAAGCTGACCGGCGTGACCGACGTCGATTCGTTTGACGACGGCGCCGCAACCGCCTATACCGTGGAGGGAGAGCTGCAGATTGCCGGCGAAGGGCTGCGCGTGCTCTCGTTCAACAACGACCTGGGCGAGCTGCTGCTGGAAGGGACGTTTCGTTCGTTCTGCTATCTGGACAACGCGCCGAAGAAGGCGGGCCTGTTTGCAAGACTGCTGCGATGAGATACAGCGAACCGCTTCTGACTCAGGTCCGGACGTTCCTTTCGTTCGGCGGCGTCGGCTTTCTGCTCGGCGCGCTCTATCTCGCGTTCGGCTTTCTGCGCGCGCTCTTCGGCGACGGCCGGCGCGCAACGGCGGTCTGCGATCTGCTGTTTTGCTTTTGCGCGTTCGGGGCTCTGTTTGCCGCCTGCCTCGGCTATACCGACGGCATGTGGCGGCTGCCGGAGCTGCTGGCGGCTACCGGCGGGTTTCTGCTGTTCCTGCGGGGCGTCGGGCCGCTGCTTCAAAAGCCGCTGCTGTGTGCGGCGTCGGTTCTGCGCCGATTTTGCGCCGGGGCGTTTCGTCCCGTGCGGGCGCTGGCGGACCGTCTGGCGCAGCGGTCCGCGGACCGGGTAGCGCGTCTGCGGACCGCCGTTTCGGCCCGCCGGGAGCGGCGCAAAGCAGCGC
>JAEEGI010007890.1_pt1 | contig 23693 bp, 22 predicted proteins | sample 8958751 | NCBI WGS metagenome assembly JAEEGI01 (sample SAMN16246545, study PRJNA631951) | gut metagenome | biome: gut microbiome; feature: rumen; material: KS-attached | host: Bos | place: Iran: Karaj | collected 2018-10 | reverse complement strand
GTTACCGTGAATACCAACAACGAGAGTGTTGTCTCCGCGCTGTGTTACCATCTGCTTTTCCTGGATGGGTGAAACGCCGCTCTTGGGATAAAAGACAACGATCCTTGTTCCGGGAACATCGGCAAAGCCTGCAAGTGCTGCCTTTCCGGTATCTCCGCTGGTCGCGGTAAGGATGACGATCTCCTTTTTCAGACCGTTCTTCTTAGCGGCGGTGGTCATAAGATGAGGAAGAAGGCTGAGTGCCATATCCTTGAACGCGATCGTGGCACCGTGCCAGAGCTCGAGATAATATGAACCGCAGCTTTCGGAAAGAGGTGCGATCTCGGGAGTGTCGAACTTGGAATCATATGCGTTGGCAATGCATCCCCTGAGTTCTTCCTCGGTATAATCGGTAAGGAAGAGCTTCATAACCTCGTATGCGAGATTCTGATAATCCATCTCCGAAAGTTCTGCAAGAGTTTTATCAAGTGAAGGGATATGGTCGGGAACAAAAAGTCCTCCGTCCGATGCGAGGCCCTTTAAAACAGCCATCGATGCGGTGTACTTGACGCCTTCACCTCTTGTGCTCGAGTATGTAACTTCTTTCATAAATCTGATCCTTCCTGTGTTACAATATTTCCATGAACGGTAATTCTTCAAAGGGAGTCTATATATATGTGACTCCGTCGGGAAAAACTTTATACCGTGCCTCTGTTACCAAAAACGGCCGCCACATCTCCCTCGGTTCATATCCATCTGAGGATAAAGCCCACAAGGCTTATGTGACTGCTTTGAAAGTACTTGAAGATGTTAGCATTTCATTAAACGATTTTCAAGATTTTAAGGCCCTTAAATACGAAAAAGCCGTGATCCTGATCAATCTCAGGGATAACGGCATCTATTTCGGAACACCCATATACCTGAAAAAGGGTTATTTCAATTATCATCTGACCAAGGATATAGTCTTTACCTTCGATATAGAAGATCTCTTCTATTTCTCATCACACAAGATCTCTAAAAGGGGAAGACATTTCTTCGTGGCCGATTACGGCTCGCAGCTTTCGATAGGCGCACGCTTCGGTCTCAAGGCTTATTCCGTCGAAGAACGCGACTGCAGGTTCATAAACGGAGACGATCTGGATTTCAGAAGATCCAATCTCGAGATCCTCAACACTTATCATGGCGTCATTCCCGCAAAAGATGGAAAAGGCTACACCGCGCGCATCCACACCTCCGGCTATACGAAGATAGGCACCTACGATTCGGCTCTCGAAGCAGCCATAGCTTATAATAAAGCCGTCGACATCATCAAAAGATCTTCTTCAAAACAATATCCCGAAAATTTCATCGATGAAGTTTCGGGAAAGGTCTATGCCGAGATCTATAACTCCCTCGAGATAAATCCAAACATCAAATGAAACAAGTGAAACAGGGGAACGGTTCCGCCGTTAACCTGTTTCACTTCTGGGTATAGTCTATAAATGAGATCGTGATATCGGTAAGCCCGTTTACACCGCCCAGCGTGGCGTTGTCAGTATATTCCCACATTGTCATCGCATACGGATAATCGGGAAGATCTCCCGGATTATCCAGCCATATGTCTATATCAGAAAACTTGGAAAGATCTATTTCCTTTAAAAGGAATTCCTTGTCAGCATGAAGCGCACAGGAATAGCCGGATGCCTTGACGGTATCAGCAAAGGCCCTTAAAACATTCGTCTTTTCGGCCTTGGAGAGCATCTCGATCCTTGAAGTATCGTTAAGCACAAAGCCCGCATCGATGGCAAGGGGATACTTTACGCTGTATTCTCCAATCGCAGAGATCAGTGCTACAGCTTCCTCGGCTGCCTCCTCGGGTGTTATGGCCTGCGATCTGAAATACAGTCCGACCTCAAGTCCCGCCTGTGTTGCCCTCGAGATATTATCCGCATAGTAATCGTCGAAGGTAATGGTTCCGCTTTCATATCCGCGGACACCGACCCTGAGCATGACAAAGTCTATACCCGCATCCTTAAGCTTTACAAAATCTATATAATCGTCATACTTGTCAACGCTTATTCCGAGATAGGATGTCTCTTTTCCGTCGATGTAATATGACATCAGATCCGACTGAAGCACAAGTGAAGAAGGATCGATATCGTTCTTGGGAAGATAGGGAGAAATGAGCATCCACTCTTCCTTGCCGTCCCTGTTTATGACAAGAGTATGTCTTCCGTCCGTAGCCTCGGGAGGTTCATCTCCTTCATCGGGCTCTACGGGCTTTTCTTCATCCGGTTCGCTTTGCTGCGCATCATCCGGATCCTCATCATCCTCGGGATACATATCCCAGAAATCAAGATCACCCGGGCCTATGACATCACCGGAGGGAGTTTCCTCGGGCTTAATAACGGGGCTTGATGTCTGAACAGGTTCGGTATCATGCTCTGCCGTGTTATGATGAGGACTTCTGTTCGTCAAAAGAACAATGACAATGATAAGGAGAGTCACAAAAGCAGTGACAACCAGAGCCGCAGTCATCTGAGGCGTAAACAGGTTCCTTTCATTGTCATCGGGAAGATTCATCTTATTTCTCATACGATAACCTTTTTGGGACACTTTTCAGCGCAGGCACCGCAGCCGACACATTTTTCCTGATCGATCCTCGCAAGGAAATCCGTTACAGTGACCGCACCCGCGGGACAGTTCCTTGCGCAGAGTCCGCATCCGATACAGCCGGCACTGCATACTTTCATCACATCGGGTCCTTTGTCATTGGACGAACATGCGACTTTATATTTTGCATCATAAGGTACAAGACTGATAAGTTTTCTCGGGCAGATCTCGATGCACTTTCCGCATGCCTTGCACTTATCCTTATCAACCACGGCGATGCCGTTTACGATATGTATCGCATCGAAAGGACATACCTTAACGCAGGTTCCTCCTCCCAGACACCCCTGTCTGCAGGCCTTGGCTCCGCCTGCGGGAGAGAAACTCATCATCCTGCAATCGCCGGATCCGTAATAATCATAATTGGTACTTGCCTTATCGCAGTCCCCCGCGCAGGCAACGAACGCTACCTTTTTAACGCTCTCGGATGCTTCCTGACCCATTATCGCGGCTACCTTTACGCCCACATCATTTCCGCCGACCGGGCATGCATTAACGGGAGCTTCACCCTTAACGATGGCAGCGGCGAGTCCCGAACATCCGGGATATCCGCATCCTCCGCAGTTATTGCCGGGAAGTGCGGCAAGGACCTTCTCTTCTCTTTCATCCGTATTTACTTTAAAGATAATTCCGGCTGCGCCGAGAAAGATTCCGACGAATATTCCCACACATGCGACGCAGAGCGCGGCAGCAACAACTGTCATCATAACAATTCCCCTTTACAGAAGTCCCGAAAATCCCCAGAATGCGATAGCCATAAGTCCTGCGGTAAGAAGAACTATAGGCATTCCCCTGAAAGGCTTCGGTACTTCGTTGTATTCCATTCTTTCCCTGATACCGGCAAGGATGATGATCGCAACAGCAAATCCGACTGCGGTTCCGATGCCGTTTATGACACCCTCCAGCACGCCGTAATTCTTCTGTACATTACTTACGGCCACACCGAGAACCGCACAGTTGGTGGTGATCAGAGGAAGGTAAACACCCAGTGCCTGATACAGTGAAGGGATCATTTTCTTAAGGAACATCTCGACAAACTGAACGAGTGCTGCAATGACCAGGATAAAAACTATGGTCTGTAGATATGTAAGATTAAGCGGCACAAGGATCAGCTTGTATAATGCACCCGCAACAAAGCTTGCAAGCGTAATTACGAATATTACGGCACCGCCCATTCCTGCGGCGGTCTTGATCTTTTTGGATACACCGAGGAAAGGACACAGCCCCAGGAACTGACTGAGTACTACATTGGAGACCAGGGATGATCCGACAAGAAGTAGGAGCATATCTTTTATACCGTTCATTTTTATTTCCTCCTCTTCCTGTTTTTCTTTTTACCGTTCTTACCCGAAGGCTTGTCCGGTTCTTTTTTGTCTTCGGATTCTTCTGCTTCTTCAGCTTCCGAAGCTTCCCCGGATTCATCGGCGTTTTCGGCGGATTCTTCCTGTGCTTCCTTTTCGTCCGCATTATCTGCGTCCGCCTTGTTTACGTCCGCTTTGTTTTCTTTTACCAAAGGTTTGGTATCTTCGAGGATCTCGTCGATCTCATCGTCTTCCTCATCATACTCTTCCGCTTCTTCAGCCTCTTCTTCGGCTTTTCTTTCCTGTACCTTCCTGTATGCCTTAGCCTTAGGCTTTCCGCAGGCGGATGCCTGTGCACAGCCCGCACATCCCGAAGCACAGCCTGATCCAATCTTGGATACGTCCTTGCCCTTCGCTTCCATCTTGTCCTTGATGAAATTCTGTATGGCAACGAGAACGGCGAGTACAAAGAACGCTCCGGGTGCGAGAACAAATATCGTCACACTGTATTCTTCGGGAAATACCCTCATTCCGAAGAAGGTTCCGGAGCCTATGAACTCCCTGAAGATTCCGAGAAGGGTAAGAGCCACGGTGAATCCCAGTCCCATTCCGACTCCGTCAAAGAACGAAGGGATAACGGGATTGTGGTATGCATAGCTTTCCGCACGTCCGAGGATTATGCAGTTGACAACGATGAGAGGAATATAAATTCCGAGTGCGGCATTAAGCGAAGGGATAAATGCCTCCAGAAGCAGCTGCACCATGGTAACGAAGGATGCAACAATGACTATGAATGCAGGTATCCTTACCTTGTCGGGGATGACCTTCCTGAGTGCCGAGATGAAAAGGTTACTCAGCGCAAGTACCGCTGCGGTTGTAAGTCCCATTCCGAGTCCGTTTATTGCAGAGGTTGTGACCGCAAGCGTGGGGCACATTCCGAGCGTGAGAACGAAAGTCGGGTTTTCTTTTATTATTCCGTTATAAAGGCGCTCCAAAGATTTATTCATGCTGCGCCTCCTTCCATGGGAAAGAGTTCTTCCGAAACATCAAGCGCTCCGTTCACACAGTTGACGAATGCCGTGGTGGTTATGGTCGCACCGCTGATGGCATCAATCTCATTTGATGAGGTCTTTCCCGTTTTAGTAAATACTATATGATCGACATCAAGGTTATGGATCTGGGGAACGAGAACATCACCGGCTCTCATACCGAGACCCGCAGTCTCGGATATCTCGAGTATCGAAACACCCCTGAGTATTCCGTCGGAGGTAATTCCGCACATAAGTCTGATATTTCCGCCGTATCCTTCCGCAGATGTAACCTCTATGGCATACCCTGTCACGGATCCGTCAGTACCGATAGCCTTATATACATTGCCGACAGTAATGCCGTCTTTCGAAAGTTCGGCAATAAGTGATTCCGACGGAACATAACCGGTCAGCTCGAATGTGGCAGCCTCTGCAAACCCCTGCTCTGAGGGAAATACTGCATTGCAGCTTTCGATTACGGCCTGTTCCTTCTGAAGCCTTATGGGTTCTTCAGTGAGCATATTGACGAGACCGAGAAGAAGGCCGGATACAAGAGTTATCACAACAAGAACGAGTGCATCTTTGAGTGCGGAATTAATATCTTTATTCATCACCTGCCTCCTTTCTTAAACTCGGAGGCCGTAAGACCGAACGGTACGGGAACAGTGAATTTATCGATAAGCGGAACTAAGCAGTTTCCGAGGATTATCGCATATGAAACGCCTTCCGCAGAGGGTCCGAAGATCCTGAAGATTCCTGTCATGATACCGAGGAAGATTCCGAATACCGCCTGACCCTTTTTCGATACGGGCCTGGTCACATAATCGGTAGCCATAAAGAATGCTCCGAGCATAAGTCCGCCGCCGGCAAGGTGCGCGGAAATAAAAGCGGGATCGAATCCGTGTCCGCCGAATATGATCAGGAATATGACAAATGAGAGAATGTAGCTTCCGGGGATCCAGAGATCTATCACTCCGAACAGAAGGAGAATGCAAGCACCGATGAGTATCATGACCATGCTAGTCTCACCGATGGTTCCGGGAATGTTTCCGAATACCATCGCTCTGATATCAATGCTCTCTCCGCTCTTAAGAAGCGCAAGAGGAGTTGCACCCGTATAGGTATCGGTTGTAAAGTTCGTCATTGCAACAGGGAATGAAATGATGAGAAAGCATCTTCCGGCAAGTGCGGGGTTCATGAAGTTCTTGCCGAGTCCGCCGAACAGTTCCTTTACAACGATTATCGCAAAGGCACTTCCGAGAGCAGCCTGCCAGAACGGAATCGATACAGGAAGATTCATCGCGAGAAGAAGTCCGGTAACAACCGCACTGAGGTCTCCTACTCTTATCTTCTTTTTGGTGATCAGCGCAAAGACAAGCTCCGAAAGAACAGCCGAAGCCACGCAGACCAAGCTGACAAAAAGTGCTCTGATACCGAAATTATATACGCCGTATCCGAATGCCGGCATAAGTGCCAGTATGACGGTGAACATGAGCAGCTGCGTTGTGGCGCCGCTTCTTATATGCGGGTTTGATGATACTCTGGGAAGACTCATTTTAACGATTCCTTTTATTTTTTCCTTTTAGCCAGTTCCATCTTTCTCATTGATTTGATGTTCTGGGTAAGCGGTTTCTTCGCGGGACATACGAAACTGCAGCATCCGCATTCACAGCACTCCATACCGCCGTTTGCTACAAATGCCTCATTATCAAAATGCTCTGCCATATCGGAAAGCCTTCCGGGAACAAGTCCTGCGGGACATGCATATGTGCAACGTGAGCAATTGATGCAGGGTGTGGTCTCTACGTTCTCGAGAGGATCCTTGGCAAATGCCAGAAGTGCGGTTGAAGTCTTGGTCACGGGCACATCGGTCGTGAACATCGCAAAGCCCATCATGGGACCGCCGCAGATGATCTTGCCGGGCTTGACCTTGAACCCGCCGTTCTGTTCGATGATCTCCGTATAGCTCATACCGCAGGGAACCCTGAGATTCCTGGGCATCTTAACGGCATCACCCGTAACGGTTACGATCCTTTCCATAAGGGGTTTGCCGAGAACAACGGCGTTATAAACGGAGACAATGGTGTCCACATTGTTGACAATGCAGCCTACATCCGCGGGAAGCATCCTGGAATTAACTTTTCTTCCGGTAGCCGCAAAGATAAGTGACCTTTCAGATCCCTGGGGATACTTGGTCCTGAGTTCCTTGATGCTTATAAGATTTTCATTCTTGGAAAGCTTGGAAAGATGTGCTATGGCCTCGGGCTTATTGTCCTCGACCGCAATAATGCCGTGCGCATCCGAAAAAAGAGAGAGGATTATCTTGAGACCCTCAATGACCTTTTCTCCCTCTTCGATGATCCTGCGATAATCCGAAGTAAGATAAGGCTCACACTCGGCAGCATTACATATGCAGTAATCTATCGCATCGGGATCCTTGGGAGAAAGCTTAACCGACGTAGGGAAGCCTGCTCCGCCCATTCCGACGATACCCGCTTTTCTTATACGCTCAAGTATCTCTTCACGGGACAGCTTTTCCCATTCACGGGCTTCTTCATACATGACTTCAGTGCCGAGACCGTCATTTTCTATAATGATGCTCTCGACCATATCGCCCGTGGCAACTCTTCTCTTCTCAATGCCTTTGACTGTTCCGGAAACGGATGAATATATGGGGGCGGAAACAAAGCCGCCTGCTTCGGCTATCATCTGTCCCCTGAGGACGGTATCGCCCTTTGCGACAACAGGTTTAGCCGGTGCACCTATATGCTGGCTCAAGGGGTAAACCATTATCTCACCGGGCACGGCATCGATAATGGCCTTGTCCTTGGAAAGATCCTTGCCGTCATATGGATGGATCCCGCCTTTGAAAGTAAATTTAGCCATTTAAACCACCTGAAAATGTGTTTTTACATACAAAATAAATATACTCCAATCCGCCCTTTTTTTCCACAAAGACAGAGAAAAAATTAACCCGCACCGAAGCGTTACAAAAGTACCTGTGCAATTGATAAAACAAGTCTTTTTTGATATAGTGATTAAGTTGAGATTATTCGTACATAAGAGGCGAGGTCATGAAAGAAACAACCCAGACTTTCGAAGATTTCAAATTGGATTACGATATTTCCGTTGCGGCCGATCCGGAGACCGTTCTGTTCCTTGATATCGAAACAACGGGATTTACCGCACGTTCCTCCGCGCTCTATCTGATCGGATGCGCTTACCTTTCCGAGGGCAAATGGTGCACCAGACAGTGGTTTGCGGAAAAGTACGAGGAAGAAAAGGACATCATCGAGAGCTTCTTTTCTTTCGCCAAGGAAGGCGGCTATAAGACTCTTATACATTTCAACGGAAATCAGTTCGATCTGCCCTTCCTTACCCAGAAGATCGAGGCACTCGGACTGGATCTTACGATAGATGATTTCGGCGGCATCGATCTTTACAAAAGGATCAGCCCTTTAAAGCATCTGCTCGGACTGTCTTCACTTAAGCAGAAGTCGATAGAGAAATACATCGGCATTGAAAGATCCGACGTCTTTTCGGGCGGTGATCTCATAGGCATATATCACGACTATGTAAACAACCCTTCCGAATTCGCACGCAACTCCCTGCTTCTTCACAACGAAGACGATCTCAAAGGAATGATCCGCATACTTCCCATGCTCTCCTATTGCGATCTTGTTGCAGGCAAGCTCAGAGTAGCAAAGGTACACGCAGATACATTTACCGATTACAACGGCGAGGTGCAGAGTGAGATCATCATGAGCATCAAGCTCGAATCTCCCATCCCCCGTTCGATCACGTCCTTCGCACACGGCTGCTACATCAAGGCAAACGGAGAAGATGCACAGATCAAGGTGCCTCTCTACAATGAAGAGATGAAATACTTCTATGCGGGATATGAGGATTACTACTATCTACCCGAAGAAGACACCGCACTGCACAAATCGGTTGCAACCTTCGTGGACAAGGATCACCGCACGCAGGCTACCGCAGCCACATGCTACACCAGAAAGACATCGAGCTATCTTCCCCAGTGGGATACGCTCTTCGAGCCACTCTTCAGAAGGGAGTACAGAAGCTCCGATATGTTCTTCGAGCTCACTGACGATCTCAAGCGTGACCGCAACGCATTCAACAAATATGCGGCGCACATCATCTCAATGCTCGCATCCACATACTAAACCCAAAATAACAAGAGCCGGGAGAGCTTATCTCCCGGCTTAGTTTTTTATAAGCGGGTGGCGTGAACTGTATGATAATTCGAGCCTGCGGCGTCTGCGTTAGAAACGGCCGCCTGGCCCGAACGAAGTGAGTGGCCTGCGGCTTGAAATGATACTTTATTTCAACAAGTTTCGCGCCTGACGCCGAAAAGGCGAGAATTATCATACATCGCGGACAGGATGTCCGAAAGACATGTTTGCAAGTACAGGGATGTACTTGCATGTCCACGACCAGGACCCGCTAAGATAATCAAAAAGCCGGGAGATAAACTCTCCCGGCTCTTGTTTTAAGGTTTTCCGTAGTAGAATGAGTTTTCCCTGACGTAGCCCATATCTTTGTAGTTCACGATCTGCTCCGTGGATCCGATGAAAAGGAAACCTCCGGACTTGATCGAAGCGAAGAACTTTCTGAAGACTTCATCCTTTGCTTCGTCGGTGAAGTAGATGAGAACGTTCCTGCAGACGATCATATCGTAACCCGTGTCGTATCTGTCCTTGAGAAGATTGTGCTCGCTGAAGGTTACGCACTTCTTGATCTCGTCGGAGATCTTGTAAGACGGACCAACCTGAGTGAAATACTTCTTTTTGAAATCATCGGGTACGCCTGAGATGGATTTCGCATCATAGAGACCGACCTTAGCCTTGGCGATAACGGTCTTATCGAGGTCTGTAGCGGTGATCTTGATCTGGTTCAAGGGTATGTGCCTTGAGAGGGCCATAACAAGCGAATAAGGTTCGTCTCCGGTGGAACATGCGGCGCTCCAGATCTTGAGCCTGGTTCCGAATCTTTCGATGAGCTTGGGGATAACAGTCTTGTCCATATAAGCCCACTGATCGGGATTTCTGTAGAACTCAGAAACGTTGATGGTTATATAATTGATGAATTCATCAAATAGGGCTTTATCTGTTTTGAGGGAACTTACGTAATTGTCGTAACCTGTGATCTTATTCTTGGTGATAAGATTGTCGATCCTTCTCTTCATCTGCTTCTCTTTGTAAGAGTTCAGATCGATTGATGTAAGCTTAAAGATCTCTTTTTTGAAATATTCGTAATCTGCTGCCATAAAACCTCCCTGTATAACGGAAAATTTTAGTATTTCATATATGATATCACATTCAGGATGAAAAAGAATCCCAAAAAAAATTGCTTTTTCTGACACTAACATCAGAAAAAGCAATTTTATCATTTAAGTGTTTAGGTATTACTGCTCTTCGTTTGCTACAGCTTCGATGTCAACGGGAACCTCATCCTCGTTCTCATCGGAATCGGGAGCGGTAAGAGCCTTTACAGAAAGGGAGATCTTGTGATCTGCCTCGTTGAAATCAACGATCTTGGCGGTAACTTCATCACCGACCTTAAGAACATCTGAAGGCTTCTCTACGCGATCCTTGGAGATCTGGGATACATGAAGGAGTGCATCAACACCGTTCTCGATCTCTACGAATGCACCGAAGTCGGTCATACGTGCAACCTTACCGGTTACGACACGTCCGATAGCGAACTTGTCATTGGCATCCTTCCAGGGATTCTCATCGTCAAACTTGAGTGAAAGGGCAATCTTGGTACCGTTGATGTCCTTAACGAGAACCTTGAGATTATCTCCGATGTGGAAGTTCTTCTTGGGATTCTCAACTCTTCCCCAGCTCATCTCTGAGATGTGAAGAAGTCCGTCAGCTCCGCCGAGATCAACGAATGCACCGAAATCGGTAACGTTCTTGACAACGCCGTCTACGATATCGCCAACCTTGATCTTATCAAGGAGTGCCTTCTGCATCTCTTCCTTCTTGGCTGCAAGAAGCTGCTTGCGGTCACCGATGCATCTTCTCTTGTGAGGATTGTACTCAACAACGACAAAATCGATGTCCTGTCCGAGATACTTGGAAAGATCCTTCTCGTAGCTGTCGGAAACAAGGCTTGCAGGAATGAAGATCCTGGTTCCGTCAACTTCAACGGTGATTCCGCCCTTGAGGATAGCGGTAACCTTAGCGGTGAGAACTTCCTGATTATTGAAAGCTTCCTCGATACGCTGGTTAGCCTTCTCCTGCTGAACTCTCTTATAGGAAACGATAACCTGACCCTCGCGGTCATCAACCTTGAGAACCTTAACCTCGAGCTTATCTCCGGGCTTTACAGCCTGAGTAAGATCTACGCTGTTATCGTTGGTGTACTCGTATTTACTCAGAATACCGTCTGACTTGCAACCAAGATCAAGAATGATCTCTTCGGGCTTAACATCAAATACGGTGCCTTCGACTACCTCTCCTGTATGTAATATGATCTTTTTAGATTCCTGCTCTTCCAGTAATTGTTCAAAAGTCAATTCCTCTGACATATTTTTGAACCTCCTCAATAATATTTTGCGGAGTGGAAGCCCCCGCGGTGATGCCGATCAGCTTAACAGATTCAGGTAGTTTGTATTCTTTAAGGTCTTCCGGTTTCTGTACACAGACCGTGTTCGGACAATTTGCCGAAGCGATCTCATAAAGCCTGCGCGTGTTAGAGCTTGCGCTCCCCCCTATGACGATCATGGCATCTGCCGATCTTGAAAGGACTTCGGCTGCATCCTGCCTGTCCTTCGTTGCTGAACATATAGTGTTCACAACGTTAGCATTATAACCTTTTTCGTTAATTATTTCAACAATTAATGAAAATTTCTTATGTTGGAAGGTAGTCTGGGCCACGATAGTGATCTCGCCCGATATTTCAAGGCTTTCCGCCTCTTTTTCGTCCCTGACCACCGTAACCGGTCCGTCGCACCATCCGCAGATGCCGATAACCTCTGGATGGGCGGGATTTCCGACTATAACGATATTCCTGCCCTTGCCGCTCTCCTCATGTACGATATCGTGGATCCTCTTAACAAAGGGACAGGTAAAATCGGCGACTTCACAGCCTTTTTCCTCAAGGATGGAATAAATATCCCTTCCTATGCCGTGAGCTCTGATGATTATGCAGCTGTCAGGCTCAAAATCCGTGGCTTCAAGGGTTTCTTTATCCTCTATTACCCTGACGCCCCTGTTTTCCAGGTCGGAAACAACAGTCTCGTTATGAACGATCGGACCATAGGTATAAATGGGTCTTCCACTGCTAAGTTTTTCATACACTCCGTCAACAGCACGCTTCACACCGAAGCAAAAGCCCGACGGATCAGCAAGTCTTATTTCTGCCATATTATTCTTTCCGGATGATATATCGTAAATATATCATCTGTTTATTTACAGAGCGAACTTATCTTTTCAACGACTTCATCGATGGTCATATCGGAGGTGTCGACAAGGATCGCATCGTCTGCCTGCTTAAGGGGCGAGATCTCACGGGTCATATCGCGGTGGTCACGGTCTTCTATGTCCTTTTTGATCTCTTCGAAATCGGGATGCTCTCCCTTTGCTTCAAGTTCCAGAACACGTCTCTTTGCTCTTACCTCCGAGCTTGCGGTGAGGTAGATCTTAACATCCGCATCGGGCATTACAACGGTTCCGATATCACGGCCGTCCATGATGACTCCTCCGCGCTCCGCAAGGCCTCTCTGAAGCGAAAAGATCTGTGCACGGACCTCGGGAACGGCGCTTGTCACGGATGCGGTATTTCCGACCGCTTCCTCACGAAGTCTTCCGGTTACATTATTGCCGTTCAGATATACATTCTGGATACCGTCTTCGTATTTGATATCAACAGAGGCACCTTTGCACTTTTCGGCAACGGCGCTGCGGTCATTTACATCAATTCCGCTCTCGAGCAGATACAGAGCCACTGCCCTGTACATTGCTCCGGTATCGACATATATAAGATCCATTTTCTTTGCACAGAGCTTGGCTATGGTACTCTTTCCCGCACCTGCGGGACCGTCTATTGCAACATTCATTCCGTTTCTCCTTTTGATCCGTCAATATACCCCAAAGCGCCGATACCCGCAAGATAACCTGTTGACCATGCGATCTGAAGGTTGAATCCTCCGGTCAGTGCATCAAGGTCAAGTATCTCTCCTGCGATAAATAATCCGGGAACGATCTTGCTCATCATATTCTTGGGCGATACTTCCTTTACGCTGATACCGCCCTTGGTGATTATGGCCTCATCATATCCTCTTGTTCCTGTGATGTCGATTTCAAGGCACTTAAGAATACTGACAAGATTCTTACGTTCTTCTTTTATTATATCACCGCATTTTTTGTGCGGGTCGATCCCAGAAAGAGATGCGATGACCGGAACCATCTTGGAGGGAAGCAGATCCGGAAGCATATTGATAAAATGCTTTTCGTGATTATCGGATATCTCCCTTAAAAGCCTGTCATCAAGCTCATCTTCGGAAAGTGCCGGTTTAAGATCAAGAACGACAAGGCAGTCATCCGCTTTTCTTTTATGATAATAGCTGCTTGCGGACAAAACCATAGGACCGCTTATGCCGAAATGCGTAAAGAGCATCTCGCCGAAGTCTTCGTAAATGAGCTTGCCGCCGCTGTACATCTTAAGTCCGGTGTTTTTAAGTGACAGTCCCTGAAGATCCCTGCACCAGAGCTGCTTAGTCTCCAAGGGAACGAGCGAAGGAGTGCATTCCTTTACGCTGTGTCCCAAAGCTCCCGCAAACCTTAATCCGTCTCCGGTCGAGCCTGTTCCCGGATATGATAATCCGCCCGTTGTAAGGATCACCGCATCACATTCGAGAACCTTTTTATCTCCCAGAGTTATCTTAAAAACATCTTCTTTTTTTTCAATGCTCTTTACTTCGGAGTTCAGTCTTACCTCGACCTTTTTCTCGTCGAGCATTTTGGTAAGTGCTTTGATGACATCGGATGAATGATCCGATACGGGGAATATCCTTCCGCCTCTTTCTTCCTTCACCTTGCATCCGTGTTCTTCGAGAAGCCTGCAGATATCGTTATTGTCGAATACATCAAGCGCACTGAACATGAACTTCGGATTGGTCATGATATTCTTCATGATCACATCCTTGTCCGCAGAATTTGTGATGTTGCATCTTCCCTTTCCCGTTATGAAAAGTTTCTTTCCGAGTCGGTCGTTCTTTTCAAGAAGGATGACTTTGGTATTTTCTTTTGATGCCGAAACGGCGGCCAACATTCCTGCAGGACCGCCGCCGATTACTATTATCTTATTCATCTTTCTTTTCTTCAGAAGCCTGTTTTCTGAGCGAATAGTTGAGTATGGGATCATCATCTATGAAATCGATCTCATCGTTGAGATAAACCTGATAATCATTCCATACCGATTCGAGCATCTTAAGATTCTTCCTGATCTGCTCGGGAGCCTTTATGCAGAGCGCAACGACTATTGCGTTGATAACGGAAAGAGGTGCGACGAGCGAATCGACTATCGATACCATATCCGATCTTGCATAGAGATTGCAGGTCGAATAAAGAGTCATCGGAGAATGTGCGGAATCGGTTATCGCTATGACGGATGCTCTCCTGTCGTTTGCAAATTCCATAGCCTTAAGTGTTCTCATCGAATATCTCGGAAAGCTGATACCGACAAACGCATCCTCTTCGTTGATCCTTATCATCTGTTCAAAGGTCTCCGTAACGGATGTAGAATTTACAAGCACGCAACCGGGACGGACCATGTTCAGATAAAAATGAAGGAATGCTGCAAGCGGCTCATTGGATCTGAGACCCATGATATAGACATTCCTTGCACGAAGCAGAATGTCCACGGTAAGATCGAATGCACTGGGATTGAGATTCTTGATGGTGTCGCGGATCTTTTCCATATCCGCGTTAAGAACGGAAGTAAGTATCTCCGACTGGGTACTGCGTCCGTATTTTTCATCTATCTTCTGAACGGAAGAAAGCTTGGTCTTGACACATTCGACCAGGCTTTTCTGAAATTCGGGATAACCGTCGTAACCGAGAGCGGATGCAAATCTTACTATGGTTGATTCGCTGACTCCGGTCTCTTTACCTAATTCGGCCGCTGTCATAAAAACAGCGGTCTCATATTCGTTCTGTATATAAAATGCGATTTTTTTCTGGCTCTTGCTCATGCGGGGGATCATGTCCCTTATCCTCATGAGCACATCACCTCTGAGATCCATATAGATTTCCTGTTATGCTAAGAATGAATTATATGCCTTCTCGAGAAGGGACATGGTCTCTTCGTCGGTAAGATCATAATCTCCGGAAAGAGTCATGCATGCTGCACCGTGAATGAAGATCCACATCTTCATGAACATTCCGCCGGGATCCTGGCATCCGGTTTCCTTTGCCATATTGATCTCCGCAACAACATTTCCTTCCGCGCCGTTAAGGAGCTCATACATCGAGATCCTTCCGGGAATAACATCAACGAACAAAAGTCTGAAAAGATTCTTTTCTTTACGTGCAAAAGCAATATAAGCCATTCCGAGATTGGTAAAGGGAACCTTACCGATACGGTCGAAACCTGCATAATAATCCCTGAAGAATGCAACAGCCTTCTCGTAAACCGCAGTCTGAAGCTCAGACATATTCTTATAAACCCTGAAGATGGGCTGGGTTGAGCATCCTGCCTTCTCTGCAACGTGACGCGCAGTAATGGAATCAGCGCCCTCTGTTCTGGTCATTTCGAATGCGGTACTGAGTATGTGGTCGATGGTAATGCTTTCTTTACGTGCCATGCAGATTCTTTCCTAACTTTTGATTGATAGATTTTATTTGAAAAGACATTTTATCTCAGAAAAGAGACGTTTGTTATTTTAACTATTAAATCCCATCAAGTCAAGGTTTCACGGATGTTTAACAGATTTTTTTTTGAAATTTTTCTTTTTACGGAAAATGCCCATATACAGGAGCAATATGATCAGGAAAACAGCCGAGGTAAAAATGCCCGAAATCAGACCTCGGGGGATGAATTTCACCTCTATCGTGTGCATTCCGGAATCCATGCCGACAAGCAAAAATGTATCCCTGTATGATGTGTAATCCGTTTTTTTGCCGTCCACATATATCCTATAACCGGGATTGTAAGGAAGACTTATAAACACATAACCGGCTTCATCCATACTGCCTTCGGCCCTGATCCCTTTATCACCGATATATGTGATGTCAAATCCCTTAGCGTTCAATGCTTCGGACGCGCTGCCGAGCGCCTCTTCGTCATATCTGTATATATATGTATTTCCGAGTTCGGAATATGAAGTATCCAGGGAAACCTTTACTTCTTCTCCTTCACTCAGCATTCCTATCTCGTTGCAATAACTGTAATTGGCATTTCTGAATGTACCGATCTTCTCACCGTTAAGACAAAGATCCGCATAGATGGGAACGAGGGTAAATCCGTATTCGTCAACACCGCCCCACAGTCCGTCATCCGTTTTGACGAATCCGGAATGCATCCAGAACAGACCGTCCTTATCGGGAGTAAAAGTAATGTCAGTCGCACCGGCTGTATATTCAGAATGATAATTTTCGGGCAAAGGATCAGAAAACTTACAATCCTGTTTTACAAACACTTCCACACTCTCTCCGAGAAAGTCGGAATAAACGGTATTAATGTTATCAAAAGGATCATCCGAAAAATCCCGGAGACTTTCACCCTGATCAAGGTCTGTTCCGAAGATAAGCGGCAATGCATATTCATTTCTGTACAGATGATGATAATTGAACTCACCTATCTTTTCATAAAAATTCGAATCCGCTGTTTTAGAAATAAAATACCTGAAATCAAAAAGTGAAGCAGTGGGAGGCGTGATACCGCATTCATCCGTAATGCGTTCGGATGCACCTATTCCGATATCCGTCAGGAAAGACACAACTGCGGGATTCAGACTGGAATCAAGTATAAGAAGTCCGTCATACCCGTATAACGCACCGTCAAAAAACGTGAAATTAAAATTCTTATACAGTCTGTAATACTCTCCGTCCGAATCAAGATCGGCCTTGCCGATCAGGTCGGTCATAAATTCGTTAAATCTGTAATATTCATTTCTGTTTGTGTAGCCGATATCAACAGCAAGTCTTGCGAGTGTATATGAACCGTTGAAAAACAGCTCGGCAGCGGTAAAAAGAACAAGAAGCACCGACACGAATTTTCGAAGGCTGTTTGAAAGCTTAAGATCAAAACCCTGAAGCTTTTTGTATCCTCTTACCGCAAAACAGATCATAAAGAAAACAAAGGTAAAAGAGTACCTTACAGAGAATCCTGCAGGATCCCTGAATCCGTGCCATACCCTGTCAAGAGGTCCGAAAATGAATGAAACAAAATATATAAGAAGAACAGCCGCACCGGCTATTCTTGCCCTGATCTCCTTTTTCCCCGCAACAAACCAAAGAATCGCAAGTATGAGAACAACCGATCCGCAGAATATATTGGGAGACGCATTGCTGTGGAGTGTGGAATAACTTCCGGGTATAAAGCTCTTTAAGATATCGAGAGGGGTATTCTTGATGAAAAGGAGCGTCGAATCATCGGCAGAAACGCTCATTTTTCCGAGCATCAGATCACTGACGATGGGAAAGAGAATGAATGATGATATTCCCGCACTGATGATCCCATGAACTGTATATGTAAAGCTCCGGCTTTTACATTCCGAAAAGCTCAGCCCTTCTTCAACCATTCTGAAAAAGAAATAAATGGTAAGTGCAATGATCGTCATGTATGTGATGTGATAATCACTTATCATGCCAAGAGATAAAAAGACGATAAACCATGCATTCTTTTTGCCTGCGATAATACTTTCAACCGAAAGAGCAAGCAGGGGAAGAAGCATTACCAGATCCATCCACAGAGGCCATAAAGCGTATATGAAATTATATGACATGAGTGAATAGCAGGCAGATAAAAAGATTATGAATATGCCGTTCGTTTCCTTGCCGTGTCTTGAGGTAAGAAAAACAGACATGCAAAGACCGCATAAACCTAATTTCAGCAGAGTGACAAAATAGATCGCATCGGGAAGCGAAGTACGCGGTACGAAGTTATAGACAATATCAAATATGGAAAGGTCGTGTGCTATCCTGCCAAGAAAACCTCCGCCGAGCGCACCCGACATAATATGAAAAAGAGAATCAAATCCGGGTCCCGGATCTGATAAGTATCCGTATGTGGGAAGAAGTTCCCCTTTCATGTCATAGATGATCAGGGTATTAACGCTTCCCGGATAGATATATACGGTAAAATATGCCAGACCCGCAATTATAACGGGAATCAGGAATGAAAAAATATATATGATTGGACGGCTTATCTTCTCTTTACTTTTCATATTCATTTAAACAGAAAAAATAATCCCCGGGCCTTTACGGCCCGAGGATTGATATCTGATCATCAAACAGGATATGCTTTGTTATCCTTGTCGGCAAGATTTACATCTACGCCTGTTTCCTGAGCCTGACGATATTTGAAGAAGTCAGTTGCAACCTGAGGGAACAATGCATAGGAAAGTACGTCCTCATCCTGCTTCTTCCACTCCTTCATCTCAGCCTCAAGAGTAGCAAGTTCGGGCTCGGTGTGACCGGTAGCCTCTGCGCTTCTTGCGGTGGAACGCTTTTCACCGGGAATGACCTTATCGATAACTTCCTGGTTCATAGGCTTAACGGTCTGACCGTAGTTACCGCGGAGGAGATCCTTGAACTCACCGGTAGCCATCTTGTAACGCTCGCCCATAAGGACATTGAAGATAGCCTGGGTTCCGACGATCTGTGAAGAAGGTGTAACGAGAGGAGGCTCACCGCAGTCCTTACGAACTCTGGGAATCTCTTCGAGAACGTCTCTGTAACGGTTCTCCGCCTTCTGTTCCTTAAGCTGGCTGACCATGTTGGAAAGCATTCCGCCGGGAACCTGATAAAGAAGGGTCTTAATGTTAACGCCGAGAACCTTGGTGTTCATGAGGCCGCTCTTGATGCACTCATCCCTGTAGGGAGCGAAGTAATCAGCGATCTCTGCAAGGAGAGTCTGATCGTAACCGGTGTCATAGGGAGTTCCCTTGAAGGTCTCTACCATAACCTCGGTAGCGGGCTGTGATGTTCCGAGTGCAAAAGGAGAAATCGCACAGTCGATAACATCAACGCCTGCCTCTACAGCCTTGAGGTATGTCATGCTGGCAACACCTGAGGTGTAGTGGGTATGAAGCTGGATGGGAAGATTGGTCTGCTCCTTCATTGCCTTGATGAGCTCAGCTGCTCTGTAAGGAAGAAGAAGTCCTGCCATGTCCTTGATACAGATGGAATCGGCACCCATCTCTTCGATCTTCTTAGCCATGTCTGCCCAATACTCAAGAGTATAAGCATCACCGAGAGTATATGAAAGAGCGATCTGGGCATGTCCCCTTCCCTCTCTCTTCTTGATCTCGTTGGTAGCATTAACTGCTTCCTGAAGGTTTCTCAGGTCGTTAAGGCAGTCAAAGATCCTGATGATATCGATACCGTTTGCGATGGACTTTTCAACGAAAGCATCTACAACGTCATCAGCATAAGGTCTGTATCCGAGAATGTTCTGTCCTCTGAAGAGCATCTGAAGCTTGGTGTTCTTGAATCCGTCACGGAGCTTTCTGAGTCTCTCCCAGGGATCTTCCTTGAGGAATCTGAGTGAAGCGTCGAATGTAGCTCCTCCCCAGCACTCTACTGCATGGTATCCTACCTTATCCATCTTCTCGACAATGGGAAGCATGATCTCGGTAGGCATTCTTGTAGCGATAAGGGACTGGTGAGCGTCTCTTAAGACTGTCTCCATTATCCCAACAGGTTTTTTAGTAATTTCAGCCATTTTCTTATCCTTTCAAATTAATCAAAATACACCGAACATTGCCATGAATGTACCCGCGCAAACTGCGGTACCGATAACTCCGGCAACATTGGGACCCATTGCATGCATGAGAAGGAAGTTGGTGGGATCCTCTTCGGAACCGACCTTCTGGGATACTCTCGCTGCCATGGGAACTGCGGAAACTCCGGCAGATCCGATAAGAGGATTAACCTTGCCGCCCGTAGCAACACACATGATCTTTCCGAAGATGACTCCGGCAAAGGTACCGAATGCAAATGCCACAAGTCCGAGAACGACGATCTTGATGGTATTGAGGTTAAGGAAAGCCTCTGCGGAAGTGGTTGCACCGACGCTCGTTCCGAGGAAGATAACAACGATATACATCATTGCGTTTGAAGCTGTCTCGGTGAGCTGACGTACAACTCCGCTCTCTTTGAAGAGGTTACCCAGCATCAGCATACCGATAAGAGGTGCGGTGGTGGGAAGGACCATACATACAACGATGGTGATGATGATGGGGAAAAGGATCTTCTCCAGTTTTGATACGGGTCTGAGCTGACCCATCTTGATGGCTCTCTCCTTCTTGGTGGTGAAAAGCTTCATGATGGGAGGCTGAATAATGGGCACAAGACTCATGTAGGAATATGCGGCAACCGCGATGGGTCCGAGAAGTGCGGTCTGTCCGAGCTTACCTGCAAGGAATATCGATGTAGGTCCGTCGGCACCTCCGATGATGGAGATGGCTGCAGCAGCCTTATCGTTGAATCCCATGAAGATAGCTCCGAAATATGCAACGAAGATACCGAACTGTGCGGCAGCTCCGAGAAGGAAGCTCTTGGGATTGGCGATAAGGGGACCGAAGTCTGTCTGTGCACCTACACCCATGAATATGAGTGAAGGCAGGATGGCAAGTTCATCCAGCTTATAGAAATAGTAAAGCAATCCGCCGGCACCGTTGGGAGCTTCCTCTGCAGAGAGAATGATGTCGGGATAGATATTGACGAGCAGCATACCGAATGCAATGGGCACAAGGAGAAGCGGCTCATACTGTTTGGCAATAGCCAGATAAAGGAAAAAGCAGGCAACCGCGATCATTATGTAGTTTCCAACCGTCAGGTTGAAGAACGCTGTCTGATGAACGAGGTTGTCCAGCGTGCTTAAAAAATAACTCATTGGTTACTCCTTCGTTTCATCAGTTGAGGGTTGCAAGAACAGCTCCTGCCTCTACGGGATCGCCTGCATTGCAGTCAATGCTTGCAACGGTTCCGTCCTGGGGAGCAACGCAGTTGATCTCCATCTTCATGGACTCGATAACAACAACGGGATCACCCTTCTTAACGGCATCGCCGACATTCTTGACAGCCTTGAGAACCTTTCCTGCTGCTCCTGCTTCAACTTTGATGCTTCCTGCGCCTGCGCTCTTGGCTGCAGCGGGTGCTGCTGCGGGAGCGGGTGCTGCTGCAGCGGGCTTAGCGGGTGCTGCCACTGCGGGTGCTGCGCCGTTCTCTTCTACGGTTACTGCATATGCGGTTCCGTTTACGGTAATGGTATAATTTTTCATTTTATTTTCCTCCGAGGATTATTGTCTCTTGATCTTTCTGATTGAACGGACCACAAATCCGTCCGTGCTTGTAGTTCCTTCATATGCAGCGATCGCAGCCGCTATGACTGCAACGAGCTGGGCATCACCCATCTCTGCCGTCTCATTCTTTTCGATCTGCTTAACTGCCCTGTCGATTCCGTCCTCAGTCTTATCCTTCTTCCTGCCGCCTCCGGAAAAGAGACCGAACAGAGAGATAATGAATGAGATGACAATGAGCATTACGAAAACCGTGCCCATTCCGATAACGGTGTTAAGACCTGCCTTAGACATCTTCTCGCCAAGTGTGTATCTGGCATTGAATGCGGCACTCGTCATACGGGGATTGTAAACGTCATTGGTAAAGATCATCTCAACATCGGCAAATCTCTTTTCGCATTGGCACTCAACATCGACAATGATCTCGTTTCCGTCAAGAGTCACCACCGGTTCTCCTATGCTGACTATCTCACCGGCTTCGGAAATACCCTTCTGAAAACTGTCAACGGCATTGGCAAATGCATAACCGTCAACGCTGAATCCGATGTAATCTGCCATGAACTTCTCAAGCTCATCATAAGTATAATCGGTATAAGGAACACCTCCGATCACATCAGGCTCCAGTGCAACCTCACTGAGAATGTTGATACCGTAGGATGTAGCAATCATTCCGGCGTATTCCATTCTCTTGTTCTGAATTGCGGTATATTCCGTTGTTTCGCCGCATGCACACAGAAGAAGTCCGAGGATGACCGACAATATAACGATTCTGAATTTTTTCATATATATGTCCTTCCTCAAATGGATGTGTGCTTCTTGTAAATATCTTCTCCGCGCTTGGAATAAAGCATCTCGAAGGATGCGATCACATACTTACGGGTATCTGCTGCGTCGATAACCTGATCGACATATCCGCGGCGTGCAGCATCAGCTGCTCCCGACATACCTGCATCGATTGCGGAAGCGTCAGCTCCGGTAATCTGTGCGGCAAGCTTTCCTTCCATGATACCGACCTTGGCGCCCTTCCAGCTGATGGTGATATCGGAACCGAGTGCCTTGGCATTCATGATGTTGGCAGCATTACCTATAGCGTCTCCGGTGATAACGTTAACCTTGGGAACGGATGCGGAAGCAAAAGCAGCTGCAAGCTTGGCAGCGCTTCTTGCGATCCTCTTCTCGTTCTCGAGAGAAGCATCGAATCCCTTTACATTGGTAAGGGAAAGAACGGGAATATCAAACGCATCACAGAAGGTAACGAAATCAGCAGCCTTGTCGCATCCGTCTGCCGTAAGAACGTTGTCGATCTTAACAGCCTTGCCGTCGGCACCTGCCTTCAAAGCGTTGTTGGCAACAACACCGGTAAGCACACCGTCAAGCTTGATGAATGCGGTTACCATGGAAGGCTCATAATCTGCCCTGATCTCTACAAATGAACCTGCATCACCGATATTCTCGATAAGAGCTGCGGCACCGTCGGGAACGGTTACTGCAAGTGCTCTGTTGAGATCATCGGCACAGGTACCTTCGGGATCGTCATTTGAAGTTTCATTATTCGAAGGAAGGATGGAAACGAGCTGTCTTACCGCTGCAAAAAGCTCTGCCTCGGAAGCACACCGGCAAGCGTTTCCGGATACCTCTGACTGGAACTTGTCACCTGCCGTATCATTCTTCGCGGTATAGTTACCGGTAATGGTATCGGGTGCGCTTACAAAAAGCTTTCCGTCAGGAGCAATGAACGTGAAGTCTGAAAGTCTCGAGAAAAGACCTGCACCGCCGCCGCAGTTTCCGACAACAGCAGTGATCTGGGGAATGACTCCGCTTGCCTTGGTCATGCGTCCGTAGATACGGCCGAATGCGTAAAGGGCATCGGATCCCTCTTCAAGTCTCATGCCGGCACAGTCTACTATGCCGATAACGGGACATCCTGTTTTGATTGCCATATCGTAAAGATTTACGATCTTGCGTGCATGCATTTCACCGATGCTGCCTCCGAGGACTGATGCATCCTGGCTGTAGACATACACGACTCTTCCGCCGACCGTTCCGTATCCCGTAATACATCCGTCAGATGCAAGTGCTTTGGGATCTGTGTTCAGGTCCGTTGATCTTGCAGTGACGAGTGCACCGATCTCGGCAAAGCTTGCTTCATCGAAAAGGGATGCAATACGTCCGAGCGCTTTTGAAGTACTGCTCATGTTGTTTCCTCCGAAAAATTTTTATATTTTGAACTTAAGGAGAAAT
>JAEEGI010007887.1_pt1 | contig 23710 bp, 13 predicted proteins | sample 8958751 | NCBI WGS metagenome assembly JAEEGI01 (sample SAMN16246545, study PRJNA631951) | gut metagenome | biome: gut microbiome; feature: rumen; material: KS-attached | host: Bos | place: Iran: Karaj | collected 2018-10 | reverse complement strand
ATTTTTATTAATGATATTTAAATATTCTATATTAAGTATTATTTTTTTGTAAATCCAAAAATTTTTTATCGATATAATCTTTTTAAATATAATTGTTATTAATTTTTATAAAATGAAAAAAAAATTAAAATAAAAAAATGTTTAAATTAAAAAAATGTTTAAATGAAAAATAAATTGGCTTCCTAAAAAATAATTTAATTACTCCATTTTATTATTATTTTGTTCAAATAAATATCTCAAAAATTCTTCATCTAATTTAGTATTAGAATAAAATGGATGAATTAATAACATATTAATAGATAAAGATTTTCTTACTGCATTTTCATTAGCAACTTCAACATTTTCATTGTTTTCATAATAATGAGTCATAACAGTGGTTTTATCTCTATTATTTTCATTTTCTAAATTTTCAATATCACTCTTTTTTTTTTGAGCACCAGTTTCCTCGTTAATTATTATATTATTTCTATTATCTTCTTTTATTTTTCTACTTTTAATTGCTTCTTTATAAAAATTTTTTTTTTCATAAAATTCATCAAAAATAACTTTTGCTTTATAAGGACTTATTAAACATTCTAAAATAATACATATTACAATATCACTTTCTAAATATTTCGATAAAATTTGTTCGATCTTAATGAGATTATCAAATATAAATTGCATTTTTGAAAATTCTTCTAAATCAATACTATTTTTATTTAATTCTTCTATTAAATCTTTTAATTCTTTTTTTTTTAAAGATAATAAATTTAATAATATCATACCATAAAAATAAAGTAATTTTGCTTCAATTATTTGATGACTTTCCATAATACTTTTTCTCTTTGGTCCAAATTTTATTCCTTGGATATATAATCTATATTTTGTTTTATCATAATATAAATTATCAGTAGTAATTGGAAATTTAAAAGATTGAGTACATTTATTTAATAAATCTCTAAATAAACATAATATTTCCTTTGCAAGATATTTAAAAAAAAAACTTGTTTCAGTAATTTCTGTTTCAATACTTAAAAAGAATGGAACTAATTTAACACCTTCTTGAATATGTTCGTAAAAATAATATTGAAATTCATCATTTGAAATATCATCAAATCCTAAAAATTTTTGAAAATATTTTGATAATATTAATTCTCTTCCTGCTTCACATTGAAAGAAAAAATTTTCTAAAATTTCTTTATCATAATATGAATTTGGTATTTTATAACATAATATTGAAATATTTCTTTCAGAGCATAATACTTCTTCACATGTAATTTCTTTTAATTGTTTTTGTTTTGATTCTAAATTTTCTGGCATATTCAAATTTCCTTTTATATGAAATTTTTTAACTCTAATTAATTCATATTCATATAAAATTTTTTCTTGGTATTTAAATTGATAATCTTCAGGATCATTGAAAGTAACATCTAATTCTCTAAAAAATTCTTCTGTTTGATTTTCCATTGTTTGATATATTTTTTCCCATAAAAATTTTTGAATATCATCATGAATATTTGTTATTATAAAATGAGATTTATTAAAATTTAAAATTGCTTTATCTAAATTATCATTATTTTTAATTAATGATGATAAAATTTGAACTACATCATTATTTGTTATTTCATTATTGGATGATCTTAAAAATAATAAAAATCTATTTATATTATTTAAAATTTCATTATGATTTTCAATTTTATGTTCTATTAAATTTTCAATCTCAAGTTTGTAAATTTCTTTAATGTAGTTTGTTAAATTATCAAATTTAATTGGAAAATTTTTTATATGTTTATCAAAAAGTTTTTTATCTTGTTCTATTATTATTTTTCTTTCTATTAATCTATTTGTGAAATCTTCAAATTGTTGTTGATCTTTTATTACATTATTTGTTGTTTTTGTTTTTTCTTTAAATACTTCTTCTAATTTGAACAACATTTTTTATATAAAACTAATTATTTTAAATTATTCATAACCTATTAATTTTAAAAAAATAAATTCAAAAAAAAAACAACATATAATTAAAAAATCATTTATAAATTCTTTATTAAATTAATAATATTATATACAAAAATATTACTCATCAAATCTACTTTTTGATAACATTTTCTTTTTTGAATCATGAATAATTAAATTTTAAATTTAGATAATTGTTAAATTTTCCAATTAAACATTGAATAATTATCAAGAATAACAAATAAAAATTAACATAAAAAAAAAAATAATTAAAAAAAAATTTTGAAAATTAAATAAAACAATCTTAAATAAAGAACCCAATATTTAAGAATAAGCAGTTTTAGTCATAACAGTATAAAAATCATCAAAATTAATTTCATTTCCATTTCCAACATTATCCATAATAATTTGGATTTCTTCATCGGTTAAATCTTCTCCTTGTTCATCGCAAATTTTTCTAAGAACTTCAGGAGTAATAGTATCAGTATCAGATTCAACAACATATTCATTATAAACTCTTTGAATTCCTTCTTTAGAATTTTTATCTCCTAATTCATCATCAAATGATTCTACAAATTCTTTATAATTGACTCCTCCATTTTTACTATTTTCAGGTGTATCTAATTGAACAATAATTTTATAAACTACTGGATTTTTTTCTTCGTAATTTAATTTATCCATTGTTTCTCTTACAAATGATGGATCTATTCTTCCTTTTCCTTCAAAATCAAATAAGTCAAATGCTTCTTTTATTTTCTCCATGTCTTCTTCTGATAATTGAGTCTTTGGTTTTTTAGTTGATGTTGATGTTGTTGTTTTTGTTACTACTTGTCTTTGCTGATTTCTACGCATATTTTTTTATATCATTATTATTTTTTTATTTTATTATAAAATTTTATATAATTCAATTTTTTTTTTAGGGTTATTTTCACAAATTATTTTTTCATAAATTTTTTCAAATTAAATTTATATATTTCTAAACATTTAATTAATGTTCGAAGATGATGAATTTTTTAAAAACAAAAATCAAAATAAAAATATAGAAATAAAAATAAAAGAATTTCAAAATCATTATCTTCAAATATATAAAGGAGATTCATATTATTTATTAGACAGAAATAAATATGATATAAATTCAATAATGATGAAAATAGACTTAAAAAAATTGAATATATTAGGAGAAAAATTTAGAAAACATGAAAATGGAGTAGAAAAAATAGAATTTATTCGTTTAATCAAAAATGAATTGAATAATAATTTTTCAAAAGCTAATTTAATGGAAGAAGCAAATTTAGTATATGGTCTTTATAAATTTTTTTGTGAAATAGATTTTAATGGTGATGGTCATATGCAATGGGAAGAATTTACTCAATTTATTATTGATACTGTTGAAGGTGAATCAGGAAAAATAAATGATGATGAAGAAAATGGAAAAATTATTAATGAAAGAATTATGCAAAAATATAAAAGATATGAATTAAGTAAAAAAGTTAAAGAATATTATATTCATAAAACTGAAATTATTGATGCTGCATATTTTTTTAAAAGCAATTTATTATTAATTATTGAATATAAAACTCAAATTATAAAAATTTATAATCCTGTGACTGGAAGAATTATTGATAATTTAGATATTATTCAAGAATGTAAAAAATATAAAAATTCTTATTTAAATAATAATGATATTAACTCTAATAATATTAAAAATAATTTATCAAAAAAAAATCTTTCTCAGTCTAATTCTTTTAAAAATATTAAAAAAACTCAAAATCAATTCAATCAAAAAAATAACAATAAAATCCAAAATAATAATGGAGGATTTCAAAATGATAATTACTATAATAAAAATTTAGAAAATAAATTTTCAATTTTATCAATTTTTTCATCAACATTTATTTTAGCAGTTTGTTTATCAAATAATCAAATATTATTTTTTAGTTTTAATTCTGATGGAAAAAGTGAATTATTATATTCAATAACAACACCATCATTACAAAAAAAAATTTGGTTTCTTCCAGAACATAATATATGGTTAAGTTCAGGGATGAAAGAAAAAGGAGAAATATATTATTATTTAAATGAATTAGATGTTCAATTTGAGATTAAAAATCAAAAAGTAGAAATATTATATAATTTAAATCATCCATATAGAAATAGATATTGTACAATATGTGAACATAAAGATGAAATATATGATGTGATTGAAATTTTAAAACCTTTCTTAATATTAACAGCATGTTTAGATTCAAAAATAAGATTAATAAATATAGAAGACAAAGAATATTTAAAAATGTGGAATTATCATTCATTAGGTGTAAGACATTTAGATTATAATTCAAATTTAGAATCAAATGGAATAATTATATCATCTGGATTTGAATATTTTATAAATATTTATAATACTGATTTATCAATTGAAGAAAGTTATAAAGGTAAATTAGAAGGTCATTATTCTCCAGTTGTTAATTCTAAATTTTTATCTAATTCTCAAATGATTGTTTCAGTTGATGAAGAAGGAATTATTCGAATATGGGATGTTAAACTTAAACTTTGTTTACAAATGATTCCTTTATCAAAAAAAAATTTAAAAGTAAACAATTTGATTTTTCTAAACAAATTAAATAGATTTATTATTTATGGGAATAAAATGCTTTATTATGATAGTAAATATAAAAATAAGAAAAAAGTTGAAAAAAATTTTGAACCTGAAGATAATTATCCTTTAAATGTTAGTTATAATAAATATTATCAACAATTTTTTGTAACAACAACAAAAGATATTAGAATATATAATAAACATGGAGATTTAGAAAAAACTTTTAGAAAATGTAGAGAAAATGAGCACTTTGATAATGATGTAAAAATTAGATATTTTACTTTTGATAACAAATATAGAAAATTTTATTTAGGATTTTCAAATGGTGCAATAATGCAATATAATGCAGGAAATGGTTCTTTAATTAAATCAATAAATGAACATGAAATTGAAAAAGAAGGAATTCAAACTTATGTTTATGACCATACAAAAGAAATTTCTTCTTTATTTTTCTTTTATCAATATAAAGAAAATGATAATAATAATTTCATTTTAATTTCTACTGGATTAGATTCTTTAATTAATGTTTATAATGAAATTAATCCTGAAGAAACTGAAAAATTAAGAACTATTTCAGGTGGTCATACTGTTAAAAAAAAATTAGCTATTTTAACAATGGATTTCTCATTAAATTTATGTTTAATGGCAACTGGAAGTACAAATGGTTTAATTGTTATTTGGAATTTTGAATTATCAAAAATTGATGAAGTTTTATTTAAAAATAATAATATTGATAAAAATAAAATTGATGTTCTTTGCTTAAAATTTTTAGAAAAATATCCTCTTTTATTTTCAAGTTTTACAGATGGTTCATGTATAATTTGGGGTGTTTCAAATTTTGGATTTAATAATAAATTAATATTAAATTTTCAAAATTTTAATGCTTCTTTATTTAGAGTTGAATTATCTAATGTATCAAATGCAATTTTTGTAAATAGAGAAATGGAAAAAATAGAAACTAAAATTTTATTTAATAAATATTTTTGTAACGATGAAATTTCTATTCAAAGAAGAAATGAAATTGTTTATGATCAAATTACAGGAGAACCTCTTCCTCCTTTAGTAATCAATGAAGAATATAAATATAATAAAATAGATAAAAATTTTATTCCTGATATTAAAGATAAAAAAAATAATCAATATTATTTATATATTTGTGATGAAGGAGGTTATATAAAAATTTTAGATTTAAAAGGAATATTTAAAAAATTTGGTAAAATAATAGAAAAAAATAATCAAGTTGAAGTTCGTTCTAATTTTAATATTTTAAAAAAAGAAGATTTAAACTTTGAAACAATATTAAATCATAATATTCAAAATTATTTAGAAAAAAATATAAAAGAAAATGATTTTTTCAATTTATATGAAAATAAAATTATAATAAGAGAATGGAAAGGACATTTGGATTTTATCACAGGAATAGAAAAAATAGATGATCCTTTTTGTTTAATAACAATTTCTTTAGATCAATATATGAAATTATGGAATGAAAAATGTGAATGTATTGGAGAAATAAATGTTTTACCAAAATTAACAAAAAGTTTCCATAAATGCACAAATTGGTCTTTTAAAATTGATGAAAAAAAAATATTAGAAGAAGAAATTAAAGAAGTTGTTAAAATTTTTGAGGAAATTAATGTTCAAAAAATTAAAATTGGAAGTGTTGAAGATGTTAAAGTTAAAGAAATGAATTTTGAAGAAAAAAATGAAAAAAAAAGTTCTTATATTCCTCCTCCTTTGGAATATAAAAAAAATAGATTTAAACAAATTTTAAAAGAAAATAAAAATATTACTAAAAAAATTGAAGAAATAAATGAAGAAAATTTAAATCAAAGTTATGAAGGATTATATTTAATAGATATAACTAAAAAAATAGAAAATATTATAAATAAAAAACCAGAAAAAATTGGTATGAATGAAATTGCAAATAAATTAATTGATACTTTAAATATTAATAAAGAAAAGCCAAAAGAGAAAAAAAAAATTAATTTAGATAAAAAAGATTTTTTTGATGTTTATAATTCTAAAATAAATGAAGTATCTCCAAAATCAAAAGGAAGTTTATCAAGTTTTAATATTTTTAATGGGAATAATTCTAAAAAAACTTTAAATAAAGTAAATTCTTTTAATAATAGTAATTTTAATAATTCATGGTATAGTAAAAATTCAGGAAATAAAATTAATAAAAGTAGAATTAGTACTCCAAATCCAAAAAAAATAAGAAGAATTCCTTCAGGGTTTAAATCTACTTTATATAGTCAAAAATTAATTGATGAAGAAATTAAAAAAAAAAGTTTAAATGAAAATAAACTTATATTACCTAAAGTTAAAAAGAAAAATTTAAAAAATTCTTTTGTCAAACAAACAAAAATTAGAAATAATTCAATGGAAAAAATGTTAAAGTATGAATTTTATTATAATAGTTATAAAAAATGTTGTGAGTTAAATCCTAATCAAAATATTTTAAATGATTCTATAGCTTTAAATTATAAATCAATGTGGGATAATGTTAAAGCATATGGAAGAAAAGATTATTTTATGGAAGAAAATAAAAAATTACATAAAAATAATAGTGTAAAAAATTATAATTTTTATAAATAATATAATGTTTTTTTAAGCATTAAATTAAAATATAATCATTTTCTTTATTCTAAAAAAAATAATTAAATTTTGCATTAAAATCAATTAGAATAATTTATTTTTTAAAAATTAATAATATTTAAATTAGTTTTTTGAGAAAAATAATAATGATAAATTCAGAGTATAACGAACCAAAAGATTATACATCATTTAAAGTGTTAGAATCAAATCGTTCAAAAGCACTTTTTTGTGGAGCTGATTGTCATATTTTTCTTGAGACTTCAACTCCTTTTTATCGTGAAATTTGTGATTTTCTTGTAGCAATTGCAGAACCAGTTCATAGAACAAGAAATATTCATGAATATATATTAACAAAATATTCTCTTTATGCAGCAGCAAGTATGGGAATAAAAACATCAGATATAGAATTAATATTAAGAAATTTAAGTAAAAATGAATTACCAAAAGAATTAATTGAAAATATAAAAAAGAATACAGAAACATTTGGAAAAACAAGATTAATATTAAAAGATAAGAGATATTTTATAGTATGTTCAGATGAGAGAATAAAGAAAGAAATATTAAAGATACCATCAATATATAGAAGTTATCAAAATATATTACGTAAAAAAAAAGAAATATCAAATATAAAGAATGAGAATGTATTAATAATAAAAACAAATGAAGAAGATAATATAATAAAAGAGACAGCAGCAAAAGTAATATTTAATATAATGTATGATAGAAAAAATATGAAAGAAATATTATATGAGAATTATTTTGAAGTAGATCCAGAAGAAATAGAAATAATAAAAAAAGATTGTGAGAAAACTAATTTTCCATTATTAGAAGAATATGATTTTAAAAATGATAAAGATCTTCCAACATTAGAAATAAATCCTCATTTTAAACAACCAACAAGAGGATATCAACAAAAAGCATTAAATATAATGTTTAATAATGAAAGAGCACGTTCAGGAATAATAGTACTTCCTTGTGGATCAGGTAAAACATTAGTAGGAATATTAGCAACATGTACAATAAAGAAGAATACAATAATATTATGTAATACAGGAATATCAGTTAAACAATGGTATAATGAATTTGAAAATTGGTCAAAATTAGAAAAGAATAATATAGCAAGAATAACTTCAAGAAAAAAAGATCCATTATGGGAAATGGATAAAGAAGGTGGAATACTTATTACTGTTTATTCTATGATTAGTTATGTTGGAAAAAGAAATCCAGAAACTCAAAAAATTATGGATAAAATAAAAAATACTGAATGGGGACTTATGATACTTGATGAAGTACAAGTTGCTCCTGCTGAAGCTTTTAGAAAAACTTTAAGTATTATTAAAAGTCATTGTAAATTAGGTTTAACTGCTACTTTAGTTAGAGAAGATGATGGTATTAAAGATTTACATTTTTTAATTGGTCCTAAACATTATGAAGCTAATTGGCTTGATTTACAAAGAGATGGATATTTAGCTAGAGTTAAATGTATTCAAATTCTTTGTGAAATGGAAACTAAATTTTATCATGAATATTTAAAAAATTCTGATAATTCTGCTAAAAGAAGAATATTATATAATTTAAATCCTAATAAATTATTCATTTGTAAAAAATTAGTTGAAAAATATAAAAATGATAAAGTTATTATTTTTTCTGATTATATTTTTATGATAGATAAATATCAAGAAATATTAAGATGTCCTTGTATTAAAGGTAATACTAATGAAAATGAAAGAAATTTAATATTAAATAAATTTAGAAATGATCCTAATTTAAATTTATTATTAATGTCAAAAGTAGGAGATACTTCTATTGATATTCCTAATGCTAAAGTAATTATTCAAGTTTCTTCTCATTTTGGTTCTCGTAGACAAGAAGCACAAAGATTAGGAAGAATTTTAAGACCTAAAAAAGATAAAATTAGTGAATATAATGCTTTCTTTTATACTATTGTTACTAAAAATACTGAAGAAATGTTTTTTTCTAATAAAAGACAAAAATTCTTAGTTGATCAAGGTTATTATTTTATTGTTAGAGATGCTAAAGAAGAATTAGCTGTTAATGAATTAGAAGTCAATCAAGATTATTCTCAAAAAGTCTTAGAAGAGTTAAAAAGATTTGATCCTGATAAAGAAGAATTTCAATATGAAAATTTCGATGATGATGATTATGATGAATTATTTAATTAATATTTCAATCAAAATCATTATTCATTTTTACTAATAATATAATTTAATACTATATAAATTATAAATTATTGTTTATATAAATTCAAAAATATTTCAATTGTTTTTAATAATATTTCAAGTTTTCATACTATCTATCAATTAGAAGTAACATTTAATACAATAAGAAGAATAATTATAACTATATTACCCCATAATAAATTTGATTTATATTATATTTCATAATATAAATGTCATCAATATTATAATCCTTTCCTCTATTTTTAATTTATGGAATAATTATCCATATAAATTAGACTCTTTTCCATATTATATTTCAATAATTTAGGATTTCATTTTGATTATATTCAATTTAAAGAAATATAAATTATTTAACAAGTTTAATATTCTTATCACTGATATTTTATTTTTTAAACAATAACAAATAAAAAATAATTTTTAAACCAATAACCTCTTAAAAATTGAAAAAAAAAATTTCAAAAAAATGGAAGATGAAATTGAGCATAAACCAGAGGTAAAATACTTAAACCTCCTAGCAATAATAGGATTTTCAGGAAAGCCTTTAGATTCCTTAATCCTACATCCAGATAATGAAACATTAATATTTCCAATTGGTTCCCAAATAATAGTTCGTAATGTGCTTACTCGTCAAGACTCTTTTTTAAGAGGACATGATAATGTAATTTCTACAATGTCTCTTTCAAAATCAGGAAAATATTTAGCAAGTGGACAAAAAACTTTTTCAGGTTTCAAAGCTGATATTATAATTTGGGATTTAACTACTCTTTCTTTAATACATCGATTTTCAATTCATAAAGTTAATATTCAATCCCTTGATTTTTCCTTTAATGATAAATATCTTGTTTCAATTGGAGGAAGAGAAGATAATAATTTAATTGTTTGGGATGTTCAAAGTGGAAAAGCACTTTCTGGAGCAACTGCTGGAACTGCTTTTGTTAGACAAGTTAAATTTTTTAATAATAATGATACTAAATTTATTACTTGTCAAGATTATGGAATTAGAATTTGGACTGTTGATTATGAATTAAAGAAATTAAGTCATATTGATGTTAATTTTGGAAATTTAAAAAGAATTTTACTTTGCTTTGTTATTGATCAAACTGATAAATTTGCTTATTTTGGAACACAAAGTGGTGATATTTTAGAAGTAGATTTAACACATGCTATTTATAAGAGAATCGGTCCTGTTAAAAAATTATTCTCTCAAGGTGTTATTACTATTAAAATGTTACCTAATAGTGATTTACTTGTTGGTACAGGAAATGGTACTATTGCTAAAATTGGTTTTACTGATTTTAAAATTAAAAAAGAAGGAAAAGTATTAGGAGCTGTTACATCAATTACTTTAACAGCAGAGTCTTCATTTATGTTTGTTGGTACTGATCAATCAAATATTTACTGGGTTGAAACATCTACTTTAAAAAGTGAAATAAGAAATACATGTCATAATGATACAATAAATGATATACAATTCCCATATCAATATAGTGGAGTATTTGGAACATGTGGTAAGGAAGATATTCGTATTTGGAACAGTGAAACTAGACAAGAGCATTTACGTATACATGTTCCAAACCTAGAATGTTATTGTTTTGGTTTCATGCGAAATGGTAAGTCAATATATAGTGGTTGGCATGATGGTAAAATTAGGGGATTTCTTCCTCAAAGTGGTCGTCTCCTTTACTGTATAAATGAGGCCCATATAAATGGTGTAACTGCAATAGCATCTACAAGTGATTGTCAGAAAATTGTATCAGGAGGTATGAATGGTGAAATTCGTATTTGGAAAATAGGATATCAAAGTCAAGTAATGGCAGCTTCATTAAAAGAACATAGAGGTAGAGTATGGAGTATAATAATAAATAAAATAGACGATAGAGCAATTTCTGCATCTGCAGATGGTTCATGTATTATTTGGGATATTCGAAATTATGTAAGAACATGTTGTATGTTTGAAGTAACTATGTTTAAAGAAATTTCACTTCATCCTGATCAAAGTCAAGTTCTCACTGTTGGAAATGATAAAAAAATTACTTATTGGGAAGCTGTTGATGGAGTTGAAGTGAGAATGCTTGATGGTTCTGATGGAGAAATTAATACTATTGATATTAATAAAAGTGGAGAATATTTTGTCACTGGAGGAGAAGATAAAATTTTAAAAATATGGGAATATGATACTGGAGATAATTTATTTGTTGGATTAGGACATTCTGGAACTATTAATAGAGCTAAAATTGCTCCTACTCAAGATTTTATTGTTAGTGTTGGAGCTGATGGAAGTATTTTGTTCTTTGAAACTCCAATGGAAATGAGGGTTGCTAAGAAAGATTCTAATAAACCTTAAGTTTTATTTTTTTAAACTTTTTTTTTTAAAGAAAATTTTTTAAAAGTTTCTTATAAAGAAATAAAATTTGTTTTTTTTTCTGTTTTTAAATAAAAAAAAATAATGAAACAAAAATCTTCAAATAAATTAATTCATAAAGAAAAAAAATAAATTTAATTTTAATTAAAAATGGATAATAATAGTCATTTTCAAGCAAAAATATCAAATGAAAAAATACAATTAATGAATAATATAGATTTAAACGCATTATTTAATTTAAACTATAATTTTGATCTTTTAAAAGGAGTAATAGAGGAAATGATAAATAATCAACAAATTCTTCAAAATCATATGGATAATATAGATAATTCAAATGATGACAAAGATAGAAGAATAGCAGAATTAGAAAGAGAGGTAAAATTATTAAAAGAAAATCAAATAGATAAAAATTTAATTAAACAAATTCAAGATGATTTATCAGAAATAAAATCCCATTTGAAAAAACATGATGAACAAATTGATGATTGTAAGTTATATTTTTAAAAAATTTTTTTTAATAGTATATTCAAAAATAAAAGAAATCATAGATAATTTAGGAAAAAATAATAATGAAAATAATAATAATAATATTCAAGTATTTGATTCATCTAATTTAGATAAGAAAATAAAAGACCTTTCAGATGAATTAGAAAAAATTAAAAAAGATTTAAATAATACAAAAGAAAATGTTAAAGATAATAAAGAAAAAATAGATACAATAATTCCAAGATTAGATGATATAATTAAAGGATATAAAGAAGGAGATGACAATTTACAAAAACAAATAGATGATTTAAAGAAATATATTGATGATAAAATAGGTGAACTTCAATCACAATTAGATTTATTTATAAATAAACCTCTTAAAGGAAGTGCTCCTGGGATTGGAAGTGGAGATTTAAAAGCAATTCAAGATTTAATAAAAAGATTAACTCAAATTGAAATTAATTTCAGAGAATTTGTTGAAAAATGCAGAATTGATGATTTATGGAAAGAAATAGATAATTTAAAAAATAATAAAGCAGATATCAGTTATGTTGATGATAAAATTAATGATATTTTAAAACAATTAAAAGACAGTTTAAATAAAATAAATGATTTAAATAATAAGTATAATGAACATCAAGATGAAATTGATTATATTAAAAAAAGATTAGATGAATTATTCACTTTAATTAGAGAATTACAAAATTCAATAAGTAAATTAAGTTCTTTTAAATTTGAAGGCAAACAACCTGAAATTGATTTATCACAATATGTTTCAATGATAATTTTCAATGATTATAAAAAAGAAAATGATGATAAATTTAATCAAATCTTTAGTGAATTAGAAAGACTAAAAAAATTAATTGAAGAATTATTGAATTTATTAAAAAATAAAGCAGATTTAAGTGATTTAGAGGATTTAAAAAATTTCCTATTACAAAAAATAGATGAATTAGCAATAGCATGTAATAAAAAATTTGCAGATAAAAATGAAACAGCGAAAAATTTCCGATATTTAGAACAACAAATAAAAAAAATTTTATCAATGTTATTGAATAAAAAAGACGAGCATGGAGATAATTGGTTATTAGCAAAAAAACCATTAAATGGATATTCTTGTGCTGCATGTGAATCATATATAGGAGAATTAAAAGATAATACACAATATATTCCTTGGAATAGATATCCTTTAAGAGATCCAAATGAAAAATTATATAGAATTGGAAATGGATTTTCAAAAATGTTACAAATGTTAAATGTTGATAATGTTGAACCTTCGAATACTCCTCTTGAAAAAAATCAAACTTCAAAAAATTTTTATAAAGGAAATAATAAAGAAAATAATAATGTGAATGGAGGAAAAGGAAGAATTCAAAGTGCACATTATAGGAATAAAATGAATAATATTGGTTTAAATGATAATGTTAATTCTGTTGAAGATAATTCTAAAGTCAATAATTCAGGAGGTAATAATTTACCAAAACTTAAAAAGAAAAATGAGGGTTTTGATTCTTCTATTAATGATGTGAAAGATGAAGATGAAGAAGGTCCAAAAATTATGAAAGTTTATAAAAAAGGAAAAAAATAAATTTATTTTAGCTTCTTAAAATTGACATTTTTTAAATTTTATTATGTTTAGTATTTAAATTAATTTTTATAATCTTTCTCCTAAAAATTAATTATATTATATTAATATTTTTCTTTCAATTTAATATTTTTAATAAGTTAATTATAATTTTATATATTTTTAACAAAAGAAACAATATTAATTAACAATTAAACTACATATTCATTTCTTTCATTATATTTTTATTTTATATTTTAATTTCTCATTTATAAAAAAGAATTTTAGTATATTTTCTTTAATTAAATTATTTTTATATTATTTTTTTTGAATGCCAATATAAAAACAAATTATTTTTACTTTTTATCTGTTTTCATTGTTTTAATGACCAACAAAAAATAATAAAAGAAAAAAACTAAAATAAACAACTCTTATACCACTTTCAACAAAATTTATTTATTGTCTTTAATATTATTTTCTTCATCATTATCATTTTCATTTTTTTTTATCATTTCAAAACCAAATTTATCACTAATTATATTATTTTCATAATTTTTATTTTTTTTTTCATTTCCTTTAATTTCCTCTTTTCCAATAATATCTTTTTTAATAATAATATTATTACTATTATTATCATTACTATTATGAATATTATTATTTCCAATTTTTTCTTCATTATAATTTTCTTTATATTTATCATGATCTTTATCTTTAATTCCATATTTTTTTGTTTTAACTATAATTTCATTTTTTTTAATTTTTTCCAACATTTCAATTTTATTACTAAAATCAAATCCAAAATCCCAAAGAAAGTTATTTTTCTCTGCAATAATTTCAATTAATTTTTTTAAATAACCATAATCAGGTTTTTCTTCATATTGTAATCCTCTTACATATTGTAAAAAAGTGATAAATTCCTTAGGTAATTCTTTACAAATTTCTTCGACTTTAGTATTAATTTTTTTTTCTAAAATTCTTTGATATTTTTCATCTTTATTTTTAACTCTCAATCCTTGCCAAGGTAAAAATCCGTTAGTAAAATAAATTAAACTATATGCTAAACTTTCTAAATCATCTCTTCTACTTTGTTCAATTCCTAAATGAGTATAAATTGAAGCATATCTTGCTGTTCCAGTTAAACTTTTCCCATCTTTATAAGGTAAGTGAAGTCCAGTTTTTGGATCTCGAAATCTTTTTGCAAGACCAAAATCAATTATATAAACTATTTTTTTTTTATCATTTATTCCCATTAAAAAATTATCTGGTTTTATATCTCTATGAATTAAATGTCTTGAATGTAAAAATTTTATTCTACTTAACATTTGTTCACCTAATAATAATATTGTTTTTAAAGAAAATTTCCTTTGACAAGAATCAAAAAGTGATTCTAATGAAGGACCTAATAATTCAAATATCATAAAATTATATTTTTGTGAAGTGAGATATTCATAAAAAATAGGAATTCCTTTTCCACCTTGTAAATATCGAAGAACTCCTGTTTCATAATGAAGTTGAGGATGACGGGTATTTTTATTTTCACATTTAATTGCTACTTTTTGATGAGATGTTGTGTTTTGACCTGGGAATACATCTCCAAATGCTCCGCTACCTAAACGGTGTGTAGAATATAGGATGTAGTGACCCAGGGTTATTTGAGAATATGGATTATTCGGTAACATTTTTTTTTAATTTTTTTTTTTTTGAATTTTTTTATAATATTTATTATGGGTTTAGATTAATTTTATATTATATGATAATTATGATTTAAAAATAGAAAAAAAATAAAAGTTTTTCCAATAAATGTATAAAATAAATATATTTTTAGACGATTATTATATTGAAAAAGATCAATTAACTTCAAGAAATAATTTTAAATTTTAAATAAATATTTAAATTATTTAAATTAGAATTTGAGCATTTCAAAATTGTATAATATTTATGAATATCATAATTTTTAAAAACTTGAAAGATATTTTAATAATATATAAAATCTTTTCTCTATTAGAAGACACTTGAATAATAATTTTCATTTCTAATTGAATATTTTATATTTATGATATTAAGGAATAATCCTATATAATAATCAATCAAATCTCTTTATTCTTATTTTAACAATAAATTGAATATAAATCAAAATGAAAAATTATCTGAAATTGATTGTTTGTGCAAACATTTCAATAAATTAGATAAAACATTCTCCTTAAATAGTTATAAATGATTCATAATAAATAACAACATTAAAAAAATTTAAATTTGTTATTTTATAGTATTATTCTTTTATTTAAAAAATAATAAAAAATAAATAAAAGAAAACAAAAAAATATCTTTAATTTATACTTTATTAAAAAGATATATTCATTTATAAATATTGAAAAATAATCAATGATCCCTCTATATAAAATTTTTTTTTTCGAATTAAAAATATACTTCTATGATTAAATTTCTAAAATTTTCATTAATTTACATATATATAAAATAAAACTCAATAATAAAAGAATAATTATTCAAAATTTTTATAAAAAGGATTTAAAGGTCTTGTAATTTCAACAAAATTAAATTGTTCATCTTCAAAACTATTAGTTTTAGTAGAATCTCTTAAATAAGAATCTTCACTTTTTTTAGAATTTTTTTCTCTCTCTTCTTTCAAAGAACAAAAATCTTTTTCAATATCATCAATTTTACAAGATTTAAAAAGTAATTCTTTTTCATTTGATAAATTATTTTTTAAATCTTCAAAATTAAAAGGATTTTTTAAAAATGTATCTTTTGGTGTAAAAACTCTTTTTGAAATATTTGATAATAATTTTCTTGGTTTTGGTTTATATATTTTTGATTCTGGACAGTTTACTATTATACATTTGTCAGAATCCATTTTTTAATTTTTTTATTTTTTTTTTGTGTCTATAAATTATTATTTTTTATTTTCTAATTTTTTTACTTTTTAATATTTTTTTTAATCATACATAATTATAGTTTGATTTCTAATTTTTATTTGTAAAAAAATTATTTTAAATTTTTATTCAAAAGTTGTTTGATTAATATAATATTTAATTTTGATAAATGTTACCAAAAAAAAATACCTCATTAGAAGAAGTAAAAGAAAAATATAAAAAATCAAATTATGTAGAAGCATTAACATTAATAAATCAAATAAAAGAAAAAGACTATTCTTTTTATTTATTACGTTCAAAAATATATTTCAAGATAAATGAGTTTTATTTAGCTTTAAAAGATTTAAGTGATTATTTATATGAAAAAAAAGACAATCCAGTACCATATCAAATATCTTCAAAATGTTATTTAAAAATGTTTGATTATTGGAATGCAAAACGGAATTTAGAAGAGGCAAAAAGACTTTCTTCTTCTTCAAATGAAAATTCTATAATTTTAAAAATGATTCAAAATACAGAAAAAGAAAATACAGAAAATTCTCAAAAAATAAATGGATATAATAATTATTTAAACTTCATGCAAGTATTATATAGTTCTGGAATATATATAAATAAAGTAACAGTAAAATGGAAGATAAATTTGAAGAGAAGATTTTTTCCTTCAGAGGACATAAAAAAGAAATCAAACAAATCAAAAAAAATGCAAGAAAATAATATTAATGATGAAAATTTGAAGAGATGTATTTTTGCTTCAGAGGAAATAAAAAAGAATGATATTTTAATCAGAGTTCCTCATAATTTATTGATTACATTGGACTTAGCAAAAAAAAGCAAAATAGGTCAAATTTTTGATGAGTCTTTACAAATTAAACTTAGTTCCCCGGTTCATTGTATATTAGCAGTATTTTTACTAATGGAATCCCTAAAGAGAACGAACAAGAAAAAGAAAAAGGAAATAAGTAAGTGGGATTTCTATTTTAATTTCTTACCATCTTCACTTAGCTCATTTCCTATATATTTCAATGATGAAGAAATGAAATTATTGGAAAAAACTCAATTTTATAATAAAGTACTGAAAAAGAAAGAAAAATTAAAAAAAGATTATGATTTGATATGTGAAAAATACTCTAAATTGAAAAAAAAAAACTACTATTCTTCTTTTTGTTACTTTAGAGAAATAGTATCAAGTAGAATATTTGGAGTTATTATGAATGGAAAACAAAATTATATCATTATTCCTTTTGCAGATTTAATGAATCATAGAAGATATAAAAGAGTAGAATATTTTTACGATGACAATCAAAATGCTTTTTGTGTTAAAGCTATAAAAGATTTGAGACCTGATTTAGAAGTTTGTGCTTGTTATGGAAGAAAAAGTAATGCAAGGTTTCTTTTAAATTATGGTTTTACTATGGCAAAAAACGAAGATGATGAAATTAAAGTTGTTTTGTCTTTAAAAGAGAATGATAAAAATTATATGGAAAAAGTAAAAATATTAGGGAATTCAACGAACAAATTTTACCTTGTTAAAAATTGTAGAGATGAAGAAAGTTTATTATTTTTTGCTTGTGTTAGATTAATGGAATTTGAAGGAAATTGTAAAAATGTCAATCCTAAAATTCCATTCAATATTAAAAATGAATTAAATATGTTAAAGAAAGTTGAATCAATTATGGATGTTCAATTAAAAAATTATGGGATAAGTTTACATGAGAAAATACAATCATTCAAAAAAAACAAAAAAAAAATGAATTACAATGAAATTAATATTAATAATATAATAATTGGAGAAATGAGGATTTTTCAATATTTTAAAGATTTAAGTATTAAATGCAGGTTTTTGTTTGAAAAAGGGAAAACTGCAATTGAAAAAGTTGTGTCTAATAAAGATAGGTATTATCAAGAATATGAAGAATATATTAAAGAAGTTCTAGAACATATTTTCCCTGAAAATCAATAAAAATAATCTTTTTATAAATTTTTCTATTTATTAAGAAAAAAAAATAATATTAACTTTTTCTTTTTAAGATAATCATTATATTTTGTGTTTTTATTTCTATATATTAATTCAATTATTGTATTAAATCATATTATTTATTTATCTCAAATTTGATAAATCATGTTTATTGATATTTTTCAGTAATAATATTTATTTATTTTTTGTATTTGGAAATTATTATTGTTATTTTTTACTTGGTAATCTCCTGGAAAATTACCATATAATTGAAAAATTTTTGGAAATTTAATAATTACTTTAGTTTTTCCATTATGTGAAACATAACTAAATTTTTTTTCAACATTAAAACTATCTATTTCTGTTTTTAATTTTTTGTCTTTGTTATTATTTTTATTATTTTTCTTTTCATTATTATTACCAAAATTACCTAAATAAAACATTGAAATTTTATGAGTTGGATTATCTTTAGATTTATTTTTTTCATTTTCTTCTGTAAATAAATCTTTTTGTTTTATTTTCTTATAATTTGTTAAGTAATTTTTATCTTTGAAATCTGTATCAATTTTAAAATTATATTTATCATTTTTTTGATTAATATATGTTTGATAACCAGCTAATTGACTATTTGTCAAAACAAAATCACTTTTACTCGGATTTTTATTATAAATATTGCTGAAATCAATATTACTTTTAATAATATTATTATTGACTGTTTCCGATATTTTATATTTTTTATCTTTTAGAATTATTTTTTTATTATTCAATTTTGTTGTCTTATTTAAATTATTTTTTTCTGGAGAATAATTTTTTAGTGTAATATTTGGAAAATCATAATTTCTTGTATTACTATAAGTATTCCCTAATTTTAAATCAAATCTTTCTGATTGTGAAATATTTTTTTCTTCTTTGAAAGTATTTATACCTTTTTCTTCTTCATATTTATTAAATTTTATTTTATTAAGATTACTCAAATTAATTTTTTTTTCCTTGATTTTTATATTAGATTTATTATTTATTTTTTCTTTAAGATAACCATTAAAACTAAAATTAAAATTTTCTTTTTCCTTATAGAAAATATTATTCCTATTTTTGATTTCTAATTCAATTTTATGAATAATAGTAGTATTAGAAGTATGATTATCTAAATAATCTTCATAATATTTATGTTTGAAAACAGTATCTCCATTTAATCTTTTTGAAGGATCAATTCTTAATAATTGTTTCATAAAATCAATAGCATCCTTACTGATTTTTCCAAGATATCTTTTATCTAAACTTTCGATTTTATCAACAAACAATAAATCTTTTCCTTGAAAAATAGGATTTTCATAAAACATTTCAGTGAATTGAATAGGTAAATTCCCCATAATTTTAATAATATAATTTAATTGATCATATTCATCATCACCTGGAAAAATAGGATTTCCGTCAATTAATTCTCCCATAATACAACCAATTGCCCAATAATCAACTTCAGGACCATAAATTCCTCCTGATAATAATAATTCTGGTGCTCTGTACCAACGTGTTGCTACATAATCTGTCATTTGAGATATATTATTGTTTTCCATGTTTAATTTTACTTCTCTTGCAAAACCAAAATCACATAATTTTAATTTCAAATCTGGATTTATTAATAAATTTTCTGGTTTTATATCTCTGTGTATTATATTTTTTGAATGAAGGTATTTTATTGCTTTTATTAATTGATATATTAAATATTTTATTTTTGGAGGAGATATTCCGTTTGGAGTTTCTTGAAGGAGTTCTAATAAATTTTTTTCTACATATTCAAATACTAAATATAAGTTTTTTTTATGAATAAATGATTCTTTATATTCTACAATATTTTCATGTTTAATTTTCTTTAACATTTCAAGTTCTCTTTTCATTGTTTTTATTACTATTTCATCATCTGTTTCTTTAAATTTTTTTATAGCAACAAATTCATTTGTTATTTTATTTTTACATTTATATACTACTCCATAAGCTCCTTCTCCTACTATTCCTAATACTTCATATTTTTTTTGCATTTTTTATAAAATATATTTATTTAAAATTTTTTCCATTTTTAAAAGAAAAATAAATTAATTATTTTTATGGTTTTAAATGAATGTTTTTATTTAAAATAAATGTTACTTTTATTTTTAAAATTTTTTTTCGTTTTCATGTCTTGAAGTTGAAAAAGAATTTAACAATGATTTATCAAAATTGTTATTTGAATTATAACTATAATTATTATTATTATTATTATTTTTTATTTGTTTTGCTTTCATTAATTTTGAAATTGAATTTTGATTTTTCAAATTTTGGGAATTATTATTTCTATTTAAATAATTAATTATGTGCACAGACTCTCTATTCGTTAAATTTCCATTTTGAGAAATTTTTAAAGGAAATTTTTTTATAATTCTTAAACAAGAATTATTATGTTTATTATAATTTTGATTATTATAATTAACAAATTTATTATTTGAATTGTTATTGCTTCTTCCTTTACTAATTTTTTTATATGAAAGATATTTAGACAATAAATTAATCTTTTTTTGCTCTAACATCGTATTACTTGAATTACTTCTATTAAAACTTAAAGAATTTGGGTTTTTATTCGAATAATATTCTTTTATATTTATATCATCTGTATTTTTATTTTTTGTGAATAATTCATGTATATGTTTATTTTTATAATTTGAAGGTTTAGTACTTTTCAAATTGAAAATTTTAAAATCATTTATTCCTTTAATTTCATTAATATTATTTTTACAAAGAAAGAAAGAATTTTTTGAAGTTTGTCCACTATTAGTATTTGAATTTTGATTATTTATTAAAATATTATTTGATTTACTCTTATTAATTTTAAAAGAAGAATTTGCATTATTATATATATTACTATTACTTAAATCAATATTAGAAAATAAATTTAAATCTTTTTGTGTTTCTTCTAATTTTTTTTCTAAATTTTTATATTTATTATTTAGGTTAAATAAATCCTTTTTTTTATCATTTAATTCTTTTTCTAAATTTTCAATGCTCTTTTTCAAATTTGTATTTTCTTGTCTAATTATAATGATTTCATTATCTTTTCTATCATTTTCTAAAAATTTTCCATCTTCATATTTCAATTTTGTTTTCATTTCTTCAAATTCTTCTTCCATTTCCATATATTCTTCAATTTTATATTCTAAAGTATCTCTAAGAATTTTATATTGAAATTGTTTTTTTATTAATTTTCTTTCATTATTTTCATATTTTCTTAAAATTTGTTCATATTGACTAATTTCAACATTATTAGGAACAAATGTCTTTGTATTTTCTCTTTTATATTTTTTAATAAGGATTTGAATAGCTTGATATATATATTCAATTATTTGAAATACTGAAGTTGTTCTTATATTTTCTTCATATTCATCTTCATCCATTTCGATTTTTTTTTCCTTAATTTCACTAGTTAATTCATAAAAAAGAGTATATAATTTTTCTTTTATTTTATATTCTTTTAATTCATAATTATTTGAGCTATCTAAATTTGAATTTTTCATTTTATTTTTTTATATTATTTTTTTAATAGGAATAAATTTAAAATTAATTTAATTTGATAATATTTAAATTTTAGATATAATTATAAAAATCAATTCAATATTAAGGAAATTAAAAAATATATTCATATATAACCCTTTCAATAATTATATTTGACTTTTTTTATTATAATGTAAAAATAAAGGTTTTCTTTTATTTATTAACTTTTATTAATTCAAAATAAGTATTATTTTTTTATTTATTTCATTTTCATGAAAATTTTATTCTTCTCAACCAAAATATGACTAAATAGGTATAATATAAAAAAACCATTTCATTTTTGATTATGTAAAAAAAAAGAGAAAAAGAAAATAAGGTTTCTATATCAAAACCAATCATTTTATTTTTTTTATTATTTAAACATTGAATTTATCATTGAAGGAATATATATAAATAAGAATAAGTTAATAAACTATTATTTAAATTAAAAATTTTTTTTATTATTCCTTTCTTTTATACTTTAATAATACAATTCCTTTATCAAATTTTTTAATATCTATCAAATCAAATTCAACAAATTTTCCTCCTTTTCCAAAAATTCCTTGATCACATTCATTATCTCCAGAACAAGGAATGATAACAAGATTAACTTCATCACATAAATTTTTTTCAAAAAAAATACCATTAATAGTAGGACCACCACCTAAAATAACAGTATTAACATTAAATAAATTTTTCATTTTTTTTAAAGCTAATTCAAAATCGAATTCTTCTTTTCCAGCAAAGAAATAAGATATTTCTTTTTCTCTTAAAAAATGTAAATATTCATTACTTACATTTTCTAATAAAATTTCAACTGCATGAGAAGGAATTTTTCCAATTTCTTCAGGACAATTCATCCATTCCACTGAGTCAAAATTACAGTTTTTCCAATTTATATTTCCTTTCCTATCAAAAGTAAAAACAAAATAATTTAATTTTTTTGGACTTATAAAATCTTCTAATGGAATTTTTTCTAAGTTTTTAAATTTTGATAAATCTACTTCTCCTGGAGCATATGCTTCTTTTATTGTATTACTTCCATATATATCCCCTTCATGAGGTACTTTTTCAAATTCCTTAAAAAATTCAATTAATGCTGATTTTGGACTTCCTTGATTAAATAAATATTTCCCTTTTGCTTTTCCATCAAATGATGTTAACATCATTACTATTATTTTTGGACGATAATCCATTTTATTATATTATTTTTTCATGATTTAAAAAACCTTATATAATAATCTTATATAATAACTTTATGATTAAAAATAGATTTATTTTAAAATCACAAACTTTATAGAAATTAGTTATAATTATTAATTTAAACAGAATATTTTTTTCATTATAAAGACTTTATGATCATTTGAATCTATTTTAAAATTAATATAATTATTATCTAATAAATTGGTATTTTTTTTATATTCTAATATATTAATAATATCTCATTAACTAATTAATTTCTTCAAAAATATAAAAAAATTATTCTTCTTATTGTATTAAATGTTACTTCTAATTGATAGATAGTATGAAAACTTGAAATATTATTAAAAACAATTGAAATATTT
>JAEEGI010007883.1_pt1 | contig 23718 bp, 10 predicted proteins | sample 8958751 | NCBI WGS metagenome assembly JAEEGI01 (sample SAMN16246545, study PRJNA631951) | gut metagenome | biome: gut microbiome; feature: rumen; material: KS-attached | host: Bos | place: Iran: Karaj | collected 2018-10 | reverse complement strand
AGATAAGCTGATAGCTAAGAGGCATTTCGCGACCTAACTGCTGATAGGTGTTACCATCGAGCGAATACTCGTAATGAGCCTGATTGTTATCGTAATCACCAACCATGCGCAGCCATAGCTTCCCGGCATTCACTTCTTGATTGATGGTATCGTTGGTGGCTTGCTCGTAGCAGCGGAGTGTAAGGGTATTACCATCTTTTACAATGCCTATCCACGAGCAGGGCACGTTGATATTGCCAAGACCTGCCACATCGCCATCTTTCAAACCTTTGGTAAAGAGCTCGACAGTGGTGATAGACGTAGGACCGATGACACGCTGAGTGAGCGAGTTACGTGCCCACATCAGCTGTTCGGCAGGCATCGACTGAAGACGCAAGCGGCCTTTCTTCACCCCCCACTTAGTATCATCGGGGTTGTGATTCCACTGCCATACGTTACCCAGCTTTGCCGAATTAAAATCATCGTTACGAAGATATGGAGCATGTGCTTTTATGTTGGTAGCGATGTTGGGTTTGAACCAGGTACGTGGAGCGCGACCAAGGTTGCCTTCGAGGCCTATCATAGGCCACCCATCCTTCCAGGTAATGGGCGAGAGACATACGGTGCGACCGATGGAGTGGAAGTCCATCATCAACAGCGCCCACCACTGTCCATTCTGGTCCTGCACAATACCACCCTGGTGGATGTTGGTACAAGCGGTAGCATCTTTATCAACTTGAGGTATGCCAAACTTAGTACCATCCACACCAATACGATACTTTTCGCCACGTGGCACTTGTGTTAGAGGTGCGGCATGATAGCCAAAGGTCTCGTCGGCGGTAATGGTAACGGTTTCGTAAGGTCCCCAGATGCTTTTGGAACGACTGCAGAGGGTACGGCCATTAGGCATATAATCGGTTGATATGATATAATACATACCATTTATCTTATACACATGATGCCCCTCGCCAATGGCATTGCCATCGGGGATAATCACACGATCGGTTCCCTCAACAGGACCACTCATATCGGGTTTCAGTTCAGTACAGTGTACCTCACCATATTTATGGATGGCATAAATCTTACCATCGTCATCGAAGAGCACGGAGAGATCGTAGATGTTGCCCTGCATGTTATGATGCTGCCAAGGGCCACGGATATCCTTTGAGGTGTAGCACTGAAGGCCTTTGCCATTGATATTGGTAAACACATAAAACTGGCCGTTGGCATAACGGATGGCAGGTGCCCAAACACCCTGACCGTAGATTTCCTTGTGGTTTTTGAGTGAGAAAGCATCGTCGGCAAAGTCGAACCGATCAAAGCAATACGAGATATTCTCCCAGTTAACCAAGTCCTTAGAGTGCAGAATCACCAAGCCAGGCACGGTATGCATGGTGGTGCCTGCCAGATAATAATCGTCGCCCACACGCAGAATGTCGGGATCGGAAAACTCATCGTAAAACAGCGGATTGGTAAATGTGCCGTTGCCATTATCAGCCGTCCACGACTGCGCATGAACGTTCAACGGTGCGGAAAAACAGGTAAAAGCGAGAAGCATGTATATCGCTATCAACCAAACATTTTTTCTAACCACATTAATTACACTAACCCTATAGCCCATGACTTCTCGCTTTATCATTTTATTCATTATAATAAACATTCTACCTATTCTACTCTACAAAACCTTCCATAATGGCCGTTGGTGCGGCCTTACTATCAAAAGCACCAAGTTTATATCCACCAGGAAGGCACTGAGGTTCCCAGTAAAAAACACCACGACAATGCCAGTTTGTATTGTGACGTGACTCACGTATGACACGAGCCAATTGACGCCTTCCTTCTTCCATCTTCTCCGGATGACGTTCATCTACCTCATAGCCTGTTTCAACAATCATAACATCACAATTGTACTTCTCGCTGACATAACGTATATTATTGATACAGTCGGTAATGATCTTATCCGCCTCCAATTCCGGATGCCCATCCATTGCCCAATAAGGATATAGCGACATCCCAATCATGTCGAATTTTCCACCATACTTAAGAATCGTATCCAAATTATAATCGTATAGACTCTGAAGATGTCCCCTATCAAGATGGACAATAACAACAGCCTCTGGAAATATTTCCTTAACAGCATCATACCCAGCACGGATGAACCCTGCATAATTCTGCGGTTGTGTTTTGATATGTCCCATTGAGTGGGTTATGATTGTATTTCCAAGTGAATCTTTGACCTCCCAACCTTGTTCATTGGTTTTTACACTCCAAAGCATACCATTGGAAGTCTCGTTTCCAACCTGCACCCATTTGGGTGTGATACCATTCTCCTTAAGTAACGAGAGGACCTCTTTCGTATGATGACGTAAATCCTGCTTCATTTCTTCAAAAGAATGCCCCAACCATGCTTTGGGTATAGGCTGTTTAGCAGGGTCGGCCCACCAATCACTATAATGAAAATCCACCATCAGATCCATCCCCAAACCTTTTACACGCTTAGCCATAGCCAATAAGGCAGCCTTATTGCAGTCGCCAGCGGGTGGGTCAACCCAGACACGCATGCGGATAGCAGAAATTTGATAATCATTCTTCAACAGCTCCAAGCATTCACGCTCTTTTCCGTTACGATCATGAAAAACAACGCCACGCTGCTCTTGCCCCATCAAGAAGCCCACATCAGCACCTTTCACAAAGTCTTTAACAATTCCGTTCACCTGATGCGCTTTTGTTTGTAAAAAAGCCATCAGCAGTGTTATGAATAGCACATACTTCCTGTTCATTCTTGTTTCAACTTGTTATTTAATAAACTTTTTACCGTTCTTAATATATATGCCCTTTCTCTGCGGATTGGTAACGCGTCGCCCTTGCAGGTCATAGACATACCCATCAGTGCGGTCATCAGCCTTCAGAGCAGAGATACCTGTAGTTGTATCAGTAGCCATCTGAGCCTTGATATCGCTTGCCGACATCGCATTATTCTGTATGAGCAGTTTGGCAAACATGAACCTAGCGTCATTATCCGTCCAGTCCCATGCTTGATTACCACCAAGACAGATATACTTCAAATCAGAGCCATGATCGAAAAGTCCTGTAACACACTGACCTTCTACAGCAGGGTTAAGAACCCATTGGTTTGTTACTTCGCCATCCAAATACTGGATAACCTCATTAGCCTTAAAAGTGATGGTGTAATAATGCCATTTACCATCATCAAGCCAGTTACGCACATAATTATAATCCGCATTGCCAACTTCCCATGCTTTTTCATTATAGATATTCACCTTGCCATTTACGTGGTTTGCACCAGCAAAATCACAATATCCAGAACAGTTCACTTGTACAGGGCCTCTACTCTGCATAATCAGCATTGGCCAAGTATTTACTGTGCCTGGTGCCGAAGCATAAGCCGAGAAGAGAGGTGAATATACATAGTCGGCCAAGGAGCCAGCATTAGAAGCATTAACCCAGAACGCAATAGTCATTTGTTGGGTTTCCTGTGAATGTGACAGGACATCCTCTGGCAGCAATAGGTAGTGACTGCGTACTGCACCACCGCCATTCTGATATACGTGTCCAAATGTAGTATCCTCCACAAAAGAGCCGCTCCCGACAATGGTGAGCCCATCGGTTGAGCTGAAGTCCTGCTTATATTGCCATGTTGCCTCTATTGGCGGATCAGCAGGAGTGGTAGAATCAGTATATTTGTATCCCCAGATAGTAACACCATTTTTGGCCAAAGCAGTAAAAGCCGCCACCTTTGACAGGCCTGGCTCCATCGTCTGCTCTACCATCACACCCTTATACTCAGAACCACCAATATTGATTGCGACATAAGATGTACCTTCCTTTATATTCCAGGTTCCTGACATCGCCCCACTGATACTTCCATCAGCATTCAACGACACCTCCACAGGCGTAGCCAGCTCACTATTCGTATGGTCCAGCCCATATCGGTGGATTAGCAACTTATAACCTCCGGGGATTTTATCAGTAGCCATCTGTTGTGTAGTAGCTATATCTGCATTTTTCACCTGTTCGCCAGTATATTCAAAAGGCGCAGACACCAGCCATCCATCTTCATTCACAAATACCTGATGAACGCGGACTTCATGGCCCTCGCCACGGTTCTGAAAGCGGGTGTGATACACCAGATAAGTCCGCCCGTCTTCAGCATCGATAATACTATTGTGTCCTTGTGCGCGCTCGCTCCAATCACCTTTTGTCTGGTTACCCCATTCGCCATACGCACCCAGGATATTCACACCGCGACTATCGCTATTGGGACCATAGTTCATCACATATTTGTTATATACAGCACTCGTTCCATCCGCATCAACGTATGGCCCGTCAGGATTCTCAGAGCGGAACACACGCATCTGGTAGCCCCCTTTTGCCTCAAGTCCTCCATTCGTGACAAAAAGGTAATAATAGTTGCCGACATGCTCAATATAGCTGGCCTCGCCCGAAACATAATAACCTCCAGCAATCTTCTTTCCGAAGTAGGGATCAACAGTAATACCATTGCCAGAGCCAGCAAGAGTATATGTCACATCATAATCACGCAGACCTGTATTCTCATCAAGTTCGAGCATCCAGATACCACCGCTCCATGAGCCATACGACATCCAGAGTTTGCCCGTCTCATCATAAAACACGCACGGATCAATGCTGTTTGGCCAACGCTCTCCCCAATTACCTCTGCCAGTCGTTGGCATGGCATAGCGGCTTGGCAGTGACGATTGAATTCCGATAACAAGTTCCAAGTCGGTATCCTTATAAGCACTGCCTGTATGGAAGCCACTCATCACCACAGGAGCCTGATAGCGATAGGGGCCTTCAATATTATCAGCGGTAAGAAGTACGATGCTTGAATACCAGAAGTCACCATTGACACTCATATACATGCACCACTTGTTCATCGCCTTATTATAAATGACATCGGGAGCCCACAGATTCCCACTGATATCATAACTGCTGCTACCCCGCTTTGCCCAAGCAAGAGGATTAAAATAAGGCAGATCAACTTCCTTACCACCTTTTGTTACTTTTGTCACAACAGGTGTAGTAAACGCATCCTTGCTATAAGCATTGCTATTTGTACTGGTCTGCCATGGCACACCTCGATAATCTGTATATCCATTCCCCATCTGCTCATTGCCGGTATTGATGGCAGTCCAACTCATCAAGTCTTTTGTTTTTGCAACAGCTCGATGAGATCCGAAAATATAATAAGTTTGAGATGCTGGTTCCCAAACGATGCTTGGATCGTGTACACTCACGCGTTTAAGCGAATAAGACAATGCACTCAATGGCATTAATACGGAAAGTAAAACTATCAATTTCTTCATCGGAGTAAATACTTTAATTATTATTGCAGATTATTTTGAGCAAAGATACGATTTTTTCTTGATACACACAAATTTCTGAGGCAAAATGATTTGAACCAAAGGAGCCTCTGTCATCACGACATTGACTCCTAAATAATTTACAATTAACTAACTAATCTTCTACGCATATCATTTTGCTACTTTTATTCGCATGATAGTGAAAGACATTGGCGCAAACTCATACGAGAACTGCTTACCAAACTTTCCATAAAGTGAGGTCTGAGGAGCAATCTTCGTCGGTTGTTCAAATGTATTTTCATCCTCTGCATCACCACACAAGGTTATCACCTTTCCTGTTGGCATCACATTATTTGCACCAGCAATATCAAAACAGCGCTTGTAAGACTTTTCAGTCCCGTTAACCACTTTGATTACCAACTCGCCAGTTAGCTCATCATAACCAGCCTGACAGAACTGCCGGGTGGGGATGGGAGGGGCGCCAGAAACCATTTCCTTACCATCAATAAAGAATCGAGTCATCTCTGGTGTAATCACCAATTCCACATCATACCATTGGGCAGGATTCATCTTGATATTACCAGGTTTCCCTATGAAGTCGCCAGGACGCCCATTAGTCATTGGCTGCAGTGTCACCATATCCCCCGTCCATCCACCGATATTGGCAGTATAGCCGTTATGGCCCTTTTCGTCCATACCAAAACAGATAGACAGACTTGCACGTCCTTCAGGCTTTCTAACTTTAACCTTTAGGGTATATCTGTCATTTTTAAACGAGGGCAACATAGTCAGTGCACCACGCTCAGCTGTTACCAGTGACAAGACGTTATCGGCAGTGCTCCATTCTCCCCGTGCCGCTTTGAACTGATCAGCAGCAACTTCCATAGTTTTGCCATCAGGAGTTATTATAACGATATCCTTATATTCGCATTTCGAGCCAAAACCACCAAATGCTATAGTTCCAGCTGTATATGTTTTCTTTTCTCCAACCTTAGTGGTCTCACTTACAAACACATTATATGTAGGCCTGTTTTCTGCCGCCATCTGCTGCACATAATAAGAAGCACGTCCAAACACCTCACTACTATTAATATGAATAAGATTAGTAGGCCAGTCGCGACGGTTCTCGTTTTCAAATAGCGGAGCATAACTTGTCATCTTAACGACATCACTATTGCGTTCCATCCCCATTATAAAAGCGGCTTCGCTCAATGCTGCCAACAGATTGCCAGCTCCTACCCCATTGTTGCAGGCATACTCACCCACATAAATATCATGGGAACGTGGAGCCTCATCAAAAAGATGATTATTATTAAAGAAGAAGTCTGGGCTACGATACCAGTGGGGATCAACCATATATTCACCAGGAATCTGCTCCAAGAGCTTATCAGTATGGGCAAGAGTATTGATGAAGACAATCTGTGGATACTCCGCCTTAAGTTTTTTGAAAATATAATTAAAATGAGCAACATATTCAGGTCCTACATTCTCATTGCCGATTTCGACATATTTAAGAGGAAAAGGCTTGGGATGGCCTGCATCTGCACGCATTTTTGCCCATTTGTTTTTGGAAGGTTCAGCAAGTGCATAGTCGATGGCATCACGAAAATCCTGTATGACAGCATCCATATCAGCATCACTGCTCACAAAGTCGCCATTACGAACAGAGCAAGACATACCAGCATTATCGACAAACATACCATCCATCCCCAAGTCCTCACAGAACTGCAGGAACTCATGATAGCCCATACCCCATGTAGCACGATACCCCCAGAGATCCCATTCTCCTCGGCGCGTCATTGGATCGCCTAGCGTTTCCTTCCACTTCACACGATTCTCGTAGGTAGCCCCTTCGACGATACAGCCTCCTGGCCAACGCATAAACTTAGGATGCAAATCTACAAGCATCTGCGCCACATCAGCACGCTGCCCATTTTTGCGCCCTTTGAATGTAGCCTGCGTGAATAATGAAACATAGTCTATAAGCACTTTTCCCGGCTGATCAAACTCTAAGGCAAGTTCGCCTTTAGAAGCAGTAGCAGCTGCCGTAAGCGTTGCTGTCAACTCCGTCCAATCCTTACCATGTGCAGAAGGCATAGCCAGAAGAGTGGAAACCTTGCCACCGCCACCCGACTGTCCGCCAATAGTGACATTGTCAGGATCACCACCAAAATATGCAATATTATCATGCACCCACTTGAGCGCCATCACAATGTCCTGCATACCAAGATTTACAGAGTTTTCAAACTTCCCGCCAAGAGCAGTCAAATCACTATAGCCTAACACGTTTAGGCGATAATTGAGTGTAAGGGTTACGATGTCGCCTTTCTCTGCCAGTGCCCATCCTTCATAACAAGGCAAATCATGACCAGATCCAGCAAAATAGCCTCCTCCATGAATCCATACAAAAACAGGACGTTTCTTGTTGTCACCCAATCCTTTGGTCCACACATTCAACACCAGACATCCTTTTTCATCCATCGGCTCGTACACGAACTGATTGCCAAACGCATAATCAGTCTGGTTAATACCTTGCCACTCAAGCGACTCCGTTTGGGGTGCTTTGGGGCCATACAACCTGCACTTTACAACGTTATCATGCTTTTCGGGTTCTGTAGGCGGCATAAAGCGTTCTGCCTGAGCATACGGAATCCCCTTAAACGTAAACACATCACCATCCAGATAACCTTGTACCGGTCCATAGATAGTCTGAGCAATAGTGGTTTCATCAGTTTTCACCACACGATAACCACTGGCATTCTTCAACGAGTTTCCCACGCAATTTGCACTCATTACAACTAGTGCAAAAAAAGAAAGGACGCTTCTCATCATTATTGACATTTCTTTGGGGTTATAATACTTATTTCAACTTTGGCCAACCATCAGTTGTCCATTTGATTGGGGCCTGATAGAGAATTGAAGCTCCCTTATGAGCGATGCTATAGCCATGACACACAAAGATGTCTTCGTCACCAAAGGTATAAGCTGCACAATGTCCAGCAGCCTCGAATGTTTTTTTATCACCTTCTAAGAAAAGTGTTCCGCCACCATAACGCATATCCTTGCCGTCACGATCAGTGTATGGGCCAGCGACATTTCTTGAACGTCCTACTGCTACACGATAGTTGCTCTTTGAACCTCGGCAACAATAATCCCACGATACAAACAAATAATACCATCCGCCATGTTTAAATATAAACGGAGCTTCGATAGCATTAGTACCTGCATATTTTGACGTTGGATTCGGTTCGGTTGGTTTAAAGTCTGGATCGTATCTGCGCGCAATAGTCTGCGATTTCTCACCAGACGGGATATGCATAGTGGAATCCAGTCGTGCCAATTGGATACCATCCCAGAACGATCCCCAAACAATCCAGGGATTGTCATTATCATCAATAATAAAGTTAGGGTCAATGGCATTCCAGTTGTCACGCTTTTCTCTTGAAGTCACGATACATCCTTCGTCCTCCCACATGGGAAAAGCCAAAGAACGATTACTCAGCAAGCCGATAGAAGAACCGTTTTTACCAAAGGTAGAGCAGCTATAGGCCATCCACCAACGTCCATGCCACTTGATGACATCTGGTGCCCATACATGATTGCGAAATCCTGGCACTGAGTCTGACGCCCAACCAGGAACTACAGTCATCACAGGATTGGGTAATACAGTCCAAGTTTTCCTATCCTTAGAATTCATCTGCTGGATACCCATACCTGTGGCATAGATATAGTAAGTACTGTCTTCGTAGGCCATCACAGGGTCGTGCACCATCGGAGTGTCCGTTTCAAATGCTTCCATCTGGCGGTATCGACGTTGCTGAGCAGAAATGCCAACTACAAAGCATAACAACAACAGTATGGAGAAATATTGTTTCTTCATCACACAACATTTATTTAAGTAAAAAAGTAAAGAATAAATGGGGCGGCACTTGAATGGTCCGCCCCATTTTAGTGATTATTATTCTGTAGTTTCTGCTGTCGTATCTTCTTTCTTGGAAGAAAGTTCCCAACCAGAATTCTGGCTCCAACCAGAAATAGCCTTCACCTCATCATCAGGAATTGGGAAATAATAGTTCTTAGGACTGCGGAAAGCACGAACAGGATCCTTCAAGCTCTTATTATAGCTATAAGAACCATTGAATGTTCCATCAGCATTTGGAGAGCTATCGGGAGTAACGCCATACAGATTGTAAACCTGCTTATACATCGGCAGATTAGTCTCAGAAGATGCTGTCTTGCCTTCGAACAGCTTCCAACGGCGCTCATCAAAGTAGCGATGATCCTCGAATACCAACTCAATACGACGCTCATTCTGAATACGCTCCATCAGTTTGTCGCCAGAAAGACCAGAGTATGCGGGCATTCCGACACGGGCACGTACCTGATTGACATACTCCATAGCTTTCTGAGCATTACCTGCACCAGCATAAGCCTCAGCACCATTCAGCAGAATCTCACCATAACGGAAGATAGGACATGCATGACGGTAAGACGATGGACTCTTGAAAGACATCTTGTTGACAAACTTCTTGGGATAGTAGCCTGTTACAGTACCTCCGTGAAGCTCTGCGTAGTCGATACCCGTCTGGCAGACATCAATGGCACGCTCCTCACCATTTGTCTTGTCACCCCAGATAGAACCATGATGCAAGATGGTCTGATCCAGTCGTGGATCGCGATTGGCGTAAGGATTCTGTTCATCGTATGTGGGATCCTCATCTATAGGCAGACCATTGATTGTCTCATAAGCATCTACAAGATTCTGGGTCGGATTCGTACGGCCATAGGCCTGGTTTGTACCAGCAAAACCACATGGAGAGCAAGACCACTCAATAGCATCAGTAATCCATACTGAACGAGAGAAGATAAACTCATTATTCAGAGTTGGTTCCGACACGAAACAATCGTAATAGTCACTCTCGGGATGACCTGTGCTGTAAAGCTTATAGGCACGTGAACCAAGGGCATTGTTCTTAGTTACGAACTCGTCAGCAGCAGCGGCGGCAGCCTGCCACCAATCCTTATTGCCATTAGGATTGTTAAGTGGAGATGCTTTATAAAGCAGCGCACGACTCTTAAGAGCCAGCACAGCAGCGCCATTCACACGTCCCCAGTTTTCATCCTCATTAGCATAACGGAATGGCAGGGCATCCTTGATGGCATCACACTCAGAAACTACCCAATCCACTACCTCGGCAAAAGAACTGCGGGGAGGCATTGGGTCGCTCGTATTCATAATGTAGGGGCCACCATCTTCAGTTACAAAGATAGGTGCGGGACCAAACCAGCATGCCATATCGAAAGTAAGGATGGCACGGATGGCACGTGCCTCAGCCAACCAACGATCTCCAAGTTTATTATCGTCACCAGACTTTGTGGCATTACCGATAACGTCAACACGGGCATTCTGTAAGAACTGATTGCAAGCACGAATACCTTTTGTATCCAACTCATAGTAATAGTTAGCGAACTGATGATTAGTAGCATCAAAGGCATCATTATGAACCTGATGATAGTAGTGCACATCCCAATAAGAAACGGCATTATCGGTCATAGCATCCTTCGAAGCATTCAGATACTGTCCATCGGTATAGCCATGAAAAGCATCTGGCAGATAAGTATAGATGTTTGCCAGGAATCCACGTGTGTTATCGTAGTCGCTAAACACGTTATCAGCCTGCTGCGTAAGGTCAACCTCCTTGTCAAGGAAGTCTGAGCAAGAGGTTGTGGCTCCTGCCAAGGCAAACACCATTGCGGAAATAATTATATTCTTTTTCATATTTCTATCGTTTTTAGAATCCAATGTTTACACCTACGTTGAAGATACGAGTCTTCGGGTACCACCAGCAGTAGCTCATAGGCTTCTCTGGGTCCATTCCCTTTGGCAGATGACTCCAGTTCTTCAGGTTATAACCTGATACGTAGATACGGCACTTAGTCATACGAGCCTTAGAAATTAACTTAAGTGGCAGGTTGTAGCCAAACTCAATATTACGAAGAGACAGATAGTTACCATTTACAATCCATATATCATTCTGATAGGTACCTGTTCCGCGGTCAGAGTCGATAGCATTATATCCGCCCCATACAGGACGAGGATACTTTGCATTCACATTACGTGAGTCGTTAGGATCGTCGGTATAGTATCCCCAGAAGTTTACACCCTCATGAGTTGACATATTTGACCAACCAGAGAATGAAGCTGCTGGTGAAATGAATACATTACGATTCAGATAGGCAGTCATCACAACCTTCAGGTCAAATCCCTTATACTCAGCACTCAAAGATACGCTTGGTGTGATTTCCGGCATAATGGTATAACCTACAGGAATCATATCATTAGAGTCAATCTGACGGTCGCCGTTCAAGTCCTTGAACACAGCAGTTCCAAGAGGCTGGTTACCAGCAGACGCCGTGTTATAAGGATATTTCTCCGGGTGAGCTATAGCATCCTCTTGCGAGGTGGCGATCAGAGCAGGATCGCTGGCCCACTGTACAAACTGATACTGGTTCCATCCACCGACAGTACCATTGAACACACTCTCATACAATGCCTGTACAGAGGTTTGCTCGAAGATACGCTTGCCGGTCTTACGCTGCCACTCTACATTGGGTTCAAGCTCGTCCATCTCGGTGATACGGTTTGTATTCCAGCTAATCATGGCCTCAACGTTATACTTGAAGTCACCAATACGATTCTCGTGCCCCAGAACAGCCTCGATACCCCAGCTCTCAACCTTACCATAAGAATCCTGAGCTACTGCAATACCAATACCTGCAGGAATAGTGTTACGATCGATCAAAATCTGTGAACGCCACTCTTTGAAGTAGTCAATTGAACCATAAAGTTTTCCACGCCACAAACGCCAGTCTGCACCAACATTCACCATCTTAGAGATTTCCCATTTGTTGTTAGTATTACCAGCCAGAGTTTCAGCCATACCATTTACATTGGTAGCATTAATACCGAATGCATAGCCAGTGGCAGATCCATAAGTTGACTGGTAAGGATAACGACCTGTGTCGGCAGTTGTTGTTTCGCTCTGACCTGTTCTACCATAGCTGACACGAATCTTGGCAAAGTCGAGCCACTTAGCCTTCAGGAATTTCTCATTGCTAAGGATCCATCCTGCACCTACACCCCAGAATGTATCCCAACGATCCTCTGGTGCATAGTTATCGTTACCCATACGAGAAATACTTGCATTAAGGATATAACGATTGTCATATACATAGTTGGCATATCCGTTCCATGACAGGTTACGACGAGAAGACAGGCTTGCAGGAGTATGATTCTCCGAATCCAGGGTGTTGACGCGGTTCTGATATGTACGAACGAACGCACGAGCATCTACATGATGCTTACCAAAGTCACGATCGTAAGAGAATCCCCAGTTGAAGTTGATATTATAACTGTTGGCACGCTCTGAAGCCGTTGGGTTACTCAACTCAGCATAGGTATTTGTACGTGTGTACTTAAAGTCCTCAACTCGCTGAACATCAGGATTATTGTAGTCATAGGTGAATGCATCATAAGTACATGTCTGCTGAGACATAAACACGTCGAATGCATCGAACGACAGCGTCAGATTCGTCTTCAGTCCAGGAGTGATGGCACCAAGATCGCCCGTCACATTCAAGGTAGAATAGAGATTACGGCGACGGTTCTTATTACGTCCTCCAGAAGCCATCTGATTGATTGGGTTACGTGCTGAACCAGAGTAGGCACCTGTAGAATAAACCGAACCATCAGGATTAAATACCGGAGCCATTGGTGTAGCCTCTACAGCACCGAATGTAGTCAGATCGAACACAGAAGTCAATGACTGTGATATATTGTCGATACGTCCGCCAAGGTCGAGACCTACCGTCACATACTTATTGACATTGATATCGATGTTAGAACGTAAGTTCCAGCGATTCAGCGTATGGTCGGTAGAGAAGTGGTCATTCCAGCTTGTAGCAGTCTTGTTCCACATACCCTCCTGACGGAGATAAGAGAAACTTACATAATAGCGGGCTATATCATTACCACCAGACAGCTGCAGGTTAGTCTTATAAACGGGGGCAGCTTCCCGATACAGCTGATCAAACCAGTTGGTGTTGAAATACTTGTAGCGACGGATATCGTCATCGGCATATCTGCCACCCTCAGAAACAAACTTATACTCAGCAATCTGCTCATCGCTCCAAAGGGGATCCTGTCCGCTAAGGTACTTCACGCGATTCTGAGTGAGAGCCATGTTGTATGAGTTCTGGTTCTCCATCTTATCTGTAAGCGTCTGGAAACCAACCTCCTGTGTAAAGTCAATCTTGGTCTTACCCTTATCACCACGCTTTGTTGTTACAAGGATAGCGCCGTTAGCACCACGCATACCATAGATAGCTGTTGCAGCAGCATCCTTCAACACTGTGATATTCTCAATAGGGAATGCATCAAGGAAAGAAAGGTCACGCTCTACATTATCCACGATAATCAGCGGATTACGTGCATTACGGTTCATGGTACGGATACCACGAATATACATCTGAGTCTCAGTCCATCCTGGCTCTGATGACCATTCGTAAGTCTCAACACCCGCCAGAGTAGAGTTGAATGCATTCTGAAGCACTGTTACTGGATAGCGTTGTAGTTCTGTACCCTTCACTACCGAACGGCTCTCAGTCATATACTTCTCCTTCTTCGAACTGAATGCGATAGGCATCATCTTCTCCTGCGGAGTAAGCTCTGCAGTGAGAGTAATGACAAAAGTCGATGCATTTGGATCGAACTTTACTACGGCATTCTCATAACCCAGTGCTGCAGCACAGATATCATCATCGGTTCTAGCACCTTTCAGTGTAAAGTTACCATTCTCATCTGTCAGCACAATTTTGTTATCCTCAGCCACATTTACTACGGCACCGATAACAGGTTCACCGTCTGCATTCACCACACGACCTTTCACCTCGCGCGTATTCTGTGCAGCTGCTGTCAGAGAAACTCCCAACATAGCTACAGCAAGCAGACATCTTGATATCTTATAGAATCTTTTATTCATAATCGTTACATTGTTAGAGTTTACCAACCACTATTGTTCGTAATGTTAGCCTTCCATACTTCGCCTTCAGGAATTGGGTAGAGATACATTTTATCCTCGAACACACGATTCTGAGCCACTTTACGAGTGATAGAACCATCGGTAGCTACCGTAATACCATAGATAGGACGTGCAAGTGCCTCCTTAGCACAGTTCCAGCGACGTACATCCCAAGGACGATGCTCCTCAAAGGCGAACTCTATTGTACGCTCCTTGTGGATAAAGTTGCGCATGGCAGACTGAGAGTTCAGATCTGCACGATCGGCTACATTACCTGTAATACCTGCGCGATGACGAACCTGATCGAGCAAACTGCAGATTTCTGCCTTATTGGCATTATAATCCACCTCGTTAAGAGCCTCAGCATAGTTCAGAAGGATTTCTGCATAGCGGATAATTGTCCACAGACGATGGGCAGTTCCACCATGATTAGAAGCGAGAATCGTTTCTGGTATATACTTACGCATATAATAGCCAGTAGGAGTGGCGTTGGCATTACCAGTCATATTGTCAGGGTGACCGGCAATCACATCGATGCTACGATTGTTCCATATTGAACCTTGATACAGGATGGTAGCAGCCAAACGAGGATCACGGTTTTCCCACATGGTAGCATCAGCATAGCCACTGGCAGCATTGATGTTAGGGGTAAGGCCATTATAGACAGGTGCACCTGTTACATCGTAAGCGGTGAATGGAGCAGAACCATCAGCCATGTCATACATATCCACCAGGTTCTGGGAAGGACAGTTACCACCATTACCACCTTCACCAATTGGAGTATCATTCTGAATACCACCCCAATTAATTACAGCATCATTCCGATAGAAAATTGTCTCGGTATTCTCTCCTGTGTATGGGGTACGGATTAGAGCATAATAGTAATTTTGCTCATTAGTATTACCAGCCTTAGAATAGAGACTATAGTTGCCGCCAAATTCATCAATGAATGCCTTAGCAGCATCCGCAGCCTGCTGCCATGTCACGCCACTCTCAGAAGCATAACGAGGACTGGCCAGATAAAGCAGGATACGACTCTTAAGAGCAGCTGGTACAGCAGGATTCAGGCGTCCTGCACGAGAAGACTCTGTTGACTCAGCATAACTCAACATGCCCTCGCCACAAGCATCCAACTCATCAAGTATAAACTTGATATACTCGCTGGTTGAAGGACGTGAGGTATAGTTCTTCAGCAGGTCACCATTAGGATCAAGTACCTCGGTAATGATGGGCACAGGGCCGTAGCGCAGGAAGAGCTCCCAATGAAAATAGGCACGGAAGAAACGAGCCTCGCCCTTAACCTGAGCCTTCTCACTTGCAAAAAGTTCATCAGTCTCATCGGTTGGCTTAGCCACATTATCAACTTCGGCAAGTGTCATGTTGCACTTACGGATGCCACGATAGCGACTCTCCCATACAGAAGTGAATTCGGCTGCACCGCCACCTCCATAATAGTTACCGATATTAAACGTGGTACGAGTACCACCAGTAGGAATTGCGCACTCAGCCAAGTCAGTAGCAGCATCAAGCCACGAGTTGTTGATACGCAGGGCACCGTGAAGCAGGAAATTATATGTATCCCAGTGGAACTGCTGTGCATTTTTCCATCCGCTGAATGTTTTCTCCTTAGTCAGCTCGTTACTCGGCTCCTTGTCGAGGAAGTCACTGCATGAAGAGAGTCCCATAGCGGAAACCAGTGCCAATGATGCGAATATGATAGATTTCTTCATTGTTTCTAATATTATATATAATGTGTACTCTTTAGAATGTTACATTCAGACCGAAGTTGATCGTCTTACAGATAGGATAAAGGTTTGAACCATTGCTCTCAGGGTCTGTCAGTTTGTCAAGATGATCCCATGTAATCAGGTTGTTCGCATTGACATAGAGACGGCACTGACTCATACCTACGTGCTTAATCCAGTTCTGTGGCAGCGTGTAGCTCAATTCCACATTCTTCAGACGGACGAAAGAACCGTTCTGTAAGAAGAAAGAGTTCGGACGCTGGTTGTGGCCTCCGTAAGAAGCATAGTGCAACAGAGGATACTTGGCATTAGCCAGATTCTGACTTTCACTTACTGCAGGATTCCAACGATCCAAATGATGCTGCTTAACCTTTCCACCATTGACGAAAGCAAACATAGCCTCCGCATCATAGTAACGGCTTACATGATCAACACCCTGGAACATCACGCTCAGTCCCCATCCTTTGTAGTTGGCACTGAGAGTAAGAGCATAAGTGTTTTCTGGCACATCGCTATAACCGATGAAGGTTTCATCACGATCATCAATAAATCCGTCACCATTCATATCGCGATACTTCAGGTCGCCAGGCTGCAACTCTTTCATAGCAAAGGTTGACTTAGCACCTGTATAATTGCCATTAGCATCAAAGTCGGCACTGGTTACAAAACCATCAGCTACAAGACCAAAATACTGTCCGATAGGATGACCTTCACGCTTGCGATAGTCCGTCTTACCAGAAGGCTCATCCATCGAGATAATCTCGTTGCTGGCATGTGAGAACGTGAAACCTACACTATACTGGAAATCCTTACCAATCGTATTGTTGTGATGAAGCTCTATCTCAACACCCGAGTTCTTGGTCTCACCCAGATTGGCAGCGGCCATGGTTACACCTACCCACTGTGGACGGGTGAGATACTCTGTAAGAATATCATTACGTCTCTCATAGAAATAATCGATATTACCAGTAATCAAACTATTTAGAATATTGAACTCAAGACCTACATTGTACTTATGAGCACGCTCCCATGTCACGTCAGCATTAGGATACTGCTGCTCATAGATACCTGTGGTACCAGTTGTTCCGAAATAGTAGTCGTTTGAAATCTGACTCCACTTCTGCTCATAGAGGAAGCGCTGACGTACACCATTTACCATATATACATCATTACCCACCTGACCATAAGAGCCACGAAGTTTCAGGTTAGACAGCCACTTCTTAGTGCCTTCCATAAACTTCTCGTTGGTGATACGCCAACCAAGTGAGAATGCAGGGAAGAAACCGAAACGCTTACCACTGGCAAAGTTCTCTGAACCATTGTAACCAGCATTGAACTCAGCATAGTAACGCTCATCGTATCCATAAGTAACACGACCTACAACACCCTGATAACGCTGTGCCAGATTTGAATCGTAACGATAGTCATTCTGCATGTAAAGCACCATCGCTGTCACATCATGCACATCATTGAATACACGTGCGTAGTTCACCTGTGCCTCCATATATAGCTTATAGAGGGCGAACTTATCGTAGCCACTTGCAAGATTGGTGTCAGTATTGTACTTATGATAAGCATCCATAGTCTGATAGTTGGCCTCGCCATAGTTTGCACGGTCTTCAGGCTCATAAGTGGCAAAATTACGTGTATAACGGTTACGATGATAGTTTTCATAGTCAAACGACATCATAGCCTTGGCAGAGAGACCCTTTGTCAGCCAGTCCATCTTATAGTCGAAGATGAAGTTGGTTTCATTGATGGTATTAACACCTTTATAATAACCACCATCGGTCAGACGGCCTACAATATTATTCTGGTACTGAGCATTACCACCCCAGAGAGTCTTTGTAGTTTCACCATTCTGAATCTGATAAGATACTGGATAAATCCAACCAGGAGCATGATTCATCTCTGTAAAAATCTCTGCCTCTGTGGCATTACCACCTTTACGCTCTTCAAAACGAGTGCCGAAGTTAACAGAGAAAGTAAGATCCTTTGTCAGGAAGAAGTCGGCATTAGCACGGAAACCATAACGGTTGTATCCCATTGATGATGAGTTGCCAAACTTATCACTACTCAGGTTCTTGAAGATAGACCCCTGATTGTAGTACTCGAGAGATGCATAATAGCGCATACGCTTGGTACCACCACGAACACTGGCATTGTAACGCTGAGCAGGAGCAGAACTCTTCAGCACCTCATCGTACCAATCAACATTTGGATAAAGCAATGCATTAGCACCTGACAACTTACCAGCTACGCTCTGCTTGAACATATCTACATCAGAAGCACTATAAGCCTCTCCAAGACCGTCGTTAGCATAAGCCTCATTCAGCAGGCTTACTGACTCATAAGAATTCAAATAAGTATCTTTACGGGTTGGACTCTGATACTGGAAGTTGGCAGTCAGGCTTACTACTGGTTTCTGCTCCTTACCACGTTTGGTAGTAATCAGCATGACACCATTAGCACCACGCACACCATACACAGCAGTTGCAGAAGCATCCTTCAGCACAGAGATTGTTTCAATATCATCTGGAGCAATCTGCGAGAAGGCACGCTCCACACCATCTACAAGAATCAGAGGTTGGGCATCACCTGCGAACGTAGCACGACCGCGGATATAAATCTTGGCATCATCAGCACCAGGAGCTCCCGAAGCCTGAGATGTTACAACACCAGGAATCTTACCTGCGATGGCCTGTGATACGTTAGCTGCAGGAGTAGACAGCAGATCTTTAGATGTTACTTGCGAGATAGCACCAATCACACTCTCCTTCTTCTGCTGACCATAACCTACGACTACGACTTCCTCAAGGGCAGTCTCGTCGTCCATAATTGTCACATTTACTACTGCACGACCATTGACTTTCACATCAATATCCTTATAACCTATATAAGATATGTGTAGGGTTGCATTGGGACCTACAGTAATACTATAGTTACCATCGAAGTCAGTGATAGTAGCATTTTTTGTTCCGACTTCTGTAACTGTTGCACCGATGATTTCTTCACCATGGCTATCAGTCACCTTTCCGGTAACCTTGCTCTGGGCGAATGCTCCCAAAGAGAGGAGCATCAACCCTGTGAGCAGTAAAAATCTGAATATCTTATTGTTCATATTCTATTCTATTTTTTAATTAATACTGATTCATCAAAGCTTGGATATCAGCTGCAGACAAAACAAAGTCAAAGAACTGAACATCGTCGAAAGCGAAACCAGCATCTGGGTCCCCCCAGTTCCATGCCTGATTACCACCGAGACAGATATAGCTCAAATCAGCTCCATTACTGAACAATCCACCGACAACCTGACCTTCAGATGTATTATCTATCTTCCAGTGATTCGTAATCTCACCGTCAAGATATTGAATAACTTCTGTCTCAGAGAATGTCACCACATAAAGGTGCCATGCCTTATCTTCCAACCAGTTGCGTACAAAGTTGTAAGCAGCATCACCTGCCTCCCACGCATTCTTATGATAAATATTCACTTTACCATTTACATGGTTAGCACCAGTAAAGTCACACCAGCCGGAACAGTTAATTTGCACGCCACCACGACTCTGCAATGCCATCATTGGAGCACCATTATCACCATTAGGAGCCGCAGCATAAGCTGTAAAGAATGGACTATAGGTATAGTCATTTGTATCTCCGGCATTTGCAGCATTTACCCAGAATGCGATTGAGAGTTGCTTAGAATCCGCAGAATGAGAAAGCACGTCGGCAGGCAACTGCAGATAATTAGTAGCCTTAGCACCAGCCTTATTCTGGAATACCTTACCATGAGTAGGATCACTCGTAATAGAACCTGCACCAACAATCTTGGCTCCATTCAAGTCGTCAAATGTATTCTTATAATAAGGTGTAGGACCAGAAGCTCCACCTCCCATCTTTACTGTCATAATATTCTGAATATCAGAAGGCGAAAGTGCCACATTATAGATAGCGATATCGTCGAAGGCAAAACCTGGGTCATTATCACCCCAGTTCCAAGCCTGGTTTCCACCGAGACAGATATACTTCAGATCAGCACCCTTACGGAATAATCCAGTCTGCGTATTACTAGTGCCGTCCATCTGCCACTCATTCTTCAATACACCATCAAAGTAAACCTTTGCATTCTCACCATCGAATACGGCTGTATAATAATGCCATTCTTTATCAGCCAACCAGTCGGTCTCATTGTGGTAAAGAATATTAGTGCCTGCCAGGTTTTGAACATCGGTATAGTCTGTCCATCCGTCGTTATTTACTTGTAATACACCACGATACTGACAAGCGAACATTGGGAAAGTATTTTCCCCATTTACAGGAGCAGCACCATAGGCCATAAACAGCGGAGCCCACATATAATCAGCAGAAGCACCTGCTTTAGAAGCATTTACCCAGACACCAATAGACATCTGGTTAGTCTCGGCCGAATGTGAAAGAGCATCCTCAGGCAGCAGCAGATAGTTCTGGCGCATACCACCAGTTACATTCTGGAAGATATCTCCGAAATACTTATTCGAATCCTTAGTGAACGAGCCACCGCCAACAATCTTCAGACCAGTCGTATTGCTGAAATCCCTGAAGAATACAGGAGTAGGCAGAACAATACCACCACCGCTGGTAGGTTTGTCAGTCATAATCTTCTCAATCTGAACCGCACTAAGGGCATCGTCATAGATAACAATATCGTCGAAAGCAAATCCTGGGTCATTATCATTCCAATCCCATGCCTGATTACCTCCGAGACAGATATACTTCAAGTCGGCACCATTAGTGAAGAGTCCCATCTGAGTATTATTCACTCCATCCATCTCCCACTCATTAACTACCTTGCCATCGAAGTACACTTTGGCATTTTCGCCATCAAATACTGCTGTATAGTAGTGCCACTGCTTATCAGCCAACCAGTCAGTATCATTATGGTAAAGCTTATTCTGGCCATCTACGTTTTGAACATCCGTATAGTCAGTCCAACCATTATTATTAATCTGAAGAACACCACGATATTGACAGGCGAACATCGGCATACCATTATTGGGGTTAGGAGCAGCACCATAGGCCATAAAGAGAGGAGCCCACATATAATCAGCAGAAGCACCAGCATTAGCTGCATTTACCCAAACACCGATAGTCATTTTCTTTGTTTCCGAAGAATGCGAAAGGGCATCACTTGGCAATAACAGATAGTTCTGACGCTTACCACCTGGTACGTTTTGGAACACCTTATTAAATCCAGGAGCCTCATCATTACGGAATGAACCGCCACCAATAATCTCTGCATCACCAGCGCCATTATTAAAGTCGTTGAAGTAAACAGGATCTGGCAACTTAACAGCACCTTTCTTGATAGCAGGACGAGCAATATCCTTCTCTGTCATCTGGTTACGAATGAACGTAACATCATCAATCCAGAATTCGGCTCCAGCATGACCGAGGATGACATCCGACGTAGCATTCAATGCAGCTATCAGATTAGCATTGTCACAATCGTTTGTAGCCATGACAGCTTCACCATCAACATAGACACTAAAGCCAGTCTCTTTGATTTGAACACCTACGAAATGCTGAAACCCGTCATCCAAGCCGGTTATACCAGCTGCAGGGAGCAGCGATGTTCCGTCAGATAGAGCTACCATTTGAGTCTCTGTCTGCTCCTTCGGAGCTCTTAACCAGAAAGTAAAACCAGCTCCGTTTTGCAACTTTACAGCAGTCAACGGATTTACCAAATGAACTTGCGCTCCATCCAGATGAAGCGAACTGTTGTAGAGCGAATCGTCATCAACGATCTCCACACCTGCGTCGTAGGATGAGACATAGGCCATGTCATCAATACTCCCCTCATTGAAAGAGTACGTGTCCATCTTCTGACGTGTTGGATAGACATCAGTACCCGCAGCCGGGTCCATCAATCCCCAATCCTCGCAAGACGAGAACATAACAGGCAGTCCAAACATACAAACAAACGCAATGAATGATTTGAAAATCTTCATAATTTTTGCTTAAGTTAGATAAATATTAATTATAATTAGTAGAATTTTAGGCAAAATTACAAAATAACGCTATATACATGGTGGACAAAATAACTAATAAGGTGGACAAAACGATTTTTGTCCTCCACCATGCTAAAATTCTACTTCTTGAGCTATATCAATTCATATCCTTGAGCTAAATCAAGACCAAGAACTTGGATTGACACCAAACATCTTTGTGAAGCAACGAGTAAAGTACTTCGGATCATTAAAGCCTACCGCATAGGCTATCTCGGTGATATTGCGATTACCAGCCTTCGATGACAACATCTCCTTAGCCATATTCAAGCGATAATTGCGAATGAACTGTCCAACAGGCAGTCCGGCTTCGGCATTGAGATGCTTACTGGCCACACTACGACTCATGCCTAAGGCATCACAGAACTCCTGCACTCCGAACTCGGAATCCATATAGTGCGTCTCCATAATCTCCATCACACGCTCCATAAACGGACGTGTACTCTTCATTACTTCCTCCTTGTCGGCCTCCACACTCTTGGTCACGCTTTGCTTATAGCGCTCTTGGTTATCCAGGATGTTCTGGATGCGAGACTGCAACTGACGAGGGTCGTCAGACTCTTCCAAAACCCTGCGGATAGGTGTCAGTAACTGCTCTGCCTCGCGACGCTTTACAACTGCGGCCCACCTATTATATAAATATATCAGGAATACTATAAACAGGATACTTAGCAACATACGGAACCACCAGCTACGCCAGAAATACGGTTTCACAACGACCTCGATAGAGATGGTAGTACCCTCAACAGCCGTCTGGACCGACTTATAGTTCACCTCAAAAGTGTAGTTGCCTGCAGGCAACACACTATAGCGCACCGAATGCTCACCAGGCTTTAAGACAACCCAATCGTTATCAAAACCCTTCATACGGTAGCTGTACACACCCTGCATCTCATAGCCATAGTCGAGGGCAGAGAAATCAATAGAGAAAGAGCGATGTCCCTCCTTCAACCAGATATTCTTGGCCACAGAGATGTCTTCAGTCAAATAGCCACTGCCTGCTAATGCATCTTGGTTATCCACCATCAACCGGGTGAATGTGAGATGACCATGATAATGGGTGTCGGTATTATCATCAAGCATTTCTATCAATCCTGCCTCGCTACCCAAGCAAATATTACCAGAAGCATCCTTTATAGCAGAGTTCCAATAGAAATGCGGACTTATCAATCCATCATGCTGTGAGTAGTTAGTAAAAGCCTGCAATTTGGGATCATAGACCGACAAACCATTCTGAGTAGTAATCCATAATCTGCCATTACGATCCTCTACGATGCCTTTCACGCCATTATATACCAATCCATCCTCCTGCGTCAGCACATCAAAATGCTCCTTTCCATCATTATCCACCACACGCTTATACAAGCCGTATCCGTTACTACCCAACCACAGAGTACCATCGCTGGTTTCGCAAAACGAAGAAATCTTATCAACGATTTTGGATGTAGGATCGGCCAAAAGATGGCGGATATTGCGAGTTGCAAACTGTCCATTCTTCTCTGATTTCAAATCGACGATCACAACA
>JAEEGI010007882.1_pt1 | contig 23720 bp, 24 predicted proteins | sample 8958751 | NCBI WGS metagenome assembly JAEEGI01 (sample SAMN16246545, study PRJNA631951) | gut metagenome | biome: gut microbiome; feature: rumen; material: KS-attached | host: Bos | place: Iran: Karaj | collected 2018-10 | reverse complement strand
TCCGGCGCTGTCCTCTTTTGTTTTTTTATATTGTGATTGTACATGGCTGAATGCAAAATAGTATTGACTTTAAAAGGCAGGTGACGACATGAGCAAAAAGATAGTAGCCATAAATGCCGGCCCCAGGAAGGGCTGGAACACAGATACACTGATCTGTGAGGCGGTCAGGGGAGCCGAGGAGGCAGGAGCAGAGGTGCAGAAGTTTGATCTGTACCGCCTGGAAAGATTTACCGGATGTGTATCCTGCTTCGGCTGCAAAAAAGAAAAGCACAAGGGACACTGCATCGTTAAGGACGGTCTCACTCCCGTGCTGGATGCGATCAGGGAGGCAGACGGTCTGATCATCGGCTCACCCAACTACCTGGGGGAAATGACGGCAGCGTTCAGGTCACTCTACGAGCGCCTCATCTTCCAGTACCTGACATACAATATAGGAAACCCTTGCTGCAATGAGCGCCTCATCCCGGTGCTTCTGATAATGACCAGCAACGCTCAGGACACGGCTTACTCCGGCCTTCTTCAGAATTACAGGAGGACACTGACAAATTTCGTGGGGCCCACCGAGGTCCTGGTCAGCGGCAACACCCTGCAGCTCAGAGACTACAGCAAGACAGACTGGCAGTGGACAATGTTTGACCCGGAGGCCAAGCAAAAGAGACATGACACCATATTCCCCGAAGAGTGCCGCAAAGCATATTTGGCGGGAGCGGAACTTGCCGGGCAGGCACAGGCCTGAAACAAAGCAGAACCAATCAGCAGATCCAGGAGGTCACACCATGAGAGAACCCATCAAAGATTTTTACGGAAGAGTACTGGGCTGGCTTGAAGACCAGGGCGACAGGATCATCGCCACGGATTTTTACGGCCGCCGCGTTGGCGTTTATGACAAGGCCAGAGATTTCACCAGCGATTTTTACGGTGTACGCGTATGCAGCGGTGACGGTACCGTCGGCCTCATAATGAAGGCCGCCGAGCAGAACAATCAGTGAGCATATTATGGGAAGGATGAGGTGAGCGAAATGTCAAACCCCAATTCTCTTTACAACATAATCAAGACCAACGTCATTGACGGCAGGCTTCCCGGAGATTTCTCCCTTCCGAAGCCGAAGGACAGCGACCAGAATCTCCCCTTTGCTGACGGTGCCATGGACGGAATATATCTCTACCACATGGAGCACAGCGGCCTGACGGGAGAACAAAGGGCAGTCATGGAACTGGCCGTGGACTACATGAATCAGGCAGACCTCATCGGAGCGGATGCAGCCTTCAAAAAACTGGGCAGCATGGCCGGGGCCATCTCCGTGGTGGATGACCTGCAGCGCTACATAGTTGCTCACGCCGTGAACCCCAATGATAAGCCGGATCCCAAGGACCCTGCCGCCGTCAGACTGACGTTGAAGAACATATCAGACACAGCACGCACCTTGATAAGGGAATCCGAAAACAGGGAGTCCGTCAAGTTCGGGCTGGAGGTCTGCGAGATATTCAGATCCCAGCCTGACGACGTCAAGGAGGCCATCGCAACTCTGGGCCTCAGCGATGAATTCACCATCTTTGCTGTGTGGAACATGCTGAACTGGGAGGACGGCAACGCCAGGATCTTCGAACTCATCAAAAAGGTGAGAGGCTGGGGCAGGATACACGCATTGGACAGACTGGAGCCCGATACTCCCGAGATCCGCCGCTGGATCCTCATGGAGGGAACGGACAATGACGTAATGCCTGCGTATTCCGGCCTGATTGCGTGGATCAAGTCCGGTGCGCTGGACGTTCTCAGGGGAGAAGCGACTCCCGAAGAGTTCCGTGCAGTAAGCTTCATTATGGATGCAGTTCTGGACGAGGGACCGGTGCAGGGGATCTCCATTATGGAGGATGCTGAAGGCGCGCTGAATGCATATCTGGACCAGGCGGGAAAGCAGGATCTGAATGCAGACGAATATGATACCATAAAGAGTATCATGGACAAGGTCTCAGAAGATGAATTGGATCTGCCTTCCGTCAAGGCGAGATGCGAAGAGATACTGAACTCACCTGAATGCAAAGATGCCGCCATGAACGCAGTTTCGGAGGGCAGGCATTTCGAACTGGCAGACAGTCTGGAAATAGATTACGCCGGGAGACTTTTCGATCTCATGAAGGACGATTTCGACAAGTACCACGGTCAGTGCCGGAGGCTCATGGCTCTGGAGGAGTATGTGGATCCCGTGATAGATCTTTTCACGGAGAAGCTGCCGTTGGAGGTCATGAAGAGCAAGCCTACTACGAGCTCGGGCCTTGGTCCGGAGTTCGCGGAGTACTCCAAACTTCTTTTCATCCTGCAGGAACTGGATGATCATCCCGGCAAGGGCGAGGAACTCCTGATCACCGGGCTGAACTCGCCGGTGGTAAACAATCGGTTCATGGCCATAAGGGTGCTGAAGAACTGGACGCACAAACTGTCCAGATCCCTCAGGGAAATATCGCCAAAAATCAACGCGGAACTCTACAAGCTGCCGTCAGCCGAGCCCGTTCCTGAGCTGAAGGCCGACATGCTGGACCTGCTCCGGGGCAAAATATTCACGGCCACGGATCTGAACCCGGATGCAAACTGATGCGGCACGTGATATGATATAATACTGTCTGGAAAAAAATCCCCCGGCCTCAGGGCCGTGGGGATTTTTCGCGTTACGATCTCTTTACAGCTGATTGTTGCACCAGGTCTGCCAGGCCTTAACGGTCTCAGGTCCCTTGATGCCGTCTACGGTCACTCCGAGGAATGTCTGCATGGCCTTGGTGGTCAGCGGTCCCCACTCGCCGTCAGCGGTGGCTCCGACCTTGGTCTGGATAGCCTTGGTGGTGATGGGCCCGAGGATACCGTCCTCAGTAACTCCCAGGATGTGCTGGGTGGTTCTGGTGGTCAGCGGTCCCCATACTCCGTCAACGTTCAGCACGTAGCTGGGTTTCAGCTCCTCTACAGCAGCCTCTACCTTAGCTTCTACCTTAGCTTCAGCTTCCTCAGCCTTAGCCTTGGCTGCGGCCAGGTTAGCCTCGATCTTAGCCTTGATGGCAGCGTCGTTGGACTGGATCTTAGCCTTGACTTCTGTTGCTTCCTCTTTGATCTCTTCTTTGACTTCAGCAGCCTTCTCGGCTACCTTCTCTGCTTTTTCAGCAACCTGTGCTTTAACATTCTTTCCGAATAATGGCATTTCTTCACCTCAATTCTATGTCTTAAAACATCTGCTGGTTTGCAATATTTTTATGCAAAATATTCTATATTTATTTTACCGCTTTAACCTGTCATAGTCAATCGCTCAGCCCAAAAAACAGTAGCCGGAGCCTGCGGTCAAAGCTCTTTTCTCATTATGAGCCTGGTGAGACCGAAGTAGATGACCACTTCCTTTACCGGGACGAAACCGTTGGCCTCCAGGTTGGCCATGCTTTTGGCATTGTCAGGGGAGACGCTGGTCAAAGCTTCTGTCGCACCTATGCTCAGTGCCTCGCAGGTACGGACTTCCGTGAACATACGCTGGATGCCATAACCTCTGTAAGCCGGGTCCACGAAGGTGGTCTCGAAGTTCACGCACTTGCTGAGACGCTCTTCATCGTAACCCAGGACGTTGCCCAGATTTTTCTCCCCGATGCCTCCGGAGATCATCAGTGAGAATCCCACCATCAGGTCGCCGTCGAAGACTGCGTAGCAGAAGTCATTCTTAAGTGAGAACTCCAGCTCCTCCCTGGGGTCCGAAATGAACAGGGCAGCGCTCCTCATGTCCTGACCGTGGAAATGCTTCAGATCGTCCACCGCCGGGTCGGCCTTCTCTGCGCGCATGTCTGATGCGATCTTCTGTACGACCCTGTCCTGGAGAGCCACTACCTGATCCAGATCGTCTGCGGTGCAGCGGCGCAGCAGAAGCTCCAGTTCTTTGCCTGAGCTATTCACAACTGTTATCATCTCGCCTCTTGTCAGATCCATGTTTTCCTTCATTGAGCACGGCCTCCCTTTGCAGTATATTTTACCAAAAAACATTATAATCATCAAGAACGGCATCTTGATAATGGGAGGTGGCAGGCATATTATTAAGGCAGGGCCGCGGACCGGCCCAAAACGAACCGAGGAGGGCAAAATGGAAGGATTAGAAAAGATCTATAATTTTTTGAACGAAGCTGAAACATATTATCTGGCCACCGTGGACGGAGACCAGCCGAGAGTCAGACCCTTCGGCACCGTCCTGCTCATGGACGGCAGACTCTACATCCAGACCGGCAAGGTAAAGGATGTGTCAAAACAGATCGCAGCCAACCCCAAGGTGGAGATCTGTGCTTTCAAGGACGGTAAGTGGCTGCGTCTGGCAGGGGTCCTGGAGAACGACGACGCCCGTGAACCCAAGGTGGCCATGCTGGAAAAGATGCCCACTCTCAAGGGCATGTACAGCCCTGACGATGACAACATGCAGATGCTGTACTTCAAGTGCGGGAAGGCTACGTTCAGCTCATTCACCGAAGCTCCCGAAGAGGTCTGCTTCTAATATCGTTAATATACGATAAAGCCCATAATTAAAGGCCCTGCGCTTGGAGCAGGGCCTTTGTGCAGATAACTTGCCTAAATGATTTTCAGGATATCATATAGATCTGAAATGTCATATTTCAGAGTGTTGTAAACTATTGTGAAGCTGACGTTCCCGTAATCATGAACTATTCTGTTACGTAATCCGTAAACAGCGTTCCATGGAATGCCGGCGTAACTCGACTTGAACTCATCGCTGAGATTTCGGGCACTTTCAGATATCTGTATCAAACGGAACATCATAGAGTCCTGGAGCACCGGATCTGCCTCGAAACTATCCGGGGTCTGACCTGCCATGTGTTCCATTATGAAGATCACATCCTCTATAAGTTTGTCCCTGTAGTATTTATCGTCTTTTACCATATATCCTGACTCCATCTCTCAATATCTCATTCAGAAGTTCCGGATTGTTATTTAACTGGCTGAGATCCAGCAGATCGACTTTCTTTTTGAGCGCGGCTCTCAGATCCTCGGTCAGACCGTAGAAACTGAGACCGGTAATGTCAGAGGAAACGAGAATGTCCACGTCGCTTATATCTGTCGCATCTCCTCTGGCATAAGAACCGAACAATATGGCATATTCGACAGGATATTTTTTAAATACAGCGCTGCAGGCTTCAATTATCTCGTCTTCAGACAGTATGCCGTGGGTTTCGTCAACGAAACCGTATTTTGATAATTCGTCGATTATGTAATTGTATTTGATGCTGCCTACTCTTGAACTGTCATTCTCATAAAGCTTGAAAGTTCTGAGCGGGATGTCGGTTAAGATCGCAGCTTCAGCCTGGGTCAGTTTTTTCTCGACCCTCAATGATTTTATAGATTCCATATGGTCACCTCTGAATAGAGTATAACTTAGTTGCACTTTTTTGTAAAGCATAAAGTGCAAAAATTGCACTTTTGACGTTTACAAAAAGTGCAAAATATTGTGATAAGCAGTTCAAAAAACGTAAAAAAACGCCGCCCGCAGGCGGCGTTTTAAGGTATTATCGATCGTCTTCTTCCAGGTGTTCTCTTCCCATGGCGATTATGGAGCGAACGTGCTCGTCGTCCAGGGAGTAGTAGATCTGCTTGCCCACCCGGCGGCCCTTTACCAGTCGGTTCTGCTTCAGGATCCTGAGCTGGTGGGATATGGCGGACTGGGTCATGTTGAGAGTGGCGGCGATGTCATAGACGCACACCTCATCGTCGAACAAAACATACATGATCCGAATCCTGGTGGAGTCGCCGAAGACCTTGTACAGCTCCGCCAGATCGTAGAGCTTGGTCTCATCCGGCATCTGCGCCTGGAGCTTCATTACCAGATCCTGGTGGACCTGACCGTTTTCATAATTATCTGACATAGTCTTACCTCTTTTTTCAACCATTCCGTATTCTGTTTCCGCCTAAACGTTCTTCACGAAAAGCGCTCTGATTGCATTGAGCACCGCGATCACCATGACGCCCACGTCGGCGAAGATGGCGAGCCACATGTTGGCGATACCCACTGCACCCAGGATCAGGCAGATCAGCTTGACGCCTATGGCGAAGCCGATGTTTTCGTAGACTATTCTCATGCACTTCCGGGCTATGCCTATAGCCTTGGAGATCTTCATGGGATCGTCATCCATGAGGACCACGTCTGCGGCCTCGATGGCCGCATCGGAGCCCAGGGCTCCCATGGCTATGCCGATATCGGCTCTGGAAAGCACCGGGGCGTCGTTGATGCCGTCGCCCACGAAGGCGACCTTGGCCTTGCCTCCGTTCTTCTCCTGCTCATCAGCCAGAAGTTGTTCCACCGCCTCCACCTTGTTCTCGGGCAAAAGCTGGCAGCGCACTTCGTCGATGCCCAGCTGGGATGCAACGTGCTCGCCCGCCTTGGCGGAATCTCCCGTGAGCATGACGGTACGCGTTACTCCGCGTTCCTTCAGAGCCTTTATGGCCTCTGCTGCATTAGGCTTCACCTGGTCGGAGATCAGGATGTGTCCGGCATATTCGCCGTCGATGGCCACGTGGACGAGGGTGCCCACCTGGTGGCAATCCACGGGCACTGCGCCCACCATGGTCATGAGTTGGGCGTTGCCGCAGGCAACGCGCCTGCCCTCCACTGTGGCCAGCACGCCTTTGCCGCTGATCTCTTCCACGTCCGTGATACTGTCGCGGTCCACGGGTGCACCGCCGGACAGGCTGTCATAGGCCTCCCGGAGGCTCTTGCTTATGGGATGGCTGGAGTAGATCTCAGACATGGACGCCAGCCTGAGAAGTTCTTCGTCGGGGTATGAGCTGTGGTGCACGCCGCTGACGCTGAAGACACCCTTGGTCATGGTGCCGGTCTTGTCGAAGGCAACAGTGCGCACCTTGGACAGTGACTCCAGGAAGTTGGAACCCTTGATAAGGACGCCCTCGTGACTGGCTCCACCCAGCCCCGCAAAAAAGCTTAGAGGGATGCTGATCACCAGTGCGCAGGGGCAGCTGATGACCAGGAAGGTGAGGGCACGGTAGACCCAGGTGCCCCAGGTGAAACCTGCGCCAAGGGCCAGTCCCGACACGAGCGGCGGGATGACGGCCAGCGCCAGTGCGCTGTAGCACACTGCGGGGGTATAGTATTTTGCGAATTTGGTTATGAAATTCTCAGATCTTGATTTTCTGGATGATGCGTTTTCCACCAGGTCCAGGATCTTGGATACGGTGGACTCGCCGAACTCTCTGGTGGTGCGGATCTTAAGGAGCCCGCTGTTGTTGATGCAGCCGCTTATGATCTCGTCGCCCACTGTGACCGACCGCGGAACGCTCTCGCCGGTGAGGGCGCTGGTATTCAGGAAGCTGGAACCCTCGACGACCACTCCGTCGATGGGGACCTTCTCCCCGGGAGAGACCACGATGATGCTTCCGATCTCCACGTCATCCGGATCCACCTGGCTTACTTCGCCGTCCTGCTCCAGGTTGGCGTAGTCGGGGCGGATGTCCATCAGATCCGAGATGTTGCGCCTGCTCCTGCCGATGGCGTAGCTCTGGAAAAGCTCGCCGATCTGGTAGAACAGCATTACCGCCACAGCCTCTGTGTAGTCGCCGCTTTTGCTGATGAGGGCCAGGGCGATGGCACCCACTGTGGCCACGGCCATGAGGAAGTTCTCGTCGAAGACCTCGCCGTTGATGATTCCCTTCACTGCCTTGCGGAGGATGTCGTATCCGACGATGAGGTAGGGGATCATGTAGAGCGCGAACCTGATCCAGCCCTCCACGTTCACGAAATGCAGGGCCACCAGGAGCACTGCCGCCAGAATTATGCGGATCAGAGCCTTTTGCTGTTTCTTATTCATGTTATTGCCTCTCTGCAGTTTCCATGCAAGCGCTTACAGGTAGATCTCGCAGTCGTCCTCTACCTTCTTGCAGTTCTTCAGAACTTCCTGCATTACCTCATCGGGATCGGCCTCGTCCTCGAACTCCACCTTCATCTTAAGGGTCATGAAGTTGACGACTGCGTCCTTGACGCCTTCTGTGCTCTTGGTGGCCTCTTCCATTTTCAGTGCGCAGTTGGCGCAGTCCACGTCGATCTTGTAAGTTTTTTTCATTTCAATACCTCTTATGGCTCAAAATATATTATGATGAGTGTTGTTTTGATTTAATCATATGAACAATTGCTCATATGTTGATTTAATTATATACCTCCGGCTATGGTTGTCAATAGTGTTTTTAGGATTTTTTGCAATAGTCGAAATAATATGAATAATATGGTATAATCTCCCCAGAATAGGTATTTTTTTGCAAAACATGTGCAAAGAAGGGGAAATATGAGTATCAAGATCCAGAAGACCGGAATAACCAGGCTCGACGTGGACTGCATAGTCAACGCAGCAAACACCAGCCTTCTCAGGGGAGGCGGAGTCTGCGGAGCTATCTTTAAGGAGGCGGGTGCCTGGGATCTGCAGAGAGCCTGCGATAAATACGGATACTGTCCCACGGGAAGCGCGGTGATCACGCCTGGATTCAAACTGAAAGCCGGGTATGTCATCCATGCGGTGGGACCGATGTGGAGAGGAGGCGGCAGCGGCGAGGCGAAGCAGCTCTATGACTGCTATCAGGCTTCCATGAAGCTTGCTGAGGAGAACGGCTGCAGGTCCATAGCTTTCCCGCTGATATCTTCCGGGATCTTCGGCTATCCCAAGCATGAGGCATGGGAGGTTGCGCTGAGGTCGGTATCAGACTATCTGTCCGCTCATCCGGACTGCGGCATAGATGTGACCTTCGCGGTGCTGGACGACCGCATATACGATATGGGAAACGAGATCCTTGAGAGCCTGTGAGATCTGACAAACGGCTTGAAAACGCAATTGCACCAAGAAGCCCGGGCTTTGGCCTGCGGCATCCCACAGACGGAAGGATGACCGGGAATGCGCGGAATATTTAAAAACATGAAGATAAGGACGAAGCTTATCGCAGTCATCATGCTGGTGGCTGTAGGTACGCTGATCCTGTCATATCTTGGCTTATATGGAATGATGGAGAACCTACGCGGACAGGTGGAGGTCATGTACAACGACGTTGCGTCCACGGTCAGCAACTCCACATCCAACGCCATGCTGAACCAGGCGGAGGACGCACTTAAGACGCTTGTCTCCATTCAGACCGAGTCCACCGACCGGTCTCTCAAGGAGATAGCCTCGGCGGTGGGTGCGGCCGGGGATTTCGTGGAAGAACTCTACGCACACCCCGACAACTACGGGCCGTCCCCATATAAGGTAGGACAGAAATCATACAATAATCCCCAGGATCTCTGCGCCCTGTACATGATGTGCGGAGGCGTGCCATTTACCGATGAGGCGGCGCGGGAACTGAACCTGCTGTCCTATGCACAGGCGTTATTTGCCGCAGAAATGGAGGAGAATTCCACCTACGACGGGTTCTACATCGGGACGGAAAGCGGTATCATGTACGTGTACAGCGCAGGGCAGAATTACTCGCCTGACTATGTGGCTAAGGAGAGAAACTGGTACAAGCGGGCTCTGGAGGATCCCGGCAAGGTGGTCTGGACCGATACCTATGTGGACCCCTTCGGAGATACCTACGTCACCGCAGTCAGGACCTTTGCGGGACCCGACGGCTCCATCAAGGGCGTTGTGGCCGTGGATATTTTCTTCAACATAATGGCGGAGGAGATACTGGCCGACGGCCTCGGCGACACGGGAACCAGCTTCCTCCTGGGTGAAAACTACGATTTCATAGCCTATGAGGTGCCTGAGGGCGGTACCTTCGAGGCGTCATTTGACAAGCACTTCAGCGACCCGAACAAGGTGAGGCAGTCGCTGAGATACAATAACGGGAATGCGTTTTTTGCGGTGATGGACGGAAACGAGCTGTACATCGCCTCATCCACAGTGCCTGAGACCGGCTGGACGCTTTGCACTGCCATCAAAAGGAGCGAGGTGGTGGCGCCCATAGACAAGGTATCCGCCCAGACAAAGAAGATGGTGGATACCCACTCCGACAGGCTGAGGAACTACCTGAGCGCCCTGATCATGAACCTGATCATGTCCTTCGTGATAATCGCCCTGGCGGTATCGGTGGTTGGATATTTCCTGGCCAGGACCATTACGAACCCACTGAAGAATCTCAGTGAACAGGTGGCCAACATCGGAGCCGGAGACTTCGACACCAAGATCGTCCCCGGGTCCAGCGACGAGACCGGTGAGCTGGCCTCCAAGTTCAACGAGATGCAGGACAGTCTCAAGAGTTATGTGGAGAACCTTCAGGCTGTCACGGCAGAAAAAGAGAAGATCGGCGCCGAGCTCAATGTAGCGAAAAACATCCAGGCAGACATGCTGCCCCGTATCTTCCCGCCTTTCCCCGAGAAAAAGAATATCATTCTCTACGCATCCATGGATCCCGCCAGAGAGGTGGGAGGAGATTTCTACGATTTCTTCCTTATAGACGAGGACCATCTGGCCTTCGTCATCGCGGACGTTTCGGGCAAGAGCGTGCCTGCGGCGCTTTTCATGGTAATATCCAAGACCCTCATCAAGAACAGGGCGATGCAGGGAGGCACCCCCGCCCAGATACTGACGGACGTCAACAATCAGCTGGCCGAAGGCAACGAGGCGGAGATGTTCGTGACCTGCTGGCTGGGCATATGCGACCTGAAAACCGGACACGTGACAGCGGCCAACGCAGGCCACGAATACCCGGCGGTAGCCGGCGCGGACGGACACTTCGACTTCCTGAAGGACAAGCACGGCTTCGTGCTGGCGGCTTTACCCGGCATGAAGTACAAGGACTACGAGTTCGATCTGGAGAAGGGCGGCGGATTCTTCGTCTATACCGACGGAGTGCCGGAGACCACCAACTCACAGGAGGAGCTGTTCGGAATGGACAGACTGCGGGATGCGCTTAACGGCAAGAGCTGGAAGACGCCCAAGGAGCTCCTGGCCAACGTATCCGACAGCGCATACGAGTTTGCAGGCGACGCTCCTCAGTTCGACGACATGACCATGATCGGCTTCGTCTGGCTGGGAAGTGAGGAAGACGTGGCAGAGGCGGCGGAAGCGGAGCCCGACAAACAAGAGATCGTGCTCAGCGCAGACACCCGCGAACTGGACAAACTCAACGATTTCCTGGCGGCACAGGCGGAGAGATTCGACTGCCCGCCGGCTACTCTCATGAAGATACAGATCTCCGCGGAGGAGATTTTCACAAACATCGCAAACTACGCCTATCCGGAGGGGCAGGGCACCGCTGAAGTGATGTCCCGGGTCACGGAGAAGGACGGATCTGCAGTGATGACCATTCAGTTCTCAGACACAGGGACGCCCTTTGACCCCCTGGCGATGCCCGATCCGGACATCACCGCGCCTGCTGAGGCAAGGGACATCGGCGGCCTTGGGATATACATGGTCAGAGAGACCATGGACGACGTGGATTACAGATATGAGAACGGCAGGAACATCCTGACTTTCTCCAAAAAGATCAGATAGAGGAGGCGCAAAACCATGACGATCACACAGAATTTCAATGACGGTCAGTGGAACATCGCAATAGAAGGCAGACTGGATGCGAACACGTCTCCGGAACTGGAGGAGACGCTGAAAGCAGAACCGCAGGAACTGACCGGTCTTACCCTGGACTTCGGGGAACTGAACTACATCTCGTCCGCAGGGCTCAGAGTAATGCTCCTGGCACTGAAACAGATGAATATGGCCGGGAAGCCAATAAAAGTAGTCAATGTGACGGATCCCGTATTCGAGGTATTGGAACTCACGGGGTTCGTGGATATTCTGGACATTGAAAGAGCATAGATCCAAAGGATCGGAAGGAGTTAATGATGTCAAAAAACGGTATTTCTCAGGAAGCTCTGGAACTGATGAGCAAAGATTTTCATTCTGACAGGGCCAACGAAGTCGCGGCATCAGCCGCAGTGCACAACGGGATCATGGAGGCTGCGGCGGATTATGAGGCGGCCAGGAAACTTCCCATGAACTTCTCTGTCGATCTAAAGACAGGCAAGATCACCAACCAGAAAGCCAGCGGCAGGTGCTGGATATTCTCGGCGCTGAACACGTTCAGATACGAGATAATGAAGAAATATGATCTGGAAGATTTCGAACTATCTCAGAATTATCTGTTTTTCTACGATAAGCTGGAAAAATGCAACTATTTCCTGGAGTCGGTGCTGAAGACGGTTGATGAGCCCATAAACGGCAGGCTCTACCAGTTCCTCAACCTGGCGCCTCTGGGCGACGGCGGCCAGTGGGACATGCTTTTCAACCTGGTGGCGAAGTACGGCGTGGTGCCGAAGGAAGCCTATCCTGACGCCGAGGCAGCCACCGGCTCCCGCTTCTTCGACATGTACATGACCACCAAGCTGAGAGAAGACGCAAAAGATCTGAGGCAGATGGTACAGGCCGGACGCACCGCAGAGGAGGTGCAGGCCGCCAAGGCTGAAATGCTCAACGATCTCTACAGGATGCTGGTGATCTCTCTGGGCGAGCCTCCGAAGAAGTTCGACCTGAACCTGAGATCCAAGGACGGCACTCTCTATAGAGAGTTCGGGATCACCCCGCAGGAGTTCTTCAGTAAGTATGTGGGGCTTGATCTTGCAGAATACGTCAGCATGATCAACGGACCCACGAAGGACAAGCCCTTCAACCGGATGTACACCGTGAAATTCCTGGGTAACGTAGTGGAGGGCAGACCGGTAACATACCTGAATCTGGAAATGGACAAGATCAAGGCTGCAGCCATCCGTCAGCTTCAGGACGGCCATCCCGTATGGTTCGGCTCGGACTGCAGGAAATTCGCCCTGCGCGACGGCGGATACTTCGACCGCGACACAGCTGCGGTGGAAAAGCTCTTCAACGTGAAACTCAACTTCACCAAGGAGGAGTATCTGGACTACGGCGACAGCGCCATGAACCACGCCATGGTGATACTGGGCGTGAACCTGGACGAAAACGGCAGGCCGGACCGCTGGCACATCGAGAATTCCTGGGGCGGCGATGCCGGCCAGGAAGGCTACTTCGTGGCCAGCGACTCTTGGTTCGATTCCTTCGTCTACCAGGTGGTGGTGAACAAAAAATATCTGGACGACGCCAGCCTGGGACTGCTGGGCGGCGAGCTCCACGAGCTGGAGCCCTGGGATCCCTTCGGGACCCTGGCGGACTAAGAGAGTAAAACGCAGCGGGGACATCCGGGCGGGATGTTTTGCGCGGAGAGATAAAGGCAGGAGGTCAATATGGCTATCGACAAGGTAAGAGAATATTTCAGTGAGCTGGGGCTGGAGGACAGGATCCTGGAATTCAGCCAGTCCAGCGAGACGGTGACCCTTGCCGCCCAGGCTGTGGGCACCGAGCCCAATAACATCGTTAAGACAATGTCCTTCATGGTGGATGGAAAGCCCATACTGATCTGCCTGGCGGGGGAAGCCCGCATCGCCAACTCCAAGTTCAAGGCCACATTCCACACCAAGGCGACGATGCTGCCCCACGATGAGGTGGGGAAACTTATCGGCCACGAGGTGGGAGGGGTCTGTCCCTTCGCTGTAAACGAGGGAGTCGAGGTTTACCTGGACAAGTCCCTGGAAGGGCTGGACACGGTGTATCCCGCGGCCGGCTCGGGCAACAGCGCGGTCAGACTGTCGGTGCCCGAACTGGAGCGGTACGCTTCGCCCCGGGGATGGGTGGACGTGTGCAAAGACCCGGAATGATGCAGGAGCTGTCACAATGTCTATTCGATTTACTGTACAATATCAAAAAGATGAGATCCTACAGTAAAGGGTTCTGTGATTTACTGTAACATATCAAAAAATGCGATTTGTACAGTATGATCCATTGATATATTCACTGCCCTATTTCAAAAAACATGATCTGTACAGTAAAACGCCCGAATAACTACTGTACTATTTCAATAAAGCGTGATCGTACAGTAAGCAAAGAATAAACCGACAAAAAACCACATCCCCGGCATATTTACGTATTAAAAAGACCCCGCGGCCAACCGCGGGGTCTCGTCATTTCATATCTACAGATCTGCTATCGCCCTGAATATTCTGCAGCTCTCTGCCAGCAGTCCGTCATTGTAGTCGAACTCGGCGTTGTGCAGCGGAGCCACGTCCTCTCCGGCGCCCAGCCAGATCAGCGCGCCGGGGGCTTTCATCAGGAAGTATCCGAAATCCTCGGAGGTCCTGATTGGGTCGGGCAGCTCATCGAAGGGCATTCCTATGGACTCACAGGCGCGGCGCACCTTGTCCACCGCCCCGGCATCGTTCCTGGTCTCAGGGAATCTGTCGTAGTATTCAATGCTGAGCTGCAGGTCCTCAGCCTTGCAGAGCTCAGCGGCCGTGGCGTTCAGAGAATCGATGAAGGCCTGAAGCTCATCCTCGTTCTCGCCCCTAACCGTGAGGAGCAGCTTGCCGCTGCTGGCGGATATGCCGAAAGCTCTCTCGCCCAGATCTATCTGGATCACCGTGGCCAGGATCAGACCTTTCGCGCCGACGGCTTCCTTTGCCTGATCTATTGCAAGGACCATCTCGCTCAGAGCTCTGGCGGGGTTGCGCCCCAGCTCCGGAGTGCTGGCGTGGGTGGGAGTTCCCGTAAGGGTATATTCAATGCCCACGGAGGCCATGTTGATGGTGCCGGGCCTGGTCTGAGCGTGTCCGAAGGGTACCCCGGGCATGTTGTGTACCGCGTAGACCTCGGTGATACCGGTTTCCCCCATGAGAGAGCAGCATTCCATGGCGCCTGTGCCATCCTCCTCCGCGTGCTGGAAGACCAGGTAGACATCTCTGTCCGCCCCGTTGGTCCAGAGATCCCAGGCGAAGACGCACATCGCGCTGGAGTGCCCGTCGTGGCCGCACTTGTGTGCAACTCCGGGCCTGTGGGACGCATATGCCATGAGCTTCGGGTCCTCATAGGTCGGAAGGGCGTCCATGTCAGCCCTGAAAGCGATGGGTCCCCTGACAGGATCTTTAGCTGTGTACTTCGCATAGAACCACTTGCCTCTGTCCACTATTTCCAGCCCCGTATTGTCCCTGAGGAACCGCATGAGCCTCAGCTTTGTCTCCCGCTCCTGGCCGGAAAGCTCCGGGTTCATGTGGAGCTCGTGTCTCAGATCTGTAGCCTTTGAGAGGATATTTTCGTACATCTCTGTGCCTCCGTGTACCTTATAAAAAACATTTTTTGTCCACATAAATATTACTAAAAAATGAAATAATATGCTATACTTAATTATAGCAAAAGTTTTGGCGCCAACGGTGCAAATGATAGTTGCGTTTTTTGCACCAAAAGCCGTTATTTTAGCAATTTAACGGCAAAAAGCATTGGCATGTAATTTGCTTTAAATATTGGCACCTAAAAAACAATCGTTTTGTTGTAAAGGAGGAAAAAATGAAGAAGTTATTAGTAGTGTTATTGGCACTCACCATGGTATTCGCCATGGCAGCATGCGGCGGCGGAAGCAACGAGCCCGCTGGCAACGAGACAACAGAACCCATCGAGCTGAAGTTCAGTATTTCCGGCCCCGAGACCAGCACATGGTATGACGGAGCTGCTAAGTTCGCAGAACTCCTTGACGAGTACACAGGCGGCGCTTACAAAGTAACCATCTACGCTAACGACCAGCTTTCCGGCGGTAACCAGGCCGGCGGTATCGAGCTCGTTCAGAACGGCTCCACCGACTGCCACATCCAGGACTCTCTGGTATGGTCATCCATCTGCGACAAGGTAATCGTTCCTGCATTCCCCTGGCTGCTTCCCACATATGAGGACGTAGACAAGTACATGGCAGGTGCCGGCGGAGAGGCTCTTAAGGCAGCCCTCAACGAAAAAGGCGTTGTCTGCATCGGAATCGGCGAGAACGGCTATCGTGAAGTAGTAAACAACAGGAACCCCATCCTTGCTCCTGAAGACATGCAGGGCCTGAAGATGCGTGTTCCCGGATCCGAAGTGCACGTTGGACTTCTCAAGTACATCGGCGCTGACCCGCTCACAATGAACCAGTCCGAAGTATTCAACTCACTGCAGACAGGCACCATCGATGCCTGCGAGAACACACTTGACCTTCTGTATTCCCAGAATACACTTGAAGCAGTTAAGTATCTCACAATGTGGAACTACTCCTATGACCCGATCTTCCTCACAGTAAGCACCAAGCTTTGGGACAGCCTTGATGACGAAACAAAGGCTGCATTCGAGAAGGCAGGCCAGGAGGCTATGGACTATGAGAAGCAGGTGACCAGAGACAAGGTCGAGAACCTTCTCACCACAATCCCCGCAGAGTATCCCAACGTAGAGATCGTTGACGAGCTTACTCCGGAGCAGATCGCTGCATTCCAGGAGAAGGTTGCTCCGATCTACAACGACTATAAGGACAAGCTCGGCGCAGATCTGTTCGAAGCATTCGGCTACACATTCAGCTAATAGCTAAAATTTAACTTGATTCTTTTCGGAATCTGAGGTTTGACGGGAGTCCTGTATATATTTAACTGATACAGGACTTCCGTTGTTATTGGGAAAGGAGAAGACAGTGAAGCGGTTTTACAATTTCTTCGCTAAGTTCGAGGCTGTGATCATGGTCATCGGAATGGGCATCATGGTTACTCTGAACTTTGCGAACGTGGTTGCGAGAAAGGCTTTACCCAGTATTCCCATGTCGTTCACCGAGGAGGTCATCGTTCTGATCTTCCTTTGGATCTCCATGTTCGGAATATCCTATTGCTATCGTACCCACTCACATACAGCACTCAACTTAATATCAGAATATCTGCCCAAGGCGGGCAAAATAATCTTCCTGATCATCGGTGCGGCGGTATCCATCGCCTTCGTAAGCTTTCTTACGTACACCGGCTGGAACATGGTCCAGAACTATCTGAAGTATGACCAGATCCTGCCCAGCACCGGTATTCCCATGGCGGTTCAGGGTTTTGCGCTTCCCATAGGCGGCGTTGTGATCATCATCACAGTCATAATGACCCTGATCTTCGACATACAGAAACTTATAAAAGGCGAAGAGGAGGAGAAATAAATGGCATTAGTACTCATAGGATCATTTTTCCTGTTGCTCCTTCTTGACGTGCCGGTAGCTGCTTCCATGGGACTTTCAGCAGCTCTCGGAATGCTCTATGGAGGCTTCGGGCTTTCATCGGTGGCCACCGTATTCTACTCGGCCATCGCCAAATTCACCATGCTGGCCATCCCGTTCTTCATCCTGGCGGGTGTAGTAATGGAATATGCCGGCATCTCCAAGCGCCTCGTCCGTCTGGCCAACGCTTTCATCGGCCACAAAAAAGGCGGACTGGCAGTAGTTACAGTAGTAGCATCCTGCTTCTTTGCAGCGATCTCCGGCTCCGGCCCGGCTACAGTTGCAGCCCTGGGCGGGACCCTGATCCCCGCAATGGAAGATGACAAATACGACAAAAAATTCGCGACGGCAGTTGTTGCGGCATCCGGCGGTATCGGAATGGTAATACCTCCCAGTATTCCCTTCGTTATCTACGCCATGATCACCGAGGTATCCATCGGCGGAATGTTCATCGCAGGTATCATTCCCGGCCTGGTTCTCGGAGCAGCCTTTGCCATCACGGCGATACTCATACTCCGCAAGGACGCCAACATCGTGGTTCGTCCCAAGGCCAGCGCCAAGGAGAGATGGAGTGCACTTAAGGACGCCTTCTGGGGCATCCTGAGCCCGATCATCATCCTGGGAGGCATCTACGGCGGATTCTTCACACCCACCGAAGCTGCAGGCGTTGCGGTAGTATACAGCCTTTTCGTGGGAATGGTCATCTACAAAGAGATCAAGATCAAGGACCTTCCCAAGATATTCAAGAAGGCATGCGAGTCTTCAGCGGTAATCATGTTCATCATGGGAGCCGCGGGAGCATTCAGCTGGATCCTGACCACGTCGGGACTTGCGGGCATCCTCTCCAGAGGACTCCTGTCTGTGTCCAGCAACAACGCGGTCCTGCTCCTTCTGATCACCATAATATTCCTGATCGCAGGATGTTTCGTGGACTCCGCTTCCGGATTCTACCTGCTCCTCCCGATCATCATGCCCGTAGTGTACAGCATCGGCATGAACCCCTATGCATTCGGAGTACTGGCCACCATAAACTTCGCCATCGGACAGATCACGCCTCCTGTAGGATCCAACCTGTTCGTTGCATGCAACATGGCTAACATCTCCATGAAGCAGCTGGTATCCAGAGTATGGCCCTTCGTCATAGCCGGAGTCATCGCGCTGCTGATCATGACCTACATTCCGCAGATCATCACATTCCTGCCCCATCTGATGGGAATGATCTAAAGGGGGTAATGATATGTTAGTGACTCCAAAGAGTGAGATCGAAAGAAGACAATTGGAAATACGCAAAAGACTGGCAGCCAACGGCCTCAGGTATCTGGTCCTGGGTTCTTCGGGACAGACCAATCACAGAGGCATGCTCAGATATTTTGCTGACTACTATATCTCAGTATTCGAGGAATTCCTTGTAATAGACGCTGAAGGCCCGGTGGTGTTCTTTGCCCACGACGGAGTAGGCGCCGCATACGTAAAGGAAGAGGGTTCGGTGGACGAGGTACTCTTCATCCCCGGCATGGAATACAACACTGTTCCCGGAAAATGTGTAGGCGAATACCTGAGGAAGCACAACGCATCCAAGGTTGCCTATGCAGGATTCGGCGGCATATCCGCCCACTTCCTGCAGTCCATGAAGGACGCCTGCCCCGGCCTGGAACTGGTGTACTTTGACCATGAAGTCTGGGAAATGAGGATGAGAAAGAGCCCCTACGAGGTGGAACTCTCCAAGGCGACCATCAAGCTCAACGAGGACAACTACAATTACTGGCTGAGCCTTGTGAAGCCCGGCGTATACGAGGACGATGCCATCGACCTGGCCGGAGCCTATGGATGGAAACTTCACACTGAGGACCAGTACTGGCTGACAGACACCAGGTTCCATCCCATCTGGAGCCCAGTGCCTCTTGCCAGAGAGAAACATCACATGTGGAAGGAGGGCGACCAGATCGGTATCGTTCTGGAGCACGCCGCTCCCGGAGGCCACTACAGTGAGGTGGCCAGACATGTGTTCATCGGCGAACCCGACAGGGAATTTAAAGAAGGTTACGAGCTTCTTAAGGAGGCTCAGGCTGCAGGTTTCGAGGCAATGAAGCCCGGAAACACCGTCGGCGATGTAGCCCGGGCTGTAGAGAACGTCATGACGAAGAGCGTTTACGGCGCATATCTCAAGGACGGCGTCAACAACATGGGTCACGGCCAGGGACTGGACATCTGGGAGTATCCCATGATCAACAGGGAGGACAAGACAGTCCTCGCTCCCGGCATGAGACTGAACCTGCACCCCAACGTCAGGTTCCAGGACGGGAAGACCGCAAACTGCTGCGAGCTCTATCTGGTCACCGAGGGCGGTGCCGAGAAGCTCAGCACACTTCCCACAGAACTGACGATAATCTAAGATCAGGCGGCTCAGGCCGCAGACCGGACGGTCAGGTTTTTTGAGGAACCAATGATAGCAATTCAGGAGATAAAACAAAAACTCCAGAACATTCTGGGGGCGGATGCAGTGCTTACGGGCGACGAGGCTGTTGCCCCGTACCTGTATGACCTTTCGCTCCCGTATTTCAGGGCTGAGGCTACCACTGAGTGCGTGGTAGCCAGGCCCGAGAATGCCCAGCAGATCTCGGAGATCATGAAGTATGCCAACGAGAAGCTCATTCCCGTTGTGGTGAGGGGCGGAGGCACAGGCCTTTGCGGTGCGGCCATAGTCACTCATCCAGGCATAGTCATCTCCATGGAGAGGCTGGACTCCATAATCGAGGTGGACGAAAAGAATTTCATCGTCACCGTGGAAAGCGGGGTCACCCTGAGAAAACTCAACAACTATCTCAGGAGAAACGTACCCAACATGACCTTCGGGTCCCAGCCCTGCGATGAGAACGCCCAGATCGGAGGCATGGTCTGCGAGAATTCGGGCGGCATACGCACCGAGGGCAACTCTGCCACCAGGTCCAACGTAAGGGGGATCGAGGTGGTGCTCCCCACGGGGGAGATAACCGTGTTCAACGGTAAGATGAAGAGGAACAATGCAGGTTATGACCTGATGCAGCTCATGATAGGCTCTGAAGGCACCCTGGGCATCGTCACCAAGATAATGCTCAGCGTCAGACCCAAGCTGCCCTACGACGCCACCATAATCGCTGCCTTCGACAGCTACAGTCAGGCTGCGGACGCGGTGACCATGAGCCTCAAGACAGGCATACACCTGGACGGAATAGAGTACATGGACCGTTCCACCGCCCTGAGATGTGCGGGACATACCAGACAGCGCTGGCCCCTCACAAAAGGAAAAGTGGACCTGATGTTCATCGTATGCGCAGAAAATGAAGAAGCGGCTTTCAACATCTGCCAGACTGTAGAATCCATCTGCAGCGTGGCAGGCGCAGTGGAAAGCAGGACATATAACGGGGCAGACAAGCAGAAGGAGTTCATCGAGATGAGGACCACCTCGCTTTTTGCCACACAGAAGAACATGGCAGAGACCATGGACATTGCGGTGCCTCCTGCGGAGGTGCCCAGACTCATGAAGGTGTTCCACGAGATATCCAAGAAGTACAATGTGGTCACCGATACGGTAGGACACATCAGCGAAGGCAACGTTCACAACAACGTCTACGCCGAAAAGGACGGAAGTCTGCCTGCCAACTATCATGAAATGAGAGACGAGCTGTACAGGGCCGCCATAGACATGGGCGGCACCATCTCAGGCGAACACGGCATAGGCAAGAGAAAACGCGAAGAACTGAAAATGCAGCTGGACGACATACAGATAGAATTAATGAGGAAGATCAAAAAATCTTTCGACCCCAACAACATTCTGAACCCTGACACAGCCATCGTATAGCAAAAGGTGCAGCATGAACACGAACCTTCTGGTCAACAGACTTACAGATGTGCTTAAAGAAGGCATACATGTTGTCGACCAATTCGGGATCACGATCCAGTACAACAGAAGAATAGAGATCATCGAGAACAGGGTGGCAGCCGACGTTGTGGGCAGGAACCTGGAGGGTCTGGAAAAGGAAAACGAGATGGACGAGCTCCTCATCGAGGTGCTGGCCACCGGACTCCCCAAGATAAACGTTGTCCACGAGTGCGTGAACACCTACGGAAACAGCATATCCGTAAACTTTTCCTTCTGGCCCATCACCGAGAGAAACGTGGTGAAGGGCGCCATCAAGGTGGCCACGGATATGACGGAACTGAGAAAACTCAGAGCCGAGAACCTGGGCCTTACCAAGGACATCAGTCAGATGTCCAGGATCGAGAAGAGCCTGGTGAGACTGACGGACGGTTTCAGGATCGAAGATATCGTCGGGGAAAGCCCCCAGATGGAGGCGGTTAAGAGCCAGGTGGTGAATGCTGCAAAGTGCGACCTGAACGTGATAATCACCGGAGCCTCAGGTACCGGCAAGGAGATGATGGCTCAGGCCATCCATAACGGAAGCCGCAGGAAGGATAAGCCGCTGGTGGCGGAAAACTGCGCCGCCATACCGGAGAACCTGGCCGAAAGTGTTTTGTTCGGGACAGTCAAGGGCGGATTCACAGGAGCCGTGGACAGGATGGGTCTTTTCCAGCTGGCCAACGGCGGGACCCTGGTCCTGGACGAATTCAACTCACTTCCCATGGGGATCCAGGCCAAGCTTCTCAGGGTGCTGCAGGACGGCACCTTCAGACCGGTGGGAGGCCTGGAGACCAAACAGGTGAACGTGAGGGTCATAGCCATCACCAACCAGGATCCCATTAAACTGGTGGACGAGGGGCTCCTCAGAAGCGACCTTTTCTACAGGCTGGGCGTGGTCACCATCAACGTGCCTTCCCTCAAGGAGAGGAAAGGAGATCTGGCTCTGCTGGCCAGCTATTTCCTTGAGAAATTCGGCAGGGAAGTGGACAAATGGCCCCTGTACCTGGATGATGAGGTCAAGGAGGCTTTCGAGAGGTTCCCCTGGAGGGGAAACGTACGTGAACTATCCAACGTCATCGAATGTGCCGTCAACATGGTGGACAGCGGGAACGTAATAGATCTGTCCCATCTGCCCTCATATTTCATAAGCGAGATAGATGCCGGCGACGATGGATCCGCTTTAGAGCACGAGAATTATTTCAGCTCCGGGGCAGAGAGTCTGTCCGAGTACATGTACGAAGTTGAAAGAGACATCATCATTTCCGCCCTTAAGCGAAATGACGGGAATGTTACAAAAACTGCGGGAGAACTTGGCCTGACCCGCCAGGCTCTGCAGCACAAAATACATAAGATCAAGTTTTAGTTGAATTGAAAGGAAGGAATGACCATGCAACTTTTGAATGAGCGAATGAAGAGCATGAACATGGCGGGAGGTCTGTATGACATCTACCAGAAGTCTCTCAAAATGGAAGCTGAAGGGCAGTCCATCATCCACATGGAGATCGGCAAACCTGATTTTGATTCCCCGGTGTTAGCCAAGGAAGCCACCATCAAGTCCCTGAACGCAGGATTTGTCCACTACACAGCCATGGCAGGTATTCCGGAACTTAGAAAAGCCATATTTGAGAAGGAAAGTAAGGCCAATGGAATCATCTTTGATCCGGAGACTGAGATCGTAGTTACCGCAGGAGCATGCGAGGCAATTCAGGCGCTGATGCTGACCGTCTTCAACCCGGGAGAAGCCATCCTGGTACCCAGTCCCTTCTTCTCGGCATACTCAGAGGCCGCGCACATCGCAGGCGTTGAAGTCATCGAAGTACCGCTGAAGTTTGAGAACGAATTCGAGCTCAAGGCCGAAGATCTGGAGGCGGCGGTCACACCCAACACCAGAGCGGTCCTCATCAACACACCCGGCAACCCTACGGGAGCCATTATCGGCAGAGAAGAACTCGGCAAGATCGCAGATTTTGCAAAGAGACATGACATCATGGTCTTCTCCGACGAGACCTACGACCAGTTCCTCTATGAGGGCAAGCACGTAAGCATTTACACCCTTCCCGGAATGAAGGAGAGGACAGTGGTGATCAACTCCGCATCCAAGGTGTTTTCCATGACCGGCTGGCGTGTGGGATACGCCATCGGACCTGCTCCTCTCATGCGTTACGTGAACAAGGTCCATCAGAACATGTCCACCTGCGCCACGTCCTTCGTTCAGGTAGGTGTGGCTGAGGCATATCTCCACGGCCAGGACTTCACGAAGAAGATGGTCGAGGAATTCAAGGTGAGGCGCGACCTGATGGCAGAGGGCCTCAGAGCTGTTCCCGGAGTGGAACTGGTGGTGCCCAAGGGAGCCTTCTACATGCTGCCCAGGATCACCAAACTGGGAGTATCCCCCAGACAGTTCTGCATGGATCTTCTGGAAAAGACCGGCGTTGCCACAGTTCCGGGAGACGCCTTCGGCAAGTGCGGAGACGGATTCTTCAGACTGTCCTATGCGGTCACCAGAGAGTCCATCGTAGAGGCGGCTGACAGGATCAAAAAATACGTTGAAGCAAATTATTGATCAAAATATTAAAAGGAGAGCAAAACTATGGCAGTAAATCTTAAAGGAAGAAACTTTCTGACACTCATGGATTTCACACCCGTCGAGATCCGTTACATGCTTGACCTGGCCCACGACCTTAAGGCCAAGAAGAGAGCAGGCTTAAGCGATCAGCTGCTGAAGGGCAAGAA
>JAEEGI010007878.1_pt1 | contig 23727 bp, 19 predicted proteins | sample 8958751 | NCBI WGS metagenome assembly JAEEGI01 (sample SAMN16246545, study PRJNA631951) | gut metagenome | biome: gut microbiome; feature: rumen; material: KS-attached | host: Bos | place: Iran: Karaj | collected 2018-10 | reverse complement strand
TGCCCATGAAGTGGCCCTGGCGGTCAAAGCTCAGCTCCATTCCATTAGAGAGCTCGATCTCATAGCCAAAGTGTTCCTTGTGGATCTTGACGATAGGCATCTGGTAGTTGCCCTGTACATAGGTGGCGATAGCCTTCGGGATGAAGGCAGCGGGAACGCCTTTTCCTCTCGATTCAATCGTTTCCCACTGGTTATTGGCATCAAAGTCGAGTTCGGTGCCGTCGTTCAGATAGACGTCATACTCCATGCCGCCATGATCGTGATCGGGCTCAACACCCACTACCGAAGCATTGGGGAAATTCTGCTTGATGAAAGTGGTGATGGGGTCGGGCAATGACTGGGCGGCAGCAGTAGGAGCTGCTTGGGCGGGATCCTGAGCCATGGTTGAATCTACGGGAGCGGCTTGAGCTGGTTGCTGTTGGGCAGGCACAGCGACTTGCTGTTGCTGATAAGCAGCATCGTTATTATTTCCCGAGCAGGACCATAACGTGAAGAGAATTACACCGATTGACAATACTTTAAAATACATCTTATTCATTTGTTAAGTTATTATTTTAATAAAATGTGGACTTGTGAAAGGTCTTTCAACGCGAATTACACAAAATTGACGAATAATATATTTAGCGAAATTAGCATTAACCCCGCAGAGGGTGTGCTAACCTTTGTGATGCGGATTAGTCGTCAATGTCGATGACTTGGAATGTGGGGCTGTACTCCACTTCGAGGCCATTGTTGAGCTTCACCTCATAGCCGCGACGATTGCGGTCAAGTTTGAGGATAATGGCACCAGGGAAGGTGGCATTGATGTTCGTCTTGATTTCCTCGGGAATCAGTTCTGCGGGGACAAGCGATGAACGGCAGTCAATCTCTTTCCAGTTGCCTTGCTTGTCAAACTCCACTTTTTCACCGCTGCTGTAACGGATGGCGTAGTCATCCCAATCCACGGTCACTACGAGGGGCACCTTGTTGGCAAAATACTGCTTGAGAAATGCTTGGGCAACCTCTGGCAGTTGGTCGTAGGTGATCACTTGGTCATGGTCGGCCTTGGCATTGAAGCTCACCAGCATAACGACCAACAAAAGGATAGCTTTAATACTTCTTTTCATCTTAGTCAATGATTTGAATAATAAAAAACATTTTTTGCGGGCAAAGGTACAACATTTTTGATAATGGCAATAGTTTTACCTAATAATCTGTTCGATAGGAAAAAAGTAACGATTAATCCCATGGCTGTAGCAGCTGCCTCAGAAAACTTAGGCTTTTCAGTTGCCGATAAGTAGCGCGCAACGATACCCAATAACGCGTTTTTTATTGAAGATGATTAACTATAATAGAAAAAAGTGTATTTTTGCAGCGACTAAAGTGATATTTATTATGAAAAAATTATTTGCTTGTGGCATTTTCGCCTTTTTGATGTTGCTGACTGGGTGTACCGACAAACCCGTTTTGCCCGCCCAGCTGCCCATGCCCATTACGTCATTCATCCAGCAGAACTTCCCCGGACAGACCATCTCGTTTGCCCAGAAGGATCTTGAGATTACTGGATGGCAGTACGACGTCGTGCTTGCCGACGGTACCCAGATTGAATTTGACACCGACCAAGTGTGGGACAAGATTCAGAGTACATTGACCAACCCTGTTCCCACGGCATTGATCCCTGCACCGATCGTGGCACAAATCCAGGCCCAATTCCCGCAAGCCATGATACTCAAGATTGACAAGGAAAGTTATGGCTATGAGATTGAGCTCGCCAATGGTCTTGAACTCAAGTTCAACCAGCAGGGTGCCCTCATGGAGATGGATGATTAATGCTCGCTGCGCTCGCAGATTAGAGATTAGTGATTAGTGATTAGTGAAGCATTCGCCTCCTAACAACTGAAAACTGACAACTGAAATACTGACAACTAACAACTGAATAAAAAAATGAAGAAAATCAAATTTTTACTGTTGATGGCTATGGTCATGACCATGAGCCTCACGATGAGTGCCGATGATGATGACCGCGTGATCACCTTTGATCAGCTGCCGCAGACCGCACAGGCTTTCCACAAAGCCCATTTCGCCACTAAGGCGCCCCTGTTGGTGACCGCCGATTGGGATGACTATACCATCCGCTACGAGAGCGGTGAGAAGGTGGAGTTTGACCGTTCAGGCAACTGGAAGGACATCGAGTGCTATAACGGCAAGGTGCCCGCTGCTGCTGTCCCCGAACAAATCAGCACCTACGTCACCAATACCTTCCCTGGCAAGTCAATCATTAAGATTGAGCGTCACCGCAGCGTCTATGAGGTGAAGCTCAACAATGGTATGGAAATCGAATTCAACCGCAACTTCCAGGTCATTGACACCGACTACGACGATTGATGTAATTTAGGCTTTAGAATTTAGGTGTTAGGTATTAGGTCGCGGACGCTCGCTAAAGCCTAAAACCTGTTAAGAAACTCAATGGATATCAAGGCAGCATATCGACGATTCAGGCAGTGGCAGCATAACCCGCATGATAACGAGTTTACCTCACTCGACACGCAGCATTGCCACAACTGTGGCCATGACTTCGTGGGCAACTTCTGTCCCTATTGCTCCCAGAAGTCGGGGCTGGGACCCATCACATGGCACAGTGTGTGGCGCAGTATCGCCGAGGTATGGGGCATGCACAACCGCTCGCTGCTCTACTCGGTGGTGCAACTATTCCTGCGTCCTGGCTACTTCATCAGCGACTACATCAGTGGCAAGCGCCAAGTGAGTTTCCCGCCTGTCAAGATGCTGGCCATCATCGCCGTGCTCGGTGTGATTGTCGATTTCCTCACGGGTGCGATCCATGGTATGATCCGCGTCAACCCCGAAGCAAAGATGTCCTATATCACTAAAGTGTTCTCCTGGTTGAACGTTCATCTCAATGGTGCCTTCCCACCTCCGAGCGACTTCCTGAACGCTATGTTGAAGTGGCTCAACACCCATCCTGACATCTTGACCTTGATCATGCTCTCCTTCTTGATCGTCCCCAACTATTTTATATTCCGCTTTGCTCCGCGCAACACACGCCACACCATTCCGCAGGGCTTCTTCATCCAAGTGTTCAGTACGGTCGTGTTTATGATCTTGAACATGTTCTATGACATCACATCTCTGGGATGGCTCGTATTTATCATTGCCGAACTACTGCTTTTCTTCACTTATAAGCAGCTGTTTGGCTACGGCGTGTGGGGAACCTTATGGCGCCTGGTGATGACCTTCGTGTGCGCCTATACCTTATGGTCTGTCCTGTTGAATGTCAATTATGGCATCCATCTTATGCGCTTGGGCCAAAGCGAAGCGGCTCGAGGCTTTTTCCTCAACGTCCCCATCGCCCTCGTTTTGGTCGTCATTATCCTTGGAGCCTGTTACATCATCAGCAAGCCCCGCCCAGCCAAGCCCGCTACTGCCCAACCCGAGTTTTAGCTTAACAGAAGTACAACAAGAATAATTCGTTGTTGCTCAGCGTGTTCGCTATGTAGAGACGCAAAATTTTGCGTCTCCATGGTAGCACTTGGTAATGTTTAACGATATACTCAACGCCCCCCAACCTCATCAATGAGAGGGTTGGGGGGCGTTGATACATTCCACAGAGTTACCTCTGTTTTCTTACGTTGATATTATTCCCCGTTATCGCTGTAAGTGATTTTGCTGACGTGCACAAAGCCTATCAATTGATAATGCTCTGATTTGTCTTCACCGATTCTCTCTTCAAGCACGCCCATCCATTGATTGTTGTCGTCGGCGAGAAGCCCGATGAAATGATGGCCTTTGGGCAAAGTCTTGATGACTTTTGACTTGGTCGTGGCATATTGGCGGACGTTGACTTGCCCGTCGGGGTCGGTGACTCTGCACTCACAGGTGCTTTCGGCAAGTTCACCGTCAAGAAAAGCCCGATTCCATTGCATGTAGCCGATGTACGGGCCCTTAGCGGATTTGCTCACGTGATACCAGTCCTTGTTGTCACACGGGGTGATGTAAATATAGGCATCGTCAACGCTCTCATTCTTTAATGTGGTGACAACCTGAGAAGAGGCCGAAGGCTCCTGATAGACATTCAATTGCTTGTCACCATCCTTATAGGAAAAGAAGAACACGCAGCGGCCAGCCTCTTCGCCTTCAACGGTCTGATCCATCGCTTCAGATTTCACGGCAACCTCTTCAACTGGTGCTTCCTCTGCAGCTTGCTCCTCATGTGCGTTTTGACCGCACCCAGCAAGTAACAACGCAGCGAGCATGACTGTAAAACTCAACAAATTCTTCATCATAGCTATTGTTTTTTGTGGTTGATAATTTCTCTATTATTGTTTTATCTGTCGCAAAGGTAATAGAATTATCACAGCCAACAATAAGCCGATTGCTCTTTATCGCAAAAAACTTCACGTCTTTGCGACTTATCGCTGTTGTCGTTTAAGTTTCAGCAGACGGCGATAGAGCGTAATGCCAAACAGCGGCACGGCTGTTCCCACGATGGTGTAGGGCACCCAGAACAGGTCCGTCGTGCTGTGCTCGTGGATGACCATGTGGCATCCGATTTGTCCCCAGTCCAGCCCGTAGTACCAGATCTTGAGCGCCGACACAATCTTGAACGAAATGATGTGGAACACGTAGATGTACAACGTGTTGTTGCCGCAATAGACCATAAAACGCTTCACGATGCCGTCGTGATGATCCAGCCACGATGCGATGTGATGCACCATCAGGAAGCCGATGGCACCCGTGACAGGCAAGGTAAAGACAGTTCTGAGTTCAGTTTTCAATGCCATGCCCTGGAACCCCAAGGCTGCACCGCCCACCAGCAGTCCTAGATATAATAATGTCAGAGCCCAGTGCTCAGGAATGCGGTCCTCATGGCGACGGTATAGTACGCCCAGGCTAAAGAACAGCACGCCCCAACACTCACGGATGCCGCCCTGAACGATAGTCGCGATTCTCAGCCCATTGGCCACTTTGAACCAAGCGAACCCGATAGCCAGCACGGCAATCACAATGGGGATTGTATCATGGTTGAGCCACTTGCGGCGATTATGTAGCAGCAAGTACAGGATCAGGAACACAATGCTCGATACCAACAGCGCCCTGAAGAACCAGAAGGCTCCCGCCAGGAACTCGTCATAGCCGCCCATCGAGAAAACGATGTGGACCAGCCGTTGCCAGAACTGGTGCCACGTGTAGGGGTGGGTGACACCGCCCGTCCAGTTGCCGTATTGCTCGTTCATCAATCCAATATTGAAAAACAGATTGTGAAGCACCAGGAAAAAAAGACTCCATTTCACAAACGGCACATACAACCCCTTGAACCGCTTCACGCAGAATGTCCACGGGTCGCTCAGGTACTTCTTGTCAAAAAAGTAACCCGCCGCAATAAAGAACACCGGCATGTGGAACAAGTAGATAAACGTCACCAGTAGCGTCGGCCCCTCGGCATGCCCCGCACACATCAGTATAATCGCAATCGCCTTACAAATCGATAGCGTGGTATTATCTCGTTTCACTTAGAACAATTTTATAAAGTTTATCGGTAAGTTAGTCCCTCGCAAGGTCAAGGTATGAAGGTGTTTCATAATTCATCTGTTGCATTTTATGTCGTACTTTGCGTGATAGCCTTTAGCTCGGCGAAGCCAAATTGAACAAAATAAATTTTAATTTTTTAATTTTATTAATAATTTTGCTTCCTAAGTTATTGTGCAAGTATTTTGATGATTAATTTCGTCAAAATGTGTAATACTATTGAATTCGGCACAAAAGTCACCTGATCTGCCGTTTGAAACGCTCGTCGGGGCTCTGCCCCTTGCCGCTAGGCGTTCCCCGATGTGTTTTTCATAGTTTATGGGCTGACGCGTTCAAGCTGCTTCGCCATTGGTCACGTGCCCTGATTGGTAGTCCTGGCCGTTTCTCACCAATGCATAGGCGATGTGGAGAAGCTTATTCTTGACATTGTTGATGGCCACTCCGTGCTGCTTCCCTTGTGCAATCTTCCGTTGATAGTATTGCATCATCGCTTCATCGTGCCGGATGGCGGTCCGTGCCGCCATGGTGAGCACTCCCTTGAGCCTGAGATTGCTCAAGTGCCTCACGTCCTGCCTCGAGTCGACGGTTGTCCCCGAGGTGTTGCGGAACGAGGCTACACCGCAGTAGGTGGCCATCTTGTTGGCTGTCGGGATGGCCTGGAAGTTGCCCGAAAAGACGATCAAGGCGACAGTCACCACAAGCCCAAATCCTTTGATGGATTTCACATGCTCGTAGTTCCTCTGCAATTGCTCATCAGAACGGATCACCTCTTTCATGGCCTTCTCGCACTCGGCAATGCTGCACTCAAGCCGCTTGATCTCGTTGTTGGTGTCACGGCGGATGAATCTGGCCGCTGCACTGGCGGCATCGCCCTGGCTTTTCAGGGCTTTCTGGCGGTTCTTGACACCCTTGAGCCTGTCCACCAGGGTCTGACGGTACAGGAACAGGTCTTTCAATGCGGCCAGTTCTTTGTCCGGGAGCTCGAACAGGTTGGCTTTGTCGTGATGCCGACGGGCATAGTCGGCTATGGCCATAGAGTCCGCCTTGTCGTTCTTGCCTCGACGGATGCCCAGGCTCTGCCGGATCTGGAGCGCACTCTCGCGCCAGACGTGCATCCCGTGCTCGGCCAGCCAGTGGCACATCTGCCGGTCGTAGGCGCCGGTGGTCTCGCAGCAGAACAGCCACTGCCCGCTGCTGGTGCCGCGCAGTGCCAGTCTCAGGTCACGGACCATCGAGCGATAGCCTTTCTTTCCGTTAGGGTACTGTGCCAGATATTCCGGCTGCCGCTGGAAATCCGACTCAACGAAGCTCACGTCAACAGTTTCTTTAGAAACATCAATGCCGATAAAATACTTTTTCATAACTTTGCGGTGTTTAATTTGACTTTTGATTGACCGCAATTAGTTGGGAGTTACTACCCTAAATAGGCTTAAACCTAACTTCCTAATTGACTTTCAACTAAAAAATCCGGGGAGGCCAATGGCAAAATATAGGGTTATCCTGGTTTAATTAATTGGTTATCTCCCCGGCGGTCAATCGTTACCTTCATACAACAAAGGTAATAAAAGCCGTGCAACGATGAAAGTTTGACGAATAAACTTTCATCGCTGCAAAGTTAGGGTTTAATTTCTCGGCCGCTAGGCCGATCATAGTAGTAGGGTAGGGAGCGACACGAAGCTGTAGCCCTTTTTCTTCAGTTCCTTGATGAGTGCAGGCAGGCGGTCATAGAATTTCTCGGAGCGACGCTCATCGGTCCCGAAGTGTATCATCAGCAGGTGGCCATTGAGGGTCTTCTCCTTCTCGCAGCGCATGATGCGGTCCCACAGCCACTTGTTGTCACGATAGGGGTTGCCGCCGGTGATGCCTGGATAGGTATAATCCATGCTACTCAAGGTGCCGGGCGAAAAATTCACCAATTGCAGGCCCATCTCTTTTGCCCAGGCCGCTATGGTGGCGTTGTGCCACTCATAGGGCGGAATCATCCAGGGTGCTTCCTGTGGCGTGATACCGAACTTTGCCAGTTGCTCAAAGCTCTTGATGATGTCATTGCGGAACTCTTCTCGTGTCACCAGTAGCGAGTCGCGCTTTTCCCATGCACAATACACCAGGTGGCCATAGCTGTGGCTACCCACGTAGTGCCCGTCACCCACGAGCCGCTTGACTATATCAGGATAAAGATCAAAGACGCGTCCCGTGAAGAAGAATGCCCCTTTGATACCGTTCTTCTTGAGTGTCGTGATGATGCGCTCGGCACCGTCGGCACGATCATCGGCGGTAAAGACTAGGCAAATCTGCTTTTTTGTCGTGTCGCCACGCACGATGGCTCCCTCATCCCACAGGAAACGGCCGCTTGCTTCCTTGCCCTCCATCTCATAGAACGAGAACGGGAATGTCAGCGATGCGGTGCCGTCCATTGTGGGCTCGTTGGTGCTGTAATCGTGGGTATTGTCGTGATACACCACGTCACCTGGCTGGAACATCTCATAGGTGTTGCCCTCGATGTTGAGCATGTCATCAGCCAGGTTCACACCCTTGAGGCTGTTAAATATGGTGGCATACACTGGCCCGTCAACCAGGCCTCCCGTGGGCATTCCCACGCGCTCCATGACGAAGTTGCTGTGCGTCGCGTGAGGATAGGTCCCGCCTCGGGGTAGTTCCACAATCATGCTCGTGCCCCACGGATTGCATCCCAGCAGCCAGTCGCGCAAGGCACTTTCCGTTTCCATGAACTGGCGATCGCCCGTCAGTTGGCGGTAGAGGATGCACTGGGTCAGCAGTGCCGTCGTCAAGTTGTTGCTGCACCAGATGCCTGGCACGCCCCACAGGAAGGGGTTGCCCGTCTGCTCGGCACGTCCTTGGACACGCTCGATGCCCGACTTGATGTTGCGGATGAACTCGGCTTCAAGCCGCTTGTTGCTCTTGGCCTCCTGTGCCACGCGCACGTGTCCCATGTTCATGAACGGGTACCACTGGTAGTGACGCGCACTGTCAGCACCCATCCACGGCGTTACGGGCTCGCGACGGCCATATTCCACCGCCTGGGCCAGAAACTTCTCGTCCCCTGTCATGCGGTAGAGTTCCACGGCCCCCAGCTCCATGTCATCCACCCAGTTGTCTTCCTCATAGATATAGGGCGATACCACGCTCACCGTCTGCGCATTGCCAGGCTTGTCGATGCCCACCTGATAGGCATCGGCGGCCTTAGCGCGGATTTTGGCGGCAAACTCGGGATAGTACGGTGCCAAAATCTCGGCTCCCAATGCGAAATCGCTGGCGAATTTGCCTGCTGTGCTGGCCGCTCCCATCGTCGCGTTCATGAATTTGCCCCGCTGCTGCGGCTTGCCGTCGATGTAATAGACAGGTCGACCGTTATTAGGCCCCCAGCCGTAGTCGGCAGGGTCGTCCTTGGGCAGTTTCATCCCGATGTGGTCACGGTCGTCGGCAATCTGGTTATAGAGTTCCCCCTTGCTGGGGTTCATTTTGTCGAGCCACGTCAGGCCCCAGTAGATCTCATCGATAATGTCAGGAATGCCGTTGGCTCCTTTTAGACCGTTGGCCTGAAACTGGTCACCGAAGGCGCCTGGGCACTGTTGCCAGGCCAGCATCATCTGGTAGATGGCGTTGGCGCTCGTCGTGGTATATTGCAGCAGGTCGGCGGCATCATGCCAGCCGCCGCGCACATCGATGTGCTGTCCTTCTTTCTCAGGATGGTATCGCACATAGGCATCCTTTACATGGCAGCTGTCGCGCTGGAACGGATTGAATCCGCACCGTTGTTGTCGCATGTAGTTCAACACAAAGTCGGCCGTGCCATCCCACACCCTGTTGTTGATGGGAAAAACGGGTGACTCAATGCCGCCAGCCACGATGCGGTAGGCTCCGTCGAGGTTAAAATCGCTGAAGTCCAGCCTGCACGTGGTTGCCATCTGTCCCCATGGTCCCATATCTCTCGTCTTAGTCGAGCGATAGACGGTTTTCCCCGTATAGGCGTCAACGAGTTCAAATCCAGAGATCTGAACTGTTTCCTGGCTCATGAGCACAGCCACCTTGGCCGCATCGGGCAGGTAACCCAGTTGATTGATACGTATCCAGCCGGCAGCATGGCTGCTGACGAAGCATGTCAGCAGGATGAAGGCTATTGTGATTAGTCTGATTCTCATTTTTTCTGTAATCCTTTTTCTTGTTGAGCAACAAAGGTAGAACTTTTTTTTCAATGCCACAATAGGGTATTTCACGGTTTATAGGGTCGCTATCCTACTCTAAAAGAGTGGTTTTTGAAAGTATTTTCAACAAAAAGTTGCACGTTTTAATAATTGTCTATACCTTTGCCGATTGTGTTGAAGTGGGTTATAGTGGGAAGCATGTTGCTTTCCTAATAGGACTGTGGATTAAGTTTTCACGATCGCGTGTGATGTGCGATGGCTGTTGCCTATGATGCCTTCTGATACATCAGTGATGATGAATTAATCATGTTTAAACCTATTAAATATTATTGCTTCTAATGATGAAACGCTTTTTACTTGCTGTAGTGTGTGTGATCATTGCTACTGCCGCGTTCGCACAGTTTGACCAAGCTGGCTTTTATCGTGTTCATAGTGTTAATACTGACAGCTACATCTGCATCAGGGGTACAGAGTATAACAAGTCCTACCAGGCCGATGCTTTCTGGCCTTGTGTACTGATGCTGAAAGACTCGGCACAGGTGAGCGACCCGGGTTCAATCATTTACATTCCCGGTCTGGCGCAAACCAGCCTTTATGCACAAGGTGTTGACACCTATTCACTGACTAGCTTGAGTATTGATGTTGAGACATCAGAGGTTCGTGAGAATGGATTGGACACCTATCTGGCCATCACCAAGTATAATAACTATCCATGCTATTTCCGTGACTATGGTTTCGGCATGACTTCTGGATTTGGTGACAAGCCCGAAACGAGGTGGTGGATCGAGCCCGTAAACGCTGGCTCTATCGACACTTCCTTCTTCGGTGTGAAGCCGGTGAATGAAGCCGTTTGTGATGCCGAGGGTTGGTACTGGACTACCATCTGCTGCGACTTCCCGTTCATGCTGCCTTTGGACGGTGGCGTCGAGGGTGCTTACACGATTCAGGAGGTCAAGATGGGTATCGACAGTATGTATTATGCCGAGCCCGTCAAATTGTTCGGTCAGGGTGACATCGTTTCTGCAGCTACTCCGGTTCTGCTCAAGTGCAAGGCTGCTTATGCCAGCGGCAACAAGATCGTTCCAGTTGGCGAGATTGCCAATCACAGGAATATGCCCATCGTGAACGATTTGTTGATGGGTAACTACTTCAGCAGTTTCTATAACCACGCTTCTTTGATCGACACCTTTGCTGTTAAGCAGTACATCCCTCAGCAGGCTACCTTGGCAACGGACGAGAACCTGGCACTCGGTGTGGACGCTGACGGCAAGTTGGGCTTCTTCCCCTTGCAGCACAACCAGGAGGACGACATCTTCATGGCTGCCAACACCGCTTGGCTTTCTGTTGAGCTTATGGGCGAAGGTTTTGAAGGTCTGACGGCTGTTTATCTGGGTAAAGCTCCCGAGGCAGAACCCGAACCTGAAATCATTGATGGTGACGTCAATGGCGATGGCGAGGTATCAATCAAGGATGTATCGTCGCTCATTGAGTTGTTGATTACTGGTGGCGCCGATGACGAGTCCAGGGCTTTGAAGGCTGAATACCAGGCTGCTGATCTGAATCATGATGGCAAACTGTCAATCAAGGATGTGTCACTTCTTATCGACTTGTTGTTGGGCACAGAAGCTAACGTAGAGCAATAATCAACGATATTTCAGAATTCCTCAAATCGGGAATCATCAATATAGATTGGGCGCGCTTCCTGAGCGTGCCCAATTTTATTAATGTATCATTGATGTCCGGTAAGAATGTTGCAATGCTGTAACGGCGGCAGGACGTAGGGCCTCGCCTTGGCGTGGCCGCTACTGCCCAACCCGAATCTTAGCTTAACAGAAGTACAACATAAGTAAAGCGTTGATGCTCAGTGCGTCTCTACATAGCGGATGGATTGATTATCAGTTGTTTCTTGCTTGAAACGCGATTTTTGTTGCGGGTAGGTCAGAAAACGAGCAGGCCCGTGATGCCGGCAAGGATAATCACTAGGATAGGGTGGATGCGCGTGAAATAGACGATGCAGAACGATGCCACGCAGATGGCGATGGTGATCATGCGTTCACTGTTCAGGTAGCCGAAGTTCTCGCTGTTCATCAGCAGCAAGGCGGCCGAGGCAATCAGTCCTACCACTACGGGCCGCAACCCCATGAAGGCACCCTTGATAAAGGGACTCTGGCGATGGCGTTCAATATAGTGGCTGGCGATGAGTGTGAGGATAAACGGCGGCAGAACTACTGTGAGCGTTGCCACAATCGAACCGAATACACTACCGGTGACTACATAGCCGATGTAGGTCGCGCTGTTGATGCCGATAGGACCGGGTGTCATCTGCGAGATGGCGACGATATCGGTAAACATCTGGCTCGTGATCCATCCCGAGTCCACGACTTCGCGCTGGATGAGCGACAGCATCGCATAGCCACCACCGAAGCCGAATAACCCAATCTTCAGATAAGCCCATATCAGTTTCAAGTAGGTCTCAAGCATGGCTTTCCACCTCCTCCCTGTTTACTTCGTTGCCTCCGTTCTCTCCGTTGCCCCCCTTCATCAGCGACCTCAGATAGTAGATATAGCCTCCGATGGCTCCCAGCACGATGAAGATGATGGGGTTGGAGATATAGGGCAGCTTGCTGTAGATGAGCAATGCCACTGTCACGGGGATGATAATGGTTTTCCAGTTGATGCCGGCGCTCTTGGCCGTGGTGAGAACGGGAGCGATAATCAAGGCAACGACAGCGGGGCGGATGCCCTTGAAGATGCGACTCACTACAGCATTGTTCTTGATGGTATCAGGCGTGAGGAAGATGGCAATAGCAAGAATCATCAGGAATGATGGCATGATGGTGCCTAAGGCGGCACAGATGCTGCCCTTCAGCCCCTTCAACCGGTCACCGACAACGACACTGATGTTCACAGCCAGGATGCCTGGCATGGACTGTGCCACTGCCAGCAGGTCAAGGAACTCGTCAAGGGCAATCCACTTGTGTTTTTCAACGATTTCGCGCTGGATGATGCTGATCATGGCCCAACCACCACCAAAGGTGAACGCTCCAATCTTGCAGAACGTCAGAAACAGTTGCAGGTACAACCCGCTGGTTGATTCTCGCTTGTCAGTTAATTGCACGACCTCTCCTCCTAAAAAGTTTACGACCTAAAGTCTAACGTCTGATATCTAACGTCTAAAGTCTAAAACCTACTTCTTCCGCTCAAATGTACGCTGCACATGAATCAAGCCATAATTGCTCTTGTTCAAACGGGTACGCATGAGCATCAGGCTGTCAACGTATGCCGTGCGTCCGCGCTTCATGTTATAGCTCACGTAGCCATAGATGCGGCGAACGAGGCGCGTGGTGTCGCTCTGGATGTCAAGACTTACCCAGCCGTCACTGTTAGTACCGCGTGTAATTTGAGCAGTGCCTCCGTCGCTGTAGTCGATATTCAGGCTCACTTTGAAGTCATTGCCTCCACGCAGCAGCTTGTAGGATAGCTGATAGCGGTCTCCGGGCTGTTTATTGGCCTCGGGCGGGAAATCAAAGGTGATGAAACCGCGGCGGGCTCCTGCAGTGAGCATATAGTCGCGTGGACCCTTCCACAGGTCAGCACTGTCGCTGTTGATGTCGGTCTTCAGGTTCCTCAAGTGCTTGCCGTTGGGGCCGCCAGCGCGGGGTGTGGTGCTATGGGTCGGCGCTCCAGTGGGACCAGCCATGATATCCTCGGGTTGACTGTTGTCACGCGGGTCGAGCTTATCATAGCGTTCCTTGAGCTTGTTGACGGCTTTATCGTAGGCCTTATTGTAGTCTTCCATGTTGTGGGCATACCACACAAGCGACGAGTCATAATCCTCTTGGGTAATGCCGTGTTTCTTGAAGATGGATTGCTTCATGACCAGCATGCTCGAGTCGCTCTCATAGTCCATGGAATGGCTGTCAATGTAAGCGTCGGCGAGTTGCAGGTCAACAATCAGGTCGGCCATCTCGTTGACACTGAGAACTCCGTCGGGCGTTCTGCCACACGACAGCAGGACCAGCGTGATAGCGAGCAAGAATGATATCTGAAGCAGGGCGTTGCGCATGGAAAAAATCTTTATTCTTCCTCAGGATTGACTTCAATAGCTTGATCAGTAGCAGCCGTCGGATCTTCTCCGTTCTCTCCGTTTTCTCCGTCCTCTCTGTTCTCTTCACTGCCGGTAGCGGTAGCCAGGTAGCGGGCATAGAACAGGATGAGCACAATGACGCTCACGCTCAACGATGCGTCTGCTACGTTAAAGATGGGCTGGAAAAACACGAAGTGGTTACCGCCGATCCAGGGCATCCAGTCGGGCCAGTTCCATTCACACAGCGGGAAATAGAACATATCCACAACCCTGCCGTTGAACAGGCTGGCATAGCCGCCTTCGGGCGGGAAAAACTGTGCCACTTGAGGTGGCATAGGACTGTTGAAAAGCAGGCCGTAGGCAATACAGTCAATGACATTGCCCAGTGCTCCTGCGGTGATCAGTGCGATGCAGGCGATATAACCTTTGGGTATATCGCTACGCTTGCGCAGGCGCCACAGATAATAGATGAAGGCGCCCGATGCGATGATACGGAACATGGTGAGCAGCAGTTTGCTGCCCAGTTCCATACCGAAGGCCATTCCGTTATTCTCGATGAATACCAGCCTGAACCAGGAGGTAATCATCAACTCTTCGCCATAGTAGAAGTGGGTCTTGACCCAAATCTTCACGGCTTGGTCGATGACAATAACCAGCGCGATAAGGAGCGCTGCAAGTTTGCCGTTAGAAAGTTTCATGACGATAACGTCAACGTTTCTTTTTGCTCTTGGCTTCAATCTCCTTGCCCTCAATCGACAGGGTAGTGTGGGGAACGGCTAGCAGGCGCTCCTTGGGGATGAGCTTGCCCGTGATGCGGCAAACACCGTAGGTCTTGTTCTCGATACGCACCAGGGCTCCCTGCAGCTTGCGGATAAACTCCAGCTGACGTTGCAGCTGTTGACTCGAGATCTCCTTCTGTTGGGTCGAGGCGCCCTCCTCCATCATCTTGAAGGTGGGATTGGACTCATCCACCATGATGTCGTTCTTGAGCTGCTCGTAGTTCTCCTGAGCCTGTTTGAGCTTGGCCAAGATGAGTTCTTTGAACTCTTGCAGTTCGGCATCGCTGTATCTAACTTTCTCTTGCTTTTTGTCCATATTCAGGATATGATTGATGATAATCTGATATTCTTCGGGATTAAGCTTTCTCGACTTTCACGGGAAGCGTCCAGCCATCCATGTCGAGTTCGACAGCGTCAGCAGGAGCAACCTCACCGATGGTGATGCTGTTAGCGAGCACCTGATGGGCGATATAGTCGCCGTAGGTCTTCACTGCCCCGTCGGTGCGCTCGTCGGGAGCGATGGTGACGTTGATCTTGTCGGTGATGTCAAAGTCCTTGCTCTTGCGCACGTTCTGGATGCGGTTCACCAGTTCGCGGGCGATACCCTCAAGGCGCAACGCGTCGGTGACGGTGATGTCGAGGGCGACGGTCAGGTTGCCTTCGTTGGCGACGAGCCAGCCAGGGATGTCCTCACTGATGATTTCCACATCGGCAAGATCGACAACGGCCTGCTGCCCGTCAAGGTCAACGGTGAATTGACCGTCTTTCTCAAACTGGGTAATCTCGGCCTGTGACATGCCGGTGATCTTTGCTGCAAGAGCCTTCATAACCTTACCGTACTTCGGGCCTAACTTCTTGAAGTCGGGTTTTACACGCTTGACAAGGATGCCGGCGTCATTGCCGACGAGCTTGATCTCCTTGACGTTCACCTCACCCTTGATGAGGTCGGCAACGGCTTCAATGTCGCCACGCTGCTGCTCGTCAAGAACGGGCACCATGATGGCCTGCAGCGGCTGGCGAACCTTCAGGTTCTGCTTGCGGCGCAGCGACAGCACCATCGAGGTGATGTCCTGAGTCGTCTGCATGCGCTGCTCGAGCTGCTTGTCGATGGCACTCTCGTCAAACTTGGGGAAGCTGGCCAGATGTACCGAGTCCTCACTGTGCGTGAGGTCGCGGTACAGGCGGTCGCTGTAGAAGGGTGCCACAGGAGCCATGAGCAGGGCAACGGTCTTCAGACACTGGTACAGCGTCTGATAAGCGGCCAGTTTGTCGGTGGTCATCTCTCCGCCCCAGTAGCGCTTGCGGTTCAGGCGAACATACCAGTTGCTCAAGTGGTCACCAACAAAGGTGCTGATGGCACGGGCAGCCTTGGTGGGCTCGTAGTCCTCCAGGTCGGCCTGTACCTCGGCAATGAGGGAGTTGAGCGACGAGATGATCCAGCGGTCGATCTCGGGACGTTCGTTCAGGGGCACCTGCGGAGCCTCGGGATCAAAGTTGTCCACGTTGGCATACAGGGCAAAGAACGAGTAGGTATTGTAGAGCGTACCGAAGAACTTGCGGGCTACTTCGGTCACACCTGCCTCGTCAAACTTCAGGTTGTCCCAAGGCGATGAGTTGCTGATCATGTACCAGCGCAGCGGGTCGCTACCGTATTTCTCAATGGCACCGAACGGGTCAACGGCGTTGCCCAGGCGCTTACTCATCTTGTTGCCGTTCTTGTCAAGTACCAGGCCGTTGCTGATGACGTTTTTGTAGGCCACGCTGTCAAACACCATCGTGGCGATGGCATGCAACGTGAAGAACCAGCCACGGGTCTGGTCAACGCCCTCGGCGATGAAGTCGGCGGGGAAATAGCGACGGCTGTCCACAGCTTCCTTGTTCTCAAACGGGTAGTGCAGCTGGGCATAGGGCATCGCACCGCTATCAAACCACACGTCGATCAGGTCAAGCTCACGTTTCATGGGCTTGCCGCTATCGCTCACCAGGATGATGTCGTCAACGTAGGGGCGATGGATGTCGATCTTATTGTAGTTCTCCTCGCTGTAGTCACCAGGAACGAAGCCTTTGTCCTTGTAGGGATTGCTCTTCATCACGCCGGCGGCCACTGCCTTCTCGATTTCATTGTACAGTTCCTCGATGCTGCCGATGCACTTCTCCTCGCCGTCCTCGTTGCGCCAGATGGGCAGCGGGGTGCCCCAGTAGCGGCTGCGGCTCAGGTTCCAGTCGTTCAGGTTCTCCAACCACTTGCCGAAGCGGCCCGTACCTGTGTGCTCGGGCTTCCAGTTGATTGTGTGGTTGAGCTCGATCATGCGATCGCGGCTCGCGGTATCGCGGATGAACCAGCTGTCCAGCGGGTAGTACAGTACGGGCTTGTCGGTACGCCAGCAGTGGGGATAGTTGTGGGTGTGCTTCTCCATCTTGAAGGCGGTGCCTTCCTGCTTCATGCGGATGCAGATGTAGATGTTCAGGTCCTCGGCCTTGTTGGCGGCAGTCTCGTCAAACTTGCCCCCAACGGTATATTGCGGGTCGTAGGCGTTCTTCACCCAGCGGCCGGCATATTCTTTGTACAGGTCCACGTTGACGAACTCTTCAACGAATTTCTCGTCAAGGTCCTCAATGAGGTAGTATTTACCCGTGAGATCCACCATCGGGCGGGTCTCCAGCTTCTTGTTGATCATGTACAGGGCGGGGATGCCGGCGGCCTTGGCAACACGGGCATCATCGGCACCGAAGGTGGGCGCGATGTGAACGATACCGGTACCGTCCTCGGTGGTCACATAGTCACCAGGGATGACGCGGAAACCGTTGTCGTTACCTACAACCTTGCCGTCAACCTTGTCAACGGGCTTCACCCAGGGGAACAGCTGGGCATAGCGCATCTCCAGCAGGTCCTGACCCTTGAACTGGGCGATGACCTTCCAGGGAACAACCTTGGCACCCTCGGTGAACTCCAGCGGCTGGTCCTTGCCGTCGGCCTTGAAGTAGGCATCAACGCGGGCCTCGGCCAGCAGGTAGATGGCGGGCTTGCCGTTATAGGGATTGAAACTCTCGACAGCGACATAGTCGATCTTGTTGCCAACGCACAGGGCGGTGTTGCTGGGCAACGTCCACGGAGTGGTCGTCCATGCCAGCACATAGGCATCGTTGAAACCTTCGTCGGCAACCTCGTGAATCTTTTTGATCACGGGGTGCTCGTCACCGCTCAGCACGGTAAACTGGGCAGTCACGGTCTGGTCCTTCACGTCGCGGTAGCAGCCCGGCAAGTTCAACTCGTGCGAGCTCAGACCGGTGCCGGCAGCGGGCGAGTAAGGCTGAATGGTGTAGCCCTTGTACAGCAGACCCTTGTTGTAGAGTTGCTTCAGCAGCCACCACAGGCTCTCGATATAGCTGTTCTTGAACGTGATGTAGGGGTTCTTCATATCCACCCAGTAGCCCATGCGGTGGGTCAGGTCTTCCCATTCGCGGGTGTATTTCATCACCTCCTTGCGGCAGGTGGCGTTATAGTCGTCAACCGAGATCTTCTTGCCGATATCTTCCTTGGTGATGCCCAAGGCCTTCTCTACGCCAAGCTCTACGGGCAGACCGTGGGTGTCCCAACCGGCCTTGCGCAGCACCTGATAGCCCTGCATCGTCTTGTAACGGCAGAAGATGTCCTTGATGGTCCTGGCCATCACGTGGTGGATGCCCGGCATACCGTTGGCACTGGGAGGACCCTCATAGAATACATACGACTGCGCGCCGTCGCGTTCACTAATGCTGCGACCAAACACATCTTCCTTGTCCCACTGCTGCAGGACTTCTTTGTTGATATCTGACAGGTTAAAACCGTTGTACTCGTTGAATTTTTTCATTTTTAAATAATGTAACTTCTCAAATTTGGGTGCAAAGGTACAACAATTTTGGGCAAGTAGAGCACAAAAGCCTATAATTTTGACTCAGGAGCCTCATGATAGGCAGCGAAGGCGCTAAGATTCTTGGTTTTCTTAGCGTCTTCGTGAGTGTAAGTGAGCTTTTTCGTCACTATGTCAACGGTCGTTGATCAGTTTTTGAGGATTTTCTTTCCGTCTTTGATGATGATGCCGCGAGTGTCCTTGGTAGCCTGGATACCGTCAAGACGATAAGCCTGGCTGCTGGTGGCGGGCGTTGAGGGTGCAACCTCGGCAACATTCAGGGACTGGCCGGTCTTCTCTCGGTACTCTTCCTGGGCCTTGGCCATCTGCTCGCGGAACTCGGGGCTGCCGTGCAGGGCGCAGACAGCGATGCTGGCGGCAACACGGCTGGCATCAACGTCGCTCTGCCAGTGGGCACCAACGATTACACGGCTCTCACCGTACATCCAGCCACGGGCAAAGATTGTGTCGGCGGCGGCAGGATTCACCTCAGCAAGCAGCAGGGCGGCAGTCCAGCCACGCATGGTGTGGCCCGAGGGGTAGGAACCTTCACCGGTCAGTTCAGCCTCCTCGTCGGTGAGCATCTTGTCCTGGAAGCGCTCGAATGGGCGCTGGCGGTGGTAGTAGGCCTTGGGAGCAACGCGCATGGCATCGGTCGTGGTCATGCTGGTTACCATCAGTTTCCAGATTTCGGGAGTGTTTTCAGGGCTCATATGCAAGCCGAAGGGTACGTCAAACTCAGCCAGCAGGGCCTCGTAGGACCACACGGCGTCACGCTTGGCGATTTCGGCGCGTTCGGGGTTGAGGCGCTGCTGTTTGCCCCATGAAAAGCGCATCATGTCGTTGGCAAACTCGGGACTGTCAAATGCGGGAGGAGCAGGCAGGCACTTGATGAGGTCAGGTAGTTGATCTACAGAGAAATAGGGTTGCACCTCATCCTGTGCATTCAGCATCATGGAGGCCATCAAGGCTGCCATGACAGTAATAAAATACTTTTTCATAATAACAATAATTTAAAATCTTTTGACCCCGCAAAGGTACGCCAAAAAATCGTTTCACAAGAAAACAAGGAAGAGAAAATGCACCGCCAGTCCTCTGTCCCACGTGCTGCAGCCCAGTCCTGTCGTGTCCCCGCGCTCATCGTGTTCCGTGGGCGGTGGCTTTGCCACCGTCAGCATCGTCATCCCGGTCACTAAGTTTCAACGTCGTTCACGTTATTTAGTGGGGATTTAATCTTTTTTTAGACGGGAAGGTATTACCTTTGTGCCTGAAAAATAGAACAACTATGCTGAACAAGATACTCATGCAGATTCCCGTTGCGGCCCCCGATACGGCGGCTGCTAACAAAATCAAGGAGGCGACTAACGTCGTCACGGCTCACGTGGACTCACTGGCCAATCAGTTGCACCCCGATTCCATCGCAGCGATGACTCCCGATAAGATCGTTGACAAGTTCAAGTACCTCGACCTTGGTAGCCTTGTGACCTCGCTCTCCAGCCAGTTGATTTCCTTGGGATTACGTATCCTTGCCGCCATCCTGATTTTCTACGTCGGCAAGTTTATCATCAACAAGATTTACAGCGTGGTGCGTGCCATCATGATACGCAAGGACTTCGACCGCTCGTTGATCTCGTTCCTGCTGTCGTTCATCAGGATCACACTCCTGTTCCTGCTCATCATCACCGTCATCGGTGTCCTCGGCATCGAGACCAGCTCGTTCATCGCCATCTTCGCCAGTGCCGGTGTTGCCATCGGTATGGCGTTGAGCGGCACCCTGCAGAACTTCGCTGGCGGCGTCCTCATCCTCCTGTTGAAGCCCTACAAGGTGGGCGACTACATCGAGTTCGGCGAACTGAAGGGCACCGTGCGCGAAATCCAGATTTTCAACACGGTCATCAACACCTACAACAACGACCGCATCGTCATCCCCAACGGCGGACTTGCCACAGGCTCGCTCAAGAACTTCAGCGCCGAGCCCTACCACCGCGTGGAGTGGCGTGTGGGCATCAGCTATGGTGACAACGTGGACACGGCACGCAAGGTCGCCCTCGACATCCTCGCCGCCGACGCCCGCATCGTCCACACCGATGCCGACGTCAAGGAGGATGAGCAGCAGTCCGAAGAGACCCATGAGGAAATCGTCGATGCTCCCATGCCCTGGTGGAAACGCCTGTTCCACTGGCAACGACGCCGCGCCGAGGAACTGCGCGAGGAGCATGAGGCCAAACTCGCCGCCCTCATCCCCAAACCCAGTTACTCACCCAGCGTCAATGTCGAGAGCCTGGACGACAGCCAGGTGACCCTCATCGTCCGTGCCTGGACCGAAATCCCCAACTACTGGCAGGTCCTCTACGACGTCAATGAGCAGATCTACAAGCAGTTCCCGCAGCATGGCATCCACTTCCCCTTCCCCCAGATGGATGTCCACGTCAATAATTAGTAACGAGTCACCCGTTATACCCGTTATATCCGTTATTTCCGTCCATTCCGTTATTCCTTGGCAAGAATGAAGAAGATATCCAGGTTATTGCTCGCCGTCATCTTGCTGTCATTGGCATGGCAGCAGGGTGGGGCACAGGTCATTAACTCCATCGGCGACGAGAACATGAAGGTCCCCAAGGGCATGAAGCCCAAAGAGAAAAAGGCCGAGAGCCCTTACATTGCCGATATCAACACCGATACCCCCTATTACCAGTGCATCGACTCGGCGGACAACTATATCCATAGCCATCAATGGGACATCGCCGAACAATGGCTCCTCAAGGCCTTCAAGACCGACCCCGACAACCCCGGCAATTCATTGGTACTCAGCAATATCGCCACCCTGCAGCGTTATCAGGGCAAGAGGGCCGAGGCGATTAAGAATTACACCCTCGCCCTTGACATGACACCCCATGCCGTCACCTTGCTGCTCAACCGTGCCGCCCTCTACGTCGAGATGGACAGCATACAGCGCGCCATCGACGACTATGAGCGCGTCTGCGAACTCGACCTTTATGACACCGAAGCTCGCTACTCCCTCGGCGTCATAGCCTTGGATCGCGGTGACACACGTCATGCCGAGGATTATTTCAACGAGATCAAGCGCATCAACCCCAACTCAGGCCTTTATCACGAGGGCATGGGGCTGCTGCACAAGAAGGCCGGCAACCACGCCCGCGCAGCCGAGTTCTTCACCCAGGTCATCAAGGTTCAGCCCAGCGTTCAGCTCTTAGCCCACCGGGCCGACTGTTACCTCGCCATGAAGCGCCTCAACGACGCCGAGGCCGACATCCGCACCGCCATCGAAATGTCCCCCGATGATGCCTATCTCTACCTCCTCCGTGCCAAGCTGCACAAGCTCCGTTTCCAGCGCGACGAGATGAACCGCGACATCGACACCGCCGTCACCCTAGGCCTCCCCCGCGACATCATCAACACCGCCCTCAACGAGTAACCCCCTCTCCATCCCGCGACGGGAGTCACGTCCCCATCGTGTCCCCGCCCCCCTCCGCGTCCCGTCAGTGTCTCTCTATGCCGCGACTCCCGTCGCGGCCCCCCGCGTCCCGCCTCCGCGTCTCGTCAGTGTCCCTCTATGCCGCGACTCCCGTCGCGGCCCCTCCGCTTCCCGCCCCCGCGTCCCGTCAGTGTCCCTCTATGCCACGCCTCCCGTCGCGGCCCCTCCGCGTCATCCCCCTGCCCGTTAATTGTCTAATTTTTTGACACTTTTCTCCAAATCGCCCGTTAAATTATGTTAACTGCAACTTTTCCTCTTGATATGGAATGGAAAACAAAGTTATTTTGTAGTGCTATCCAAGCAGCACAAGCAGCATTTAACAATATACAATAAAACCATACCCTCATCATGAGACGATTCATTATAACCCTCATAGGCGCCTGCATGACGCTCTCTATCCTGGCGGCAACGCCGCGTCTGACCCGTTCCCAGCTCAAGCAGGTCCAGATGACCAAGGACCATAAACTCCAGCCCTCAACGGTAGCAGGCGAGCGCAATTCCCTGTCACTCCAGCAGGTCTTGAAGCAGCGCAACCTCACCCTCGATGACAACAAACTCACCAGCGCTGCCCCGTCTCGCCTATCGACAGTTCATTCGGGTGATAAATTCGCCTCGGTTGACGTCTACGACTTTGACTGGAACGAGAGCACTGCCACCGCCACCGTCATTGACTCTACCATCGCCATGATTGGTAAGAAATGCCACCTTACTTATCAATATGGAGAAACGAGCGGTTGGTTCCTCCAGGATCTGTATGGTGATTATCAAATCCCCATAAATGTTGATGCTTCATCTGGTGTCGTGTCGATTTCGGCTGGCGTAGCATTGGCTCAGTTGATTACTACTGATTATGTTGATACTAAAGACTGGGTTCCGCAACAATACGTATGGACCATATATGCCATGCCGCTCTCTTGGCTGGAAGGCGGTAATGACTATCATGATATTCAGGGCGTAATACATGCCGATGGCTCCATTGAGTTTACCGATGATTTCGGCTTCTTAGTGGAAAAAAGAGATCTGAATTCTGATGGTAGCCCATCTTCATCTTTTTCATGGGGCCTCTCTCCGATTTTCAAAAACCTCATGCTGTATAACCCCAATGCAACCCATTTTTACGAAACAAATGCTTACGAAGTATTCCTTGATGAACTTGTGGTACTCTCTACTGGTTATAGTATTTCTCCTATGGGCAGTGGTGGCTCAGTGCCCAAGCCTATAAAGCCTCGACCTGTCAGCATTAGTAATACAGGTACAACTAAGCCCGTTACTCCGCGTGATTTTACTCCGGCGGGAGGAAACAAGCTTGCCAATCAAGATAATAACGATGCTCAAGTAGTACGCAATGAATCTTCCAATCTCAGGGCTGATCTTAATCCGGTAATTCATGATCATGCCGTACCAATTTATATGTATCAGTTCGATGACACAACTTACATGGTTTATAACCTGTTTAATAAGGATTACTGCTGGAATTACATGAATATCTACCCCGATAGCACTGTCTTGATCCCTGCTCAACCGATGGGTATTGACAACTATGGCAGGGTGCTCTATAACTGCTCGGGATTCCATGCCGAGGCTGATACCTTATTATGGGGCAACAAGGGCACATTCTCTCAGAACAGCATCACGTGGGGAAATGCTTACTTCTGCTACGAAACTAGCACCGAGGACCGTTATAGTATCCAAAGGAAATACCACAATAATAAGATAGAAATAGGCACTGTTTTGAGTGTAGTAGAACTGTCGCCAGCTCCTGAGAACCTGACCGTGACCCCCTCAGCCA
>JAEEGI010007877.1_pt1 | contig 23730 bp, 19 predicted proteins | sample 8958751 | NCBI WGS metagenome assembly JAEEGI01 (sample SAMN16246545, study PRJNA631951) | gut metagenome | biome: gut microbiome; feature: rumen; material: KS-attached | host: Bos | place: Iran: Karaj | collected 2018-10 | reverse complement strand
AAGGGGCTCTCGTATGAGGATCTTCGGGCACGCCATGTGCGCGATTATAAAGCCATCTACGACCGGGTGAGCCTACGCCTCACAGCGGATGAGAGAACCGACGACCGCCCTACCGACGAGGTGCTGCGTGAGTATGTGGACGAAAAACTGTTCAATCCAGCTTTGGAAGCCCTCTATTTCCAATATGGCCGCTATCTCCTCATCTCCTGCTCCCGAACGCCTCAGGTGCCTGCCAACCTGCAGGGATTGTGGAACGAGCACCTGCTTCCGCCTTGGTCGTGCAACTACACGAGCAACATCAACGTGGAGGAGAATTATTGGGCTGCAGAGACTGGTGCCATGCCAGAGATGCATGCATCGCTGCTCACCTTCATCAAGAGTCTGCAGAAGTCGGGAGAACAAACCGCAAAAGCCTACTATGGAGTGGACAAAGGATGGTGTCTGGCCCACAACACCGACATCTGGGCGATGACCTGCCCTGTGGGACTGAAAAGCGGTGACCCCAACTGGGCCAACTGGAACATGGGAGGTGCGTGGGTGAGCACCCACATCTGGGAGCATTACCTGTTCTCACTCGACAAGGATTTTCTCAGTGAATACTATCCCGTGCTGAAAGGCGCTGCCGAGTTCTGCATGAACTGGCTTATTGGCACTGACGAGATGGGAGTGGAAGGAAAACGACACCTCATCACAGCCCCATCCACCTCACCCGAGAACATCTATATCAGCCCTGAAGGTTATCACGGACGGACTTGCTTTGGCGGTTTCGCCGACATCGCCATGATCCGCGAATGTCTGAGCGATGCCAGAGATGCGGCATTGGAACTGGGCATTGACAAGGGATTTGCCAAAGAGGCAGACAAGGTGCTGTCACAGTTACAGCCTTACAAGATTGGGCAGAAGGGGAACTTGCAGGAGTGGTTCCACGACTGGGAAGACGAAGACCCTCACCACCGCCACCAAAGCCATCTTTTCGGTCTTTACCCCGGCCATCATCTCGGCGATGGTGTGCACAGCACAGAGGAACTGCAAAAGGCAGCAGCACGGACACTCGAGCTGAAAGGTGACCGAACCACAGGCTGGAGCTCCGGCTGGAGGGTGAACCTCTATGCCAGGTTGCACGACTCGCAAAACGCTTATCACATCTACCGCAAACTGCTCAACTACGTCAGTCCAGATGGCTACAAAGGGAAAGACGCACGACGAGGAGGGGGCACCTATCCAAACCTGCTCGATGCCCACTCCCCATTCCAGATTGACGGCAATTTCGGTGGATGCGCCGGTGTGATTGAGATGCTGATGCAAAGTGAATATCAACCAGGTAAAGGTAAAAACCGCATCAAGTTGGAATTGCTGCCCGCCTTGCCTTCCAACTGGAAGGATGGTGAGGTGAAGGGCATCCGTGCCCGTGGAGGCCTCACGGTAGGCATGAGCTGGGCAAACAGCCAGGTCAGCAGGCTTGAGATCAACGCTCTGCGCCCATGCACCGTCATGCTCAAGGTCAACGGAGCGGAACGCAAGCTGAAGCTGAATGCCGGGGAAAACGTCATCAGCCTATAGGCCTTCAGTCCACCATCAGAACAGCATCAAGCCCTTGCCGCCATGGATTCGGCAAGGGCTTGATGCTGTTTTTTCAAAGCTGAATCGGTCTTCCGACCTCGCGTTGACGATACGGCTTATTTGTCGGTCTTGCGGCGATATGCCCAAAGAGATGACACACAAAGAACGAGCGCAGCGCCCACAATCAGGATGGAGCTGAGCAGCATGGAGCTGTCGTTGGCATCCTGACCACCAAATCCGGCTGTCACCAGCTGGGTGGTCTGCGTTCCTGCTGGTTGCTGCCCCAAAAGCAGTGTGTTTTCGTTTTCACTGGAAAGAGAAGTCTGTTGACCGAGTTTCTTCTGCTGTTTTTCCAGTTTTTTCTGTTCTTTCAGCTTCTTCTTGGCTTCCTTTTCTTCTCTTTTCTTACGGTATTTCTCAATCTTTTTCTGGATTTTCTCTTGTCTCCTACTTTCTTTCGCCTGTTGCTTCCAATAGCTTGGAGGCATCGGAATCACATCCAATGGTTGTAACATCATAATAAAAAAAGGTGTTGGTTAGAGTTTCATTTTTCTTATCACTATCTTTTCAGCAAAAATAGGATATTTTTTTGATATTTTCCATATATTTGCAGAAAAATAAGCATAAGAAATGCATTTTTTCAAAAGATGAACATGCAAAATGGAAGCAACAAGAAAGCCATCGTTGTCGGTGCCACCTCCGGCATCGGCAAGGCGGTGGTGGCGGAGCTGTCCAAACTCGGTTGGGAGATAGGCATCGCTGGTCGCAGACAGGGACTGCTTCAGGAAATCCAGCGTAAGAATCTGCAGGTGGTGGCGACGGAGCAAATCGACATCAATGCCGATGACGCAGGGGAAAAACTCACCAAACTCATTGGAAAAACGGGAGGCATGGACCTCTATTTCCATAGCTCAGGCATCGGCTTTCAGAATCCCGGTCTTGACCTGGAGAAAGAGTTGGCAACCGTAAGCACGAACGCACTGGGATTCACCCGGATGGTGAACACCGCCTTCCATTATTTCGAAGCCCATCCAGAGCGGCATGGCCACATTGCCGTCATCAGCAGCATCGCGCGCACCAAAGGTCTTGGAGCCGCTCCCGCCTACTCCTCATCAAAGCGGTTTGTCAGCCATTACCTCGAATGCCTGTGTCAGCTCTGCCATATCAAAGGACTGAAACACATCTGCATCACCGACATCCGTCCCGGATTCGTGGCAACCCCACTGCTTGCAGATGGAGGGCACTACCCACTCCAACTGCCTGTGGACAAGGTGGCACATACCATCGTCCGCTCGCTCCTACGCCGTCGGAGCATCGTGACAATCGACTGGCGCTACCGTCTCCTCGTGTTTTTCTGGCGGATGGTGCCCCGCTGGCTATGGGTCAGGATGAAAATCCAATCAAAATAGGCGGAAAAGATTCGTTGATTCAAATCAATTTTCGTAAATTTGCATGAGCATTCCATAGCAGGGATGTAACTCAAAGAATCAAACAACTATAAATCAGAAAGAACATGTTGATGAACAACTGGTTCGAGTGCAAGGTGAAGACAGAGAAGACACTCGAAAACGGAACACAGAAGAAAGTGACAGAACCCTATCTTGTGGATGCCCTCAATTTCACTGAGGCAGAAGCACGGATAATCAAGGAAATCACACCTTATTGCAATGGTCAGCTTGAAGTGGCTGACATCAAGCGTGTGAAATATTCAGAGATGTTCACGAACGATGCGGAGAGTGCCGACAAATGGTACAAGGCAAAGTTGATGTTCGTGACTTTGGATGAGAAAAGCCAGACAGAAAAGAAGACGGCAACGCTGATGCTGATTCAGGCATCCGACTTCAAGGATGCCCTCGCCACCCTCGAAGAAGGCATGAAAGGCTCGATGGTGGATTATGAGATCAATCTGATCCAGGAGACCAACATCCTCGATGTCTTCCCGTTCGATGCTGAGGAGAAAAAGGACAAGCCAGAATATGAGTCATGACCATGAACTGATGCTGATGGTCAGGCTGAACAAAACTGAACAGTCATGGATAGAGTGAAAGATGAGTTGAATCAGATATGGAAAGAGCTACCAGAAGGCGTGCGGCTGGTGGCCATTTCCAAATACCACCCCAAAGAGGCGATAGAAGAAGCTTACGCCGCCGGTCAGCGCGTGTTCGGTGAGAACCACGTTCAGGAGCTGATGTCGAAAGAGTCTGTGTTGCCCAAGGACATCGAATGGCATTTCACGGGACATCTTCAGACGAACAAGGTGAAGTATATCGCACCCTTCATCTCGCTAATCCATTCCGTTGACTCCGAGAAACTGCTGCGCGAAATCAACAAACAGGGTGCTAAAGCAGGTCGGAAAATACCATGCCTGATTGAGTTGCATGTGGCGAAGGAAGAGAGCAAGTTCGGCTTCACGGCCGACGAGCTCGACCAGCTATTTGGTTCAGGCATCCAGGATGAACTTCCTTATGTGGAAATCCAAGGCTTGATGGCCATGGCCACCAACACCGACGATGAGCAGCGGATTGAAGAAGATTTCGCTCTCGCCTACGATGTCTTCCTTCATCTGAAATCCACCTGGTTCAAGGACAGTCCTGCATTCAAGGAGTTGTCGATGGGCATGAGCCACGACTACCATCTTGCCTTGCGGCACCACACCACCATGGTGCGCATCGGCACTCGCATATTCGGCGAACGGGTGTATTAGCCATCTTTTCTGGGCACCATACGCCCCTAAAACACATTACTTATGGAACGCAGAAGGGATATCGCAAGACTTTTCGCACAGCGCTACACCATCAAGGGCGAGTTGAGCCCCCAAAGCATGGAATGGCTCACCAACATCCTCATTCCGATGCGGGTGCTGAAAGGTACAATGCTGCTCAACGAGGGAGAGGTATGCAAGTACTTCTACTATCTTGACCGCGGACTGCTAAGGCAGGTATATAAAAAGAAAGGACAGTTGCTGACCGAGCATATCGGCTATGAGGGCAGCATGATCATGTGCATCGAAAGCCTGCTGAACAAAGAGCCTTCAGCCCTGTCGATAGAGACATTGGAGCCATGCAAAATCTATGCCCTGCCCTACGACGACCTCAGCATGATGGCACGTTCCTCCTTTGAATTCTGCAATCTTTTGATAGACATTCTGAAAGAATCGCTCATCCTCTCCCAGCACAAGGCAGATCTGCTCCGCTTTTCGTCTGCACGCGAACGCTACGAGCAGATGCTGGCTGAACATCCTGAGATCATCCGTCGCACCCCGCTCCACATCGTGGCATCCTATCTTCAGATGACTCCGGAGACCTTGAGCCGTGTGAGAGCCGCTGTCAGTGCTGAGCAAAGCATCTGACATTCGCAATTCATCATCCATACGCCAACAACCATCCCCCATGATCAGCCTTTCCACCTATTCACCTTCCGACGCACCACGATGGGATGCGCTCGTCAGCCAAAGCAAGAACGGCACGTTCCTGCTCAAACGTGCGTTTATGGACTACCACAGCGACCGTTTCACCGACTGCTCCCTGATGTTTGAGAAGAAAGGCAGGACAGTAGGTTTGCTTCCAGCCAATTATGTGGAATCGGATCAAATAGTATGTTCCCATCAAGGACTGACCTACGGAGGACTGATACTGGACAAAACGGTCACCGCAACCGACGTGATGGAGATGTTCGACCTGATGTCGTCTTATTACAGCAAAGAACTGAATGCCAGCCGACTGATTTATAAGCCGGTGCCATATATCTATTGTTCTTATCCTTCCGACGAGGACCGATATGCGGTTTTCCGACATGAAGGCAGGCTGACGGTCAGCAACATCGCCGCCGTCATCGATATGAAAGCCCCTCTACCCTATACGGAATTGCGTCGGCGGTGCATCAAGAAAGGTGAGAAAGCCGGACTTCAGGTGATGCGCACCCATGATTCGGCAGACTACCGCACCTATTGGAACCTGCTCAGCACATGTCTCGAGTCACGCCATCATGCCACGCCCGTTCATTCAGCCGATGAGATGCTCCTGCTTCAGGAGCGTTTCCCTGAAGACATTGCTCTGTATGTCTGCAAGTCGTCTGAAGGCGAGTTGCTCGCAGGAACATGGCTCTTCATCAGCCGGAATGTGGTCCACACCCAATACTTGGCCAACAGCGACACAGGTAAACAGGAAGGCGCCCTCGACCTCATCATCCACCACATCATCAGCAACAGCAATTTCAGCCGCCGCTATCTCGACTTTGGCACGTCGAACGAGCAGCAAGGTCGCTATCTCAACGAGCAGCTGGCCTTCCAGAAAGAGGGATTCGGAGGACGTGGCGTCTGCTACGACACCTGGGAAATACGCCTTTAGCCCCCATCACGACCATGAAAATCTGAAGTGGCACTTCAGATTTTCACTGAATTTTTGAAGTACTACTTCAGATTTTCTGCATAAATATTTGTCTATTACATTGAGAATCATTATAACACAAAAACACCGGTCAACGATGACCGGTGTTTTATTATCACTTGATTTGATGTTGGATTACTTCACAAGCACTTTCTTGCCATCCATGATGTAGAGGCCCTTGGTTGGCTTCACCACACGGCGTCCGCTGAGGTCGAAGATCTTCACAGTCTTCTGAGCAGCAGGAGCTGCCACCTCGTTGATGCCAGTACCATCCTCACCCTTGAAGGTCACGTTGAAACGATAGTTCCAGCCATTCTGCACGAAGAAGAACACACCATCACCTGTTCCTTCAAACTCATCACCGTTGTTATAGACATTGAAGGTGACGTTTTCTGTTGAGAAACCTTCTGGAACCTCGAAGTCGAGTGTACCGTTCTCATCATACAATCCCTTCGTGTTGAAAGAGAATCCAGAAGTGGCAGCCAATTCAGGCTCATACTGAACTTCCATATCCTCTTCCTCACCCTGAGGATCCTCAGCAGAAGGGTCTTCTGTCTCCATTGAGCTGTCTGGAATATAGTTTTTCCAACCTTCTCCAGAAGCAGCCTCATCCTCCTCAGAGAGTTTCACAGGCTTGCGCTGAACAGTCATATTGCCATAGTTGAGCAGGTCATCAATATTTTCTGCCTCGAGCACTGCCATACAATTGGTGAAGTCCACTGCAGTCGCAGCTGGCTCTTCTCCTGGTGCAGGCACAGCCACAGTGATATCCTCTTTGCCAAGTGTACGCTCTTCAACAGTCACATCTGCATCGTTGAAGCTGAATTCCTTAAAGCGGAAATAGAGGTTGTTCTCCTCTTTCAGTACGTTACAGTTAAAGGCAATAGTCTGACATTCGTTCTGTTCAGCAGAAATAGTACGTTCTTCTCCATAGTCTGGGTCACCGAACACAAAGTCCGTCCATTCTGGAGTAAGGTCCAAAGTACCCACCATATCATAATGTTTGTAATCGCCCGGCATTCTGTGTGCCTGAGTTTCAACAGAGCAAGGCTTGTCAGCACGTGCAGACATCACGAGCTTATATTTCTGACCTGTAACGAACTTATGAGGAACAGTAACGAAGAACTGGGTCTGATAGTTTTCGATCTTCTCCACTTCAGTGCCATCGCTCTTAATCCAAATCTGCTTGATCTCCGTCTCAGGGTTGCCATCATCATCAAGGAAAGGAAGTCCGCTCTCTTCATCAATAATCTCCACTTCCTTAGTGGCATTGAAACCAACAGAAGTCACTTGATAGGCTGGTTTTCCGTTGGTATCAATCACCGTACGTGCCGGCTTGTCAACACCTGGTTCTCCGTCACGGCCTGTGAATGTATGGAATGCGCTGCCATTCGACGTCGAGCTCGAGAGTTCTCCTCTTGAAGGTGCCACGCTAAAGGAGCTCACCGATGCCGCCTACAATGCAGAGACGGGCACGCTGACCCTCACCTTCGCTGATGCCACCAGCATCAAGGCGGGTCAGGCATACCTCATCAAGTGGGACAGCGGCACGAACCTCAGCCCATCCGACCTCACCTTCACTGGTGTCACCCTCAACCAGACCCTGCGAACTGACGATATTACAACCGACGACGAGGGAACAGCCACCATCACCTTCATGGGCACCTACAAGAAGAAGGACTTCGATGCCGATGACAAGGGCATCCTCTACCTCGGCGCCGGCAATAAGCTTTACTATCCGCAGAGCGGTGCCAGCATAGGTGCCCAGCGCGGCTACTTCCAGCTCAACGGCCTCACCGCCGGCGACATGGCAGCAGGCGTCCGTGCCTTAGTGATGAACTTCGGCAACGGTGACCACACGACCGACATCATCGGCATCCACAGCGAGGCTTCCACCCTTCCTGCCCAAGCCGACGGGTGGTACACCATCGACGGCCGCCGCCTCAATGGCAAACCGACGCAGAAAGGCATCTATATAAATAATAATCAAAAAAACGTAATCAAATAACGTAAAAAAATAACAATACATGGCGGAATAAGAATGTATTGTTATCAAGCAAATGGAAGAATCGGGTCACCCCTATCCTTCCATTTTTATGACGTTGTATGAACGTTGTGAACATTTCACTTCTGAAATTGCTGATGTTATAAAAACTGAGTTCACAACACACCGACCTTGCAGAACATCCGGCTGTAGGCTTCGGCTTTCTTCTCCAAAGAAAGGGGGTAAGCCCTGGAGCTGGATGGAAGACGGAACAGGGAGACACCAGGCAACGTCGGCACGACCACACTCTCCCCCACCTTCGGCATGACGCCGAGGTTGAGTTGGGCACAAAGTGTCTCTGTGGCTTTCGTGCCAGTGGTGACAAGCGCACGCAGCATCTTGCAATCCCGAACCAAGCCCTGGATGTCCGTAGGCTGGACCACCTCCAGAAATTTGTCGGACGCATTGCCGGCGAGGCGGCGGACAGCAGTGGCTGTGTCAAAAAAACCGATACCCATGCGGAGGCAGTGGTCCACAATCAAGTCGAGCTTGAAACATCGGGCGCCTTCATCCACAAAATAATTCTTGTCTTGATAAAAGACAAGTCCCTCAATCCTCCAGTGGTCGTTGATGAAGTTAGGATAAAAAAAGTCCATGCACCATCTTGCTTTTGGCGGTGGGAAACTGCCGAGAAAAAGCACGCGGGTGTCCGCATGCACAAAAGGCTTCAATGGATGTCGCTCAACGGGCTGTTCTGTTTCAGGTGTCTTCATCTTCAGAAAAATTCTTATCCATGTAAAATTATAAAAAAAATGTGAAAGGGTGAAATTTTCCGTGAAATGTCGTGGATTTTTCATAAATTTGCAGCCAAATCAATTCATGCAGATGGAAAATACGATATCGAAAGAGAAACGTTGGAAGATTCTGAAGTCGGAATATATCAGCCGCCGCCCATGGATGACAGCACGCCGCGACACGGTGGAATATCCCGACGGGAGGGTGAACGACGAATACTGGGTGCTGGAATACCCCGAATGGGTGAATGTCATCGCCATCACGAAAGAAGGAAAGATGGTGATGGAGCGTCAGTACCGCCATGGTGCCGGCATCACCTCATACGAGCTACCCTGCGGGGTGGTGGAAGCTGGAGAGGATCCGCTGGATGCCGCACGCCGGGAATTGGAAGAAGAGACTGGCTACACCGGAGGTGAGTGGACCAAACTGATGGTGACAAGTGCCAATCCCGGCTCCATGAACAATTGGGCGCACAGCTATCTGGCAGTTGGGGTGGAAAAGACCACAAGCCAGCACCTCGATTCCACAGAAGAACTGGAAGTCCACCTGCTCGACCAAGACTACGTGAAAGCCCTTCTGCTCGACAATCAGATTCTCCAAGCCCTGATGGTGGGTCCACTCTACAAGTATTTTTATGAGATAAAGGGGTGAGTTCCCATCAGAAATAAAACAAACGCATTATGAAACTTTATTCCGACGAGGAATTAGCAAAAATAATCGACAAACCACTATTCCATCTCATCGGCGAGACAGCCGATGAGTTGGGATTTGAATGCTATGTCATCGGCGGCTTTGTTCGCGACATCTTCCTTGAGCGTCCTTGCAACGATATTGACTGCGTGGTGGTGGGAAGCGGTGTGAAGATGGCTGAGCACGTGGCTGACAACATCAAGAAGCTCTGCAAACGCCGTCCACACGTGGCGGTCTATGCCAACTACGGCACTGCGCAGATGAAGATTCACAACCGACAGCTGCTCATTGAAGGCATGGAGGAAATTGAGTTGGAATTTGTGGGTGCGAGGAAAGAAAGCTACAAGAGGGAATCGCGCAAACCCATCGTTGAAGACGGCACACTTGAGGACGATCAGAACCGCCGGGACTTCACTATCAACGCCATGGCCCTGTGTCTGAATAAAGACAGGTTCGGTGAGCTGGTGGATCCGTTTGATGGACTTTACGACCTTGAGGACGGCATCATCAACACTCCTCTTGACCCTGACATCACCTTCAGTGACGACCCGTTGCGGATGATGCGGTGTGTACGTTTCGCCACCCAACTGAATTTCCAAATCGACGAAGAGACCTTCGAAGCGCTGGAACGCAACCGGGAGCGCATCAAAATCATCAGTTCGGAACGTGTGATTGACGAGCTGAACAAAATCATGCTTGCCCCCCACCCTTCCAAAGGCATCATTGACCTCGACCGTTGCGGACTGCTCGACATCATCTTTCCCGAGCTGAAAGCCTTGGAGGGCATTGAGACAGTGAACGGCCGTGGACACAAAGACAACTTCTACCACACGCTGGAAGTTCTGGAAAACGTGGTGGCTGCTCAGAAAAAAGCTGCCGAACACCCCACTCAGCAAGAAGAAGAGCAAACTTCGACCAAAGAAGCGCATGAGGGAGAGGAGCCGGAGATTCCCAAAGTGACCGGTCCGTTGTGGTTGCGCTGGGCAGCATTGCTCCACGACATCGGCAAACCAAAGAGCAAGCGTTGGGATGGGAAAGGATGGACTTTCCACAACCATGACTTCATCGGACAGAAAATGATTCCGTCCATTTTCCGACGCATGAAACTGCCACTCGACGAGCGAATGAAATACGTGCAGCTGCTGGTTGGGCTTCACATGCGTCCGCAAGTCATTGCCGACGAAGAGGTCACCGATTCTGCCGTGCGCCGCATGGTGAACGACGCCACGCCCTACATTGACGACCTGATGACTCTCTGTGAGGCTGACATCACCTCCAAGAACATGCTGAAGAAAGCTCGTTTCCTTGAGAATTTCCGTATCGTCAGAGAAAAAATCGCAGACTTGAAGGAACGCGACTATGTGCGCCTGCTCCAGCCCGTGATTGACGGCGACGAAATCATGGCGATGTTCCACCTCCAGCCAAGCCGCGAAGTGGGCGAACTGAAAACCGCCATGAAAGACGCCATTCTCGACAACACCGTTCCCAACGAACGCGAGGCTCTTCTGCAATTACTCCAGAAAAAAGCCCAAGAGATGGGTATAGGACAAAATCACTGAAACACAACGAATTCCAATATCAATCGCCTTTTAAATTCATTGTTTTGAATTTAAAAGGCGTTTTACATTATATATATGTTATGCCTTTTCATTCTCTTTTTTCAACAGCTTATGCCTTTTCATTCAGGCAACAAGAAATATATAAAAATTGTTAACGACATGAATAAACAACAAAAATAGTTTGTCAACTATAATTATAGTTGCTATATTTGCAGAAAACATTCAATTTGTTGTTACAAAAGACAGCAGATATACGTTAAACTCATATAAGGGTAGTTCTATAAATTACGTTTTTACTTACATATCTTATGGGACGGTTTGAAATTCGGTTGTTTTCTGTTTGATGCGGCGTCTTTTTGCCATTGTTTGCAGTTACATAGCTCGCTATGCGCCTTTAAACACTGACAAAAATCCATCCACATCAATTCAAAAATCAATCCGACCTAATTCTTAGAACCACCCATAAATAATAAACATTGAGATGAAAAAGCCAGATTACAGAGAATTGACACCAGCAGAACTGCAAGTCATGCAGATTCTGTGGACGAAGAAAAAAGCCCTGGCCAGAGATGTGCTGAACGAGATGGATGAGCCCAAACCGGCCTACAACACCGTAAGCACAGTGATCCGTGTGCTGGAAAAGAAAGGATTCGTGGGACACAAAGCCTATGGTACCACGTACGAATATTATCCACTGGTGAAAAAGAAAGAGTACACCTCAAATTTCATGCAAAACGTGATGCACAATTTTTTTGGAGGCAACCGCCTTGCCTTGTTGTCTTATTTCGCCGGTGAAGAAGATATGACTGAAGAGGAGTTGGAAGAGCTGAATGCCTTAGTGAGAAAAGTGGAAGAACGCAAAAAGCAGGAAGGCTGAAAACACATCCGGCAATCATCAAATTTCCCAAACAGTTCCAATAAATACGAAAGAGATGGAAAAATTCTTGATATACGATTTTAAAGTGGCATTGCTGCTGAGTGCTTTTCTCTGTTTTTATATGCTGTTGATGCGAAAAGAGACATGGTTTGCACTCCGCAGGACATTCCTACTGCTCTCAGCATCACTTTCGCTGACGCTCCCGTTCTGCGTGTTGACTTTCCATAAGGAAGAAACCATCGTCATGTCACAATTTCCCAACGACATCATCCCAAGCACATCAGAAGTGGCAGAAAACGGATGGTCCTCCGTCTCAATCCTATACACGATTGCCGGCACCATCATTCTCGCAGGCGCCGCCCTTATTCTCGCCAAACTCATAGCTGATTTATTCAAGCTACGCAAACTGCTGAGAAAATCAGAAAAGCGCCACATGCAAAATGGCACCGTCTTAGCCATCAGCAATGAAGACATCCGTCCTTTTTCTTTCTTTCATTATGTGGTGATATCATCAGCTGAATCCAAGGAGATTTCCCCAGCCCTTCTGGCTCATGAATATGAGCACATCAGACGATTCCACACCATCGACCTCATTTTCGCAGAACTGTATTTAATCCTCCAATGGTTCAATCCCATGGCATGGCTGCTGAGAAAAGAGCTGAAACTCGTCCATGAATTTGAAGCTGATTCCTACGCAATGCATCAAAGTGGTGCATGTGGTACATATATGCGGTTGCTGATGAGAAAAGCCTCCAGCAATCATCATTTTTCTCTCGTCAACACATTCAGCCACAAAGGTTTCCTCAGAAGACGCTTTATGATGATGAGTAGTAGTCCATCATCAAAAAAATCCAGGCTAAAGGTCCTGTGCATATTGCCCGTTGTAGCCGTATCGCTCATGGCCACTGCTGAAACCATAACGGACTATACGTATGTGACTAAACATCACAAAGAAAAGCCTTCAACTCAGATGAAGCGAAAGGTGAATCAGAAAATAAAGAAGGCACATATTGAAAATCAACCAGAACGAAATTCCAAAGAGAAACAAAAGAGCTCCATGTATGTTTATGTGGACAGCATGCCGGTGAGTCAGGAATTGCTCGACACCCTGCCTCCCGACCAAATCCGGAGTATCACCATTGTGAAAGACACAACAGAAAACGTAACATCGCCTTTAAGCTCCCAAAAACAAACAAGCATATATGTGGAAATCAAGGACACCGTCTTGAAGAAAATAGACGATGATGTGTTCATGATGACAAAAATGCAGACAGAACTGACCAATGTCGAGAAAGAAGTTCAAAATGTTAAGGAAAAAGCATTGGCAGAAAGGATCAAGGCTGAAAAAACAAAAAAAGAAGCCATCATAAAAGCGGTGGAACAAAGACGCAAGGCAGAGCAAGCCAAAAAAGAAGAAATCAAAAAAGCGGTAGAAGAAAAAATCAAGGCCGGACTAATCAAAAAAGAAGTCAAAGAAAACATCACACCCAACTTCAGAGAAACCGCATTCATACTCACAGACCGCAAAGACACCACCTTATGTCTGTCGGTTGACAGTGACAGCATTGTGAACGGCTTCAATGCCTATTGGATTGACACAAGAGAAGGAAAAAACCTGATTGTCATTAAAGCCGATACCGATTCGGTGAGAACAAACCGAATAGCCATGGTGTTCATGCAGTCGTAAGCCCGAACAGCACTTTTTTGCCAACTCATTATAGTACAGGTAAATATATTACTTGTACAGCTAATATTACACCCTTTTTCAACAAAAAAAATGAAAAAAATATTTCTATTCCTATTGCTCATCCTATCGATGACTGCCCTCCACGCTCAAGAAAATGACAAACTGAGCGAAAAAAGCGACAACGGCAAAGCATCCGTCAACGATTCCATCCGCCAGCGCAACGACTCACTGATGTGGGAGAAATTGCTGAGCGGAGTGACCATCAAGGCCCAGCGCCAGCTCATCAAGACTGAAATCGACCGTATCGGCTACGACGTTCAAGCAGACGAAGATTCGAAAACTGAGAATGTGCTGGAGATGCTGAAGAAAGTGCCCATGGTGAGCATAGACGCTCAGGAGAACATTTTGGTGAAAGGAAACAGCAACTTCAAAATATACAAGAACGGGCATCCCGATCCCAGTCTAACCAAGAACGCCAAGGAAATCCTGCGCGCCATGCCAGCCTCTATGGTGAAACGGATAGAAGTCATCACCGACCCCGGTGCGAAAGAAGACGCAGAAGGAGTGAACGCCATCCTCAACATCGTGATGACAGAGGGCAGCAAATTGGGGGGCGTGACAGGAAGTGTGACCGGCTCCTACTCCACGCTCAACCACCCCAACCTCAGCGCCTTCCTGACCACTCAGGTGGGGAAAGCCATCATCTCTCTCGACTACGGCTACGGTGGGATGTCGAAACAGGAAACAGAAAACCACAATACAGTGCACCGCACTTTCAAAGACAGCGGAAACACACTCCACGCTGAGAGCCACAACAAAAATCCAGGCTACGTGCAATACGCCGATGTAGAGGCAAGCTATGAGGCCGACAGCATGAATCTCATCACTGCATCATTCGGAGGCTACTTCTACAAACTGGATGTCAGAGGGAACTCATCCGTACTCATGACGGGTAGCGACGGCACCCCACTCTACAGCTATGATGAAACCTATTGGATGCCGGGCTACAGCCACCATTCTTGGAGCGGACAGGCTGATTATGAGCACAAAACGCACCGAAAAGGAGAGAAACTGACTTTCTCCTATATGCTCGCCCTCACCCGCCAGCATACAGAGCAGCAGACCGACTACTTGAACATGAACAACGTGCCTTTCAACTACACCGGCAATAATTATCTCACAAAGGAGAACTACACCGAGCATACCATCCAGGCCGACTGGACCCGCCCGTTGTGGTCCGGGCACAAGCTCGACGTCGGTGCAAAATTCATCGACCGCCGAAACAGCAGCCACAACATACAAAGTTTCAACAACCCACCATATTTCCACTCGTACGACACCCAGTTCAAGCACACCACCCAGGTAAGCGCCGCCTATCTAGACTACATGTTTGAGAGCGGGAAATGGTCGGGACGTGCCGGACTGCGCTATGAACACACCTACATGGGCGTCCACTTCCCTGACGGCAAAAGCAGCGACCACAGCCACCACCTCAACGACTGGGTACCTCAGGCCAGTCTGAAATATCAAATCGATGACACTCAGTCGCTGAAACTGAACTATACCACCAACATCACACGTCCAGGTATAGAATATCTGAATCCTGCCATCGTCACCAATCCGTCGAGTGTGCAAAGCGGAAATCCCAATCTGGTCAGCTGTCATTCACAACGCCTCACCCTCCTCTACATGTATGTGGGTAACCGGCTTACACTCCAACTGGCTCCCAGCTTCAATTTCAGCAACAAGGCCATCGGAATCATCAACACCGTGGAGAACGACATCCGACACACCACCTATGCCAATGTGCTGCGGCTCAGACGATGGCAGTTGGAAGGCTACATCCAATGGAAACCATTCGACACTACCACTTTTGTGGCGAACTACAATTTCTGGCACAACAAATCCCAAAACCCAGGAATCGGACTGTCAATGGACGGATGGGCGGGATTCTATTATGCATCCATATCCCAGCAGCTGCCTTGGAAACTGAGGTTTTCAGCCTCTTCCTACGGTTCTGTGGGACACGACCCCAACAATGTGTATGGCTACAGCCGCTCATGGATAAACTATGGAGGCTCCCTCCAGCGTTCCTTTCTCAAAGACGACAGGCTCACAATCCGCTTGCAGACCACATTCCCTTTCCAAAAGCATCGGCACGACCGCTCCGTGGTGACCCAAGGCGACTACACAGGATGGAGCGACGAGACAATGATGGGACGACGGTTCACACTCTCTGTCAGCTTTAAATTCGGCAAACTGAAAGCAAGCGTGAAGAAAACTGACACTACAATTGAGAATGATGATGTCGTAGGAGGCATCAGCAAAGGAAAGAACTGAAACACGCCGAAATCTCTCCGAATGGATTCTCAGAAGATACCACTTTATTTTTCCCTTTTTAGTTTGAAAGTTATTTGCCCGGAATTGTTGTGACAACAGTTCCGGTTTCTTTTTCGAGTTCAAACCATTTCCCCCAAAATTCCAAAACCACAATTCCTAGAAATCAAAACAGCGATTTCTTTTGCATAAAATCCGCAAAAAAGCATATAGACGGAATAAAAAGGCTGAATATTTTCAAATATGGGAAAATTATTGTATTTTTGCAAGAATGATGTGGCATAACCCCAGCTAAAGTCACCACAGAAAGAGATTAGAAACTGAACAACTAAATCCAAATATTATGAACGCTATCAAGAACATGTTAACAGCCGCCGCCTTCATGGCGTGCACAGGTTTAGCCGCCCAGGATTTTACGGGCGAGCCCGTGATGAACAGTCTGAAATCGCCAGAAGCACAGCAGACGGTTGAGTTAGTCAAGAAAGTGAACAACGCATGGATGATGCGTCATAATGCCGAAGTGAGCGGATTCTGGGTGCATGGCGCCTACATGACCGGCAACATGGCAGCCTACGAGCTCACCGGCGAGAAGGATTACCTGGACTATGCCATCCGCTTCGCCCGCTACAACAAATGGAGTGGCGCCACAGAGAAAGATAAGAGCAAATGGCAATACAAGACCTATGGGGAAGGAATGCAGCACGTGCTCTTTGCTGACTGGCAAATCTGCTTCCAGACCTACATCGATCTCTACAAGATTGAGCACCGTGCAGAACGCATAGAGCGTGCGCTGGAGGTGATGAACCATCAGGCTACCATGCCAGATGTGGACTTCTGGTGGTGGAGCGACGCGCTCTACATGGGCATGCCGGTGTTCTCGAAACTCTATACCATAACCCATGACGAACGTTTGCTCGACAAGCAGTATGAGAGTTTCAAATGGACCGACGAGCAGTTGTTCGACAAAGACTGCAAGCTCTACTACCGCGACGGCAAATACGTCTATCCAAAAGTGAAGACCGCCTGCAATGAAGGAAAGAGTTTCTGGGCCCGTGGCGATGGTTGGGTGCTCGCCGGCTTGGCCAAGGTGCTTCAGGACCTGCCTAAAAAGCACAAATACCGCAAGTTCTACGAGAAGCGCTTCAAGGAGCTGGCGCAAGGTGTGGCAGCATGTCAGCAGGAAGGAGGCTACTGGAGCCGCTCGATGCTGTGCGAGGACGATGCACCTGGATATGAGACCAGCGGGACAGCGTTCTTCACCTACGGACTGCTCTGGGGCGTGAACAACGGCTACCTCAAGGCATCCAAATACAAGAAGGTAATCGACAAGGCATGGAAATACCTCACCGAGGTTGCACTCCAGAAGGACTACTCCATCGGCTATTGCCAGCCAATCGGTGAGAAACCAGACCCTACACGCACGGTGGATGAAGATTCCGAATGGCCGTTCGGAACCGGCGCATGGCTGCTCGCCGCCTGCGAATACGCAAAATATTGTAAATAAACCACATAACCCTTTTTGACAAATACAGAAGGAGCAATGAAACAGTTTTTTAAGTATGTGTTTGCCACAGTAACCGGCATTATTATCTTCCACCTGATTGTGCTGCTCATTTTTGTCATCTCCATCATGAGCATGGGCAGTAAAGGGGCAGTGAAAGTGCAGGACAACAGCGTGTTGGAAATCAACCTCACCGGAAACATCTCAGAACGGACTGAAGAGAACCCGCTCGCATCCTTCATCGGCAACCCCAATGCTGGCAACATCAGTCTCGAAAACGTGCTCAAAGCCATTAAGCGAGCCAAGGAAGAGGAGAAAATCAAGGGTATCTATATCCAGGGCGGTATCATGACCGGAGCATCGCCTGCCATGCTGGAGGAAATCCACGACGCACTCATGGACTTCAAGACCTCCAAGAAATTCATCATGGCATACGCCGACAACTACAGCCAGGGCAGCTATTACCTCGCCTCGCTCGCCGACTCCGTGGTGATCAACCCTATCGGTATGCTCGACTGGCAGGGAATGTCGCTGCAGACCGCCTATTACAAGGAATTGCTTGACAAAGTAGGCGTGAAAGTGGAGATTTTCAAGGTAGGCACCTACAAGTCGGCGGTTGAGCCGTACATGCTCACCGAGATGAGTGATGCCAACCGCGAACAGCTCACCGTGCTGAGCGATGAAATTTGGAGCAGGATGAAGGCCGAAGTGAGCAAGAGCCGGAAGATTCCTGTTGATAAGCTCAATGCGCTGGCCGACAGCATGATGACCTTCAGCGAAGGAACCACATATTTAAAATGCAAACTGGTGGACAAACTTGCCTACTCAGACGAAGTGCCGCAAATCATCGCCAACATGATGGGGGTGGATAAGGATGACTACAACAAAATCAGTGTGGACGACCTTGCCGCATCCATCGGTGACGAGCCTAAGGGCTTGAGCGGAAACACCATCGCTGTTTACTATGCCTACGGATCCATCGTGGACGAGATATCGAGCGGCCTGATGGGAGGCGCAGAGATTGTGGGTCAGAAAGTGAGCAAGGACTTGCAGAAACTGGCCGATGACGACGACGTGAAAGCCGTGGTGCTCCGTGTGAACTCCGGCGGAGGAAGCGCATACGCCAGCGAGCAGATATGGCATGCCTTGGAATTGGTGAAAGCCAAGAAGCCTGTGGTGGTGTCAATGGGTGGTTATGCAGCCTCCGGCGGCTACTATATCAGCTCTGGTGCCAACTGGATTGTGGCAGAACCGATGACACTGACTGGCTCAATCGGAATCTTCGGCATGTTCCCAATTGCCAAAGAGCTGATCAACGACAAGATTGGAGTGCACTACTCCACCGTTAAGACCAACGAGCTCAGCGATTTTGGTGATTTCTCCCGCGAGATGACAGAAAGCGAGAAGAACCTGCTTCAGCGCTATGTGAATCGTGGTTACGAGCTGTTCACCAAACGATGTGCTGATGGCCGCAAAGTCAGCCAAGACTCCATCAAGGCCATTGGTGAAGGCCGCGTATGGACTGGAGAGCACGCCAAGAAAATCGGACTCGTCGATGAGTTGGGAGGCTTGTCGAAAGCCATTGAGAAAGCCAAGCAACTGGCAAAAATTGATGACTACACCCTCATGAGCTATCCAGCCAAGAAGAGTTTCCTCGACGGACTGCTGGAGAATGTGTCGGCAGAAAGTTATGCATCCGCCAAGATGGAAGACCTGCTCGGCGAATACTATGGTATGTTCAACACCCTGCGCCACCTCAACCCGAAAGGCAACGTGCAGGCCGAGATGCCGTTCAAGATCACTTTCAACCTTTAGAAAAACAGAAGATGTGTGGCAGAAAGCATTGCTTTCATCACACATCTTCTCATATAAGTACATCAAAAAATCAGAACGTGGAATTTAACAGCCCGAAAATATGGTATCCACTCATTCCGTTCTCCTGGTTGTACGGAGCAGGAGTATATGTCCGTAACTTCCTTTTCGACTGCGGAATACTGAAAAGCGCGGGATTTGACATCCCCGTCATCAGCGTGGGAAACATCACCGTCGGCGGAACCGGGAAGACCCCAATGACGGAATATCTCATCCGCCTGCTGCGTACGAAGCATCAGGTGTCGATTGTCAGCCGTGGCTACAAGCGGCAGACCAAAGGCTACGTGAGAGCCACAGAAAACACCCACATGAGCGATATCGGCGACGAGCCATACCAAATGAAGCAGAAGTATCCGGAAATCCATGTGGCAGTGGATGAGAAGCGCAGCAGAGCCATCACCAACATCTGCCAGGCCGATGTCACCCCGCCAACCGATGTGGTGCTCATGGACGACGGATTTCAGCACAGGTATGTGCAGCCTGGAATCAACATCCTGCTCATGGACTACAACCGGCTGCCCCATACCGATTTCCTGCTGCCAGCTGGAAAACTCCGGGAACCGAAAAGCAGCTGCCGACGAGCTGACATCGTGATTGTGACGAAATGTCCTGGCGACATCACCCCAACCGAGGAGCACGGCATAGAACGCTCGCTCAACCTCCAGCCTTGGCAGAAGCTCTTTTACTCCCACTACGGATATGGGAATCTCGTGCCTATGCGCAACTACATCGACCCGCTGAACGACTATTCGGACTTCTCATTCTCGAAACCACAGGATATCACGCTCGATGACCTGAAAGCGAACAAATACAACGTGGTGCTGCTCACGGGCATAGCATCTCCACATCAGCTGGAAAGTGATTTCAGGCAATTCTGCCAGTTCACCCCCATCCGCTTTGAGGATCACCACAACTTCACAAAGAAGGACATCGACCTCATCGCCTCGAAGACCAAGCAGTCGGAATCAGGCAACACGATTGTGGTGACGACTGAGAAAGATGCCATGCGGCTGATTGAATATATGCGCAACAACCCAGGCGACGATGCGGAGTTCATCCGCAACCGCTACCAGGATTTCTATGTGCTGCCTGTGGAGGTGAAGTTTATGAAGGAAAAGCAGGATGAGTTCAACCAGATCATCCTCAGCTACGTTCAGAAGAACTCACGCACCAGCACACTGAGTAAAAGACTTTAGACTTTAGATTTTAGGTTTTAGGCTTTAGATTTTAGAAAAAAGGAAAAATTATGTCAACAGAGATAAGCAAACTGGGTGAGTTTGGGCTGATCAGGCATCTCACCCAAGACATCAAGACCAAGAACGCCGAGACAGGACGTGGCGTTGGTGACGACTGCGCCGTGCTGAATTATGGCGGTGACAAAGATATCCTCGTCACCACCGACATGTTGATGGAAGGCATCCATTTCGACCTCACCTACATGCCCCTCAAACACCTGGGCTACAAGTCCGCCATGGTGAACTTCAGCGATATTTACGCCATGGGCGGCATGCCCAAGCAGATTACGGTGAGTATTGCCCTCAGCAAACGTTTCGGCATCGAAGAGCTCGATGAATTCTATGCCGGCCTTCGTCTGGCCTGTGATGCCCACAATGTTGACATCGTAGGCGGCGACACCACCACCTCCATGACGGGATTCGCCATCAGCATCACCTGCATTGGAGAAGTGGAAAAAGGAAAGGCCATCTACCGAAATGGTGCCAAAGAAACCGACCTCATCTGTGTGTCGGGCGACTTGGGTGCCGCCTATATGGGTCTGCAGCTACTCGAGCGTGAAAAGACCGTCTATTACCAACAGCTGGCTGAAGCACAGAAAATGGAAGGCGAGGCAAAAACCCGCGCCATGAAGAATCTGGAAACGGCACAGCCTGATTTTCAAGGCAAGGAATACCTGTTGGAGCGTCAGATGCGTCCTGAAGCCAGACGCGACATCATCGAGCGGCTACAGAAAGCCGGAGTGAGGCCAACCGCCATGATTGACATCAGCGACGGACTTTCATCGGAGCTGATGCACATCTGCAGCCAGTCGAATGCCGGATGCAGAATTTATGAGGAGCGCATCCCACTCGACTATCAGACAGCCGTGATGGCCGAAGAGCTCAACCTCAACGTCAGCACCTGCGCGCTCAACGGCGGTGAGGACTATGAATTGCTTTTCACCGTGCCCATCACCGACAACGAGAAGATGGAGCAGATGAAGGACGTGAAGGTGATTGGCTACATCACCAAGCCCGACCTGGGGATGGCACTCATCACCCGCGACGGCAACGAATTTGAGCTGAAAGCCCAGGGTTGGAACCCTGTGGAGATCTGACACCCCCTCTGACGGCCCTGAAAGCCAAAGGGCGGCATCTGGAAATCAACGAAATCAATACATTTATATTATAAATAAAAAGATTGTGGAAAAGAAATTCAAGAAAGTGCTGGTGTTAGGTTCCGGCGCATTAAAAATCGGTCAGGCAGGAGAGTTTGATTATTCCGGCTCCCAGGCATTGAAGGCCTTGAGGGAAGAAGGAATCAGTAGTGTGTTGGTGAATCCAAACATCGCAACCATCCAGACATCGGAGGGAATCGCCGACAAGGTGTATTTTCAGCCTGTGACGCCTTATTTCGTCACTGAGATTATCAAGAAAGAGCGTCCCGACGGCATTCTGCTCGCTTTCGGCGGACAGACGGCATTGAACTGCGGAACGGAGCTCTATATGAACGGCACGCTGAAAACTTATGGCGTGGAAGTGCTCGGCACATCCGTGGAAGCCATCATGGACACCGAAGACCGCGACCGTTTCGTCAAGAAACTGGATGAGGCAGAACTGAAAACTCCGGTCAGCCAAGCCGTGGAAACCATGGAGGACGCACTTGCCGCCGCCCACCGCATCGGATTCCCGATCATGATCCGCTCCGCCTACGCACTCGGCGGACTGGGTTCTGGTATCTGTCCAGATGAGAAGAAGTTCGTGGAAATTGCAGAGAGCGCGTTCACCTTCGCCCCTCAGATTCTCGTGGAGGAGTCGCTCAAAGGCTGGAAGGAAATTGAGTTTGAGGTGATTCGCGACGCCAACGACCACTGCTTCACCGTGGCATCCATGGAGAATTTCGACCCACTCGGCATCCACACTGGTGAGTCCATCGTGGTGGCTCCTACCTGCTCCCTCACCGACGAGCAGGTGAAGATGCTCCAGGATATTTCAATCAAGTGCGTGAAACACCTGAACATCGTAGGCGAGTGCAACATCCAGTTTGCCTTCAACGCTGTGACCAACGACTACCGCATCATTGAGATCAACGCCCGTCTGAGCCGCTCATCAGCTTTGGCATCCAAAGCCACCGGCTATCCACTGGCATTCGTGGCTGCCAAGATTGCATTGGGCTACACACTCGACCAGATTGGAGAGATGGGCACACCGAACTCCGCATACGTGGCTCCTTCGCTCGACTATATGATTTGCAAGATTCCACGCTGGGACCTCACGAAATTCAGCGGTGTAAGCCGCCTCATCGGCTCATCCATGAAGTCGGTGGGTGAGATCATGTCCATCGGACGCAGCTTTGAGGAGATGATTCAGAAAGGTCTGCGCATGATCGGTCAGGGCATGCACGGATTCGTGGGCAACGACCACGTGAAATTTGAGAATCTTGACGAGGAGCTGGAGAACCCAACCGACCTGCGTATCTTCGCCATCGCACAGGCGCTGGAAGAAGGCTACAGCGTGGAGCGCATCGAAGAGCTCACAAAAATCGACGTGTGGTTCATCCAACGCCTGAAGAACATCGTTGACCTGAAGCACAAGCTCATGGCGCTCAACAGTCTGGAGGAGTTGTCCGACGACTTCCTGCGCGAAGTGAAATGTGCAGGATTCTCCGACTTCCAGATTGCCCGCTTCGTGCTCAAGCCTGAGGGCGGCAACATGGAGAAAGAAAATCTGGAAGTGAGGAAATATCGTCAGTCGAGGGGCATCCTCCCTGCAGTGAAGCGGATCAACACCGTGGCAAGCGAGCATCCGGAACTGACCAACTACCTCTATTTCACCTACGCCGTTCAAGGTCACGACATCAACTACTACAAGAACGAGAAGAGCGTAGTGGTGCTCGGTTCCGGCGCCTACCGCATCGGTTCGTCCGTGGAATTTGACTGGTGCTCGGTGAACGCCATCAACACCGCCCGGAAACTGGGTTACAAGTCCATCATGATCAACTACAACCCAGAAACCGTATCGACCGACTACGACATGTGCGACCGCCTCTACTTCGACGAGTTGTCGCTAGAGCGCGTGCTCGACGTCATCGACATCGAACAGCCGCGCGGCGTCATCGTCTCCGTGGGCGGACAGATTCCGAACAACCTCGCTATGAAGCTCTATCGCCAGCACGTGCCCGTGCTCGGCACCAGCCCTGTCGACATCGACCGCGCCGAAAACCGCGATAAGTTCTCGGCCATGCTCGACAAGCTGGGCATCGACCAGCC
>JAEEGI010007873.1_pt1 | contig 23736 bp, 14 predicted proteins | sample 8958751 | NCBI WGS metagenome assembly JAEEGI01 (sample SAMN16246545, study PRJNA631951) | gut metagenome | biome: gut microbiome; feature: rumen; material: KS-attached | host: Bos | place: Iran: Karaj | collected 2018-10 | reverse complement strand
TTTTATCTAATTCTTTTTTATTTTCTTCTTTTTTATCTTTATTTATTATATTTTCTTTTTTATCTAATTCTTTTTTATTTTCTTCATTTATATCTAATTCTTTTTTATTTTCTTCATTTATATCTAATTCTTTTTTATTTTCTTCTTTTAAATTATCTTCATTTATATTTTTATTTATTATTTCTTCTTTTTTTTCTTTAATATTATTTTCAACTAATTTATTTTTTATTTCAAACAAATTATTAAATTGTTCATCAATTTTATTTTTTATTTCTAATATTTTATTTGAATTAAATTCATCTTTATTTAAATCAATATTTTTAATATTTTGAATAATTTGATAATTTAAACTATTTTCATTATCTTTTAATTTATAAGTATTTATTATATCTTGAAATAATTTAATTTTAATTTCATTATTTTCTTTAAATATACTAAATTCCTTTTTTAATTCTTCAATTAATTTTTGTAAATTTGAAATACACGAATTAATATTATCATTAAATTTAATTAGATTATCTTTTAATCTATAAATATTATTTTCAATATTTTCAATTTCATTTTTTTTTAAAAGTTTAAATCTTTCAATTTTATCTCCTTTATGTTCTTCTTGTTCACAATGATCACAAATATTTTTATTATGAGTAAAACAAAATGAATTAACATTATATTTATTATGTTCTTCTTCTAAACAACAACAATCTATTTTATTTATAGGAATTAATATATTATGTCCTTCTTCTAATGAATGTATTTCTTTTTCACAATAAAATCCATAACATTTAATACAATAATATAATTTATCTTTTTCTTCACAATTTTTACATTTAATTGAATTTATTTGATATTTTTTACTTTCATAATATAATTCTTTCAAAGGTTTATTTATTAAATGATTATTTAAACACTTAAAATTAAGAATTATTTGTTCATTTGAATAATTAATTGAAATAAAAGGAATTAAATAACATTTAGGACATCTTATCACATTTTCTTCTGATAATATATTTTTATTAAAAAATGATTCATTAATTTCTGAATTTTCCATATTTATTATACATTTAAAAATTTATTATTTATTATCTAATATTCAATCAATTCTTCTATTTCATTAAATTATAATCATATTTAATAATAAATTATATTATCTTTTAGTATAAAATTAATTCAAATTTACTATGGGAGTATAAAGAAATATTAATTTACTTTTTAAATAAAAAAATTACTTTTTTCATTTTCTAGTTTAATTATTAAAAAAATAAATATTTAATATTCATATGTATAAAAATTTTTATTTTAAATAAAATACTTTTAAATTAAAATTTCAACTCATTATATTTAATAAATTTAACTATATATTCTATTTATTTAAACGAATAAATCTTCTTATAAAATTAAAAAAAAACAAAACTCATGATTCATCTAAATAACTAACTACTCAATATTTACAAAAAAATGTTTTCTATTAAGAATATGTATTATTAATTTACATCATTACTTTTTTTTATATTTTTGGAACTTAAACTTTTTTTCATATCTCCTTTTATAAAAGAATCTACTTTATCATCTTCAATAACAGTTTCTAAATCTTCAGTCTTTTTTCTATTATTGATTTTATGGATGAAATGAATTTTTTTAAAATAATTTTTCATTTTATTATTCCATTTATTATAATATAAATTTCCTATTTGTCTCTGTAATTCTATATTAGTATTTACAATTTCTTCATTATATTTCTTTAACTCTTCTTTTTCTTTTACAAATGTTTCTTTTATTTTTTCAATTTTTTTTAATAATAATTCTTGATTTTTTTTTAATTTATTTATTTCATTATTTCTTTCATTTAAAGTTTCTTCAAAAATTTTTTTTAATTCTTTAATTTCTTTTATATATTTATCTTTATATTTTGAAATAATACTTTCATTATTATTTTCTAATTCATTAATTTTATTTTTTAAGATTAAATTTTCATTTTGATAAAACAAATTTTCTTCTTTTAATTTTTTGTTTTCAATTAATAATTCTTCTTCTTTCGGTAAATTAGTCATTCCACTTTCAATTTGAGTAGAAATATTATCATAAATTTTAGAATAAGAAGAAACTTTTTGTCTTAAATTAGAAATATTTGTTCTAATATTTTGTAATTTTTTAAAACATTCTTCATCAGATGTTGTAATTTTACTTGCACTTCTTCTACCGGTATTTTCTGTATTTATATTATATTCTGAAAAAAGATGAGGAAAAAAATCTTTTGTTTTCATTTGATTAATATCTGAATCAAAATCTATTGTTGAAGTTGAAAGAGAATATATTGTATCATTTCTTTTTGCTTGAGTACTCATTTTTTTAATTAAATATAAATTTTCATTATGGGATTTATTTAATAAGAGATAATAAAATTGGTAAAGGAAATTGTTTATTTTAAATAAATTATTTTTGTAAAAATTTATGAATTTAGAATAAAAATTGTTTTTTATCATTGTAATAAGATAGTTAATATTTTTTTTAGGAAATTATAAATTTTTAAGTAGTTTAAATTATTTGTTTTTCATTATAATTTAATCAAGAATTCATCAAAAATTATTAATTACATTAAAATTAAAAAGATTTTTTTCAAATTAAAAATAATATATTAAGAATAAAAACAAATAAAAAATAATTATTTTTTCCCAAAAAAATACAATAAACCTTTATATCTAAACAATCAAATCTATATTATTCAACAAAAAACTTCAAAATTCATAAAAAAGAAATTATGATGATAATAATTAAATATATTAATTATTTACCTAAAAGTACCAAAAAACAGGGAAAAATGTTAAATAAAATATGAGAATTTTATTTTGAGAAACTTTAATAAAGAAAAAAATTTCCTATTATAATCAAAAGAAATTCATATTAAAAGAAAAAAGAAAATTTTTTTTTTCATTTAATCTAATATTGTAAATTTTTTAAGTTTATAAGAACTCAAAAAAAGTTAATTTATTATGAATGGATTAATTACTAAAAATTATTTTTTTCCATAAACTCAAAAAAATTTAATTTTTTTGAATAAATGACAGAATTCAATATAAACAATTTAAATAAGGATAATAGTAATATTGAGTCAACAAATAAAAATACTTTTTTTGATGAATTTGATAATAATATGTTTTCAAAAGGAATATTTTCAATAAATGATTCTTCTGATAATTTAATGATGATGCGTAGATCAAAATTTAATTTGGTAGAACAATTAACAATAAATAAAACAGGGTTAAAAATATTTTTATATCAAGCACTAATTTTTATAAATTATAATATTAATGTTAATCATTTATGTTTCAGAACTTTCGTTCAAAATTTAGGAATTATTCTAAGTTTAGTTTTATTATTTTCAATTGGTTTTTTTAGTTTTATTTTTCAAATTAAATTAATTGAAAAATTAGAAAATAATCAAAATAAAAATATCTCTTTATTATTAGAAAAACATTTTGGAACTTTTTGCAGTTTATTATTTAAGATTTTATGTTTTGGATGGATTCTTTTTAATTATTTAATAACTTTTTTAACTTATTTTCATTTTCTAATTTATTTATATTGGGGGGATGAAAAAAAATTTAACGGTAATTGGAAATTTTGTGTTTGTTCAATAGGGATTTTTATTATTGTCTTTTTCATTATAAATACTTTAGAAAATTCAAATTGGATTGATTTTAATATTTTTTTAAATTTAATATGTAATGTCATATCTACAATCTTTATCATTCAAAAATTATGTGATGGAATGTCAAATAATAAAGGATTAGAAAATAAGTTATTCATGAAAAATATAAAAAAAAAAAATATAATAGATTCAATTTGTCTTTTTTCAAATTCATTTAATAATTTACTTGTTTTATCCTTAGTTAATAAAAATTTAAATTTATCTTTATATCCACTTTTAAAACATAAAAAATTTTTATTAATTAATCATTTTGTTATTTTTTTATTTTATTCTCTTTTTATTTTTCAAAGTGCTTTTGATATTTTTGACATAGATAATCAAGAATTAAGTCTTTTAATATTAATTATATATAGTGAAAAAAATAAAGAAATATTTGATTTAGTTTTTGTTATTTCAAATTTACTTAGAGAATTTTTAAATTTAAATTTTTATTTATATTCAATGAAAAAAGCGATTTTAAAAAGTAATGAAAAATTCCAATTTACAGGATTTAAAAATTTTATTTTTACTTTTTTTCTTTTAATAATTGTAGGTTTAATTGGATTAATATGTTATTTTAATAAAGTGTTACCAAATTCTCTTATTTTAATCAATAATTCGACTTTTGGATTTATAATTAATTTTTTAATACCTTCTTTGTTTATTCTAAAATATTCTTTATTATTTTCTAGTTATTTTTTATTATCTTTTATTTTTTTAATGTTTTCAATTTGCCTAAATCACATTTATAATTTAATAGATTCTAATTTTTTAAAATGATTCATTTATATATAATATTTATAATAGTTAAAAAGATATCTCTATAAATAATTTAAAATAAATATTAAAAAAATATTCCTATTTTCTTACATAATATTTTTTATTAATTTAAAAATTTAAAATCATAAATACCAAAAAAATAAAAAATACGGATGGAATATAAAAAAATTTTTTTAAGTTTACCAAAAATAGCAATGATATTATCAACAAATATATTTTATCAGATTATAAAAAATACTTTTTTATTTTTTTTCAATCTTCATTGCTAAAGGAGCAAAATGATTACCAATATTATTATCATCATTTTGTAATAATATTTTTATTTTTGGCTCAAGTGAACCATTACTATTATTTAAAACTCTTTTACTATTTAAATTATTTTTATTTGAATTTAAAAATTTTTTTGACAAATCCATTTCATGAGTATAGAAGTTATTGGTTGTATTATAAAATGTATTTTTAGTTTCTTCATTTTCTTTATTGTAAGGAAGCTTAGATAATATGATTTTTAATTGTTCGTGAATTTCATTTAATTTTCTATTTGTAGTTTCTTCCAATAAATTAACTTTTATTTGGGTATTTTCAATTTTATTTGTTAATTCATTAATATTATTATTTATATCTATTATATTTTGATTTGAATTTTTTATAAGATTATTTTTATTATCAGATATATATAATCCATTATATTTAATATTTGTTGATAAATTATTTACCAAGTCATTAACTTCTTTAAGCTCTACATTTTCATTTTCTGAATGTAAATCTATAGTATTATAGTTTCTTTTCATTTTTTCAAGTGATAAACTTGTTTTGTTCATAGGGATTTGATTTAAATTATTTGATTTAAATATGTTGTCATTTAAATCTTTATTAAATTTAGATTTGTATTCATTAGTATTTAAAAATTGTTTTGCTTCTAAAATCTGAGGATTTGTATTTATATTTCTTTTTTTTTTAGAACTAATTTCAATTGATCTTGTTTTTAAATGATTTTTAAATATTAATTTTTCTTTAATTAAACTATTTTTAATTTCTAAAATATCTTTTTCCATTTGAATATCCTCATTATTATTTTCCTTTTGTGTATCCACATTATTAATATCTTTTTTATCTTTATTATCATTATTTTCTTTTTTATCTTTATTTGCATTATTATCTTTTTGATCTTTCTTTATATTATTTTCTTTTTTATCTAGATCAAATTTTTTTTCTAATTTTTCTGCAAATTCATTTGAAAAATCAAATGTATTATAGTTTGTATTTATTACATTAAAATTATTATTATTAGATTTATTCGAAATTTTCTTATTTATTTTCAAATTGAAAAGATTATTTAATCTATTTGTTTTTGGGTTTTTATCTATGAATTTGGTATAATCATGAAAAGGAGTATTATTATTAATATTTTGTATATTGTTTTCTTTTTCTTTTTCTTTTTCATTTTCATTTTCATTTTCTTTTTCTTTTTTATTTATATTATTAAGATCAGCATATGTTAAATCTTTTGTATCATTGCTATTAATTTGTAAGTTATTGTTAGTACAATTTATTAATGTTTTAACTCCAGTAAAATGTGTTTTTAATCTACTTTTATTATGATGATTATTATAATTTTTATTATTTAATAAATAAATTTGATTATTATAATTTTGAGTTTTACCTCTATTTTTCCTTCTTTCATATACTTTAGAATTATTATCAAAAAGATTATTTTTTTCTTTCATATTATATTTAATAGATCTGTTGTCATAATTACTATTTTCATCATAATTATTGAAATAATTATTATTTCTAATTGAATTTACTTCAGTTTTTGAATCATTATAATAATATTCATTTCCTTTAAATTTCCCTTCGTTTAATTGAAATTGTTCATCATATTTATTTTTTTGATTATTTTTAATATTATTCAATTCTAACCTTATATCTAAATTATCATTATTATAATTATTATTAGTATTATTATAATTTAAATTAGATTTATATTGATTTAAATTATTTATATTTTTATTTTTTGAATTATTTTCATTATCAGTTTTTATATTTTTCATATTAGGATTAAAGGTAACATTCTTTATATTATTATTTTGCTCATTTTCATTCTTATCATTGGGTATTTTCTTATTATTAGATTCAATATATCTTTTGACTTGACTTTGAATTCCATATAATTTGATTTTTTGATTTTTTATTTTATTATCATTAATATTATTCGACTGTTCTTTTTTAGCATAATTTTTATTATTATCTCCAACTTCAGTAAGTAAATCAGGTACTACAATATCAAATTCATTCTTTTTACTAACATCAGTATTTTTATTCATTTCTCTTAATTCTTGAATTTTAATAGGATCCCCAATATTTTTTCTAAATTTAACATTTTTTAATAATTCACTCAATTCATTAAATGCTTGTTTTATTGATTTAAATTCTATATCAATTTCTTCATATTTATTGAATAAGTTTTTATGTAATTCTTCATATTTTTTAAAATGTTCTTGATATCTATTTTCTAAATTATCTTTATAATTATCTAAATCTTTTTGGGCAACTTTAATTTGTTCACATTCATTGACTAATTCTAAAGTAAATTTACTATTTTCAATTCTTAAATTTTGGATTTTTTCTTCAGTTTCATCAATTCTATTCAACAATAGTTTTTCAACACTTTTTACACTTTTATTACAAAAATCTTTAAAAGAATTTGTCACATAATCAATTTGTAAACCAAAGCTTTTAATATTATTTTCTAATTTTTCTTTATAACTTTTTAAATCTATAATATTTTTATCTTTATTTGTATTTAATATTTGAAGTGTTTTATTTGTATATTCTAAAAAATCTCTTAAACTTTTAAATTTAGAAGTTTCTGTTCCTATGATTCCAGGAAGAGTTAAATTCCAATTTAATATTTTATCAAATTTAAAATTAGTATTATCAATTTCTTTTTCTAATTTTTCTATTTTAATATCTAATTTCCTAATTAATTCTTCTATGTTTGTTTGTATTTTTTTTAATTTTTCTATATCTTCATTATTATTTTTTTTATTTTGAGAATTCATTGAATTGAAAAATTCTTCAATTTTCTCATTTAATATATTATTTTTTGAATTATTTTGTGAGAATAGTGATTTTAATTCTTCTATTGATGCTTCAATTTTAGAATTTAATTTTGATTCTAATTTCTTCATATCTCCTAGAACTTCATTTTGAAAAAACATTAAATCTCCTTTTGTAACTTCTGCCATTTTCAAATTAATTTTTTATAAATTTTATTCTTAATCTTCTTTAATTTTATGCGTTAAAATAATTTTTAAGTGATTGAATTTTAATTTTATTTTTTTAATAATAAAAACTTTACTTGAATAAAATTTCAAAAAAAAAAATTAACACAAAATATTTGAAAATTACAAACAAACTTAATTTATTATTTATACATATTCACTAATTTTTATTTCCCTGTATATTAAACTATTAAATACAATTTTTTTATACCAAATACAATAAATTTTTTGCAATTATTAAATATAAAAAGTAAAATGAAACAATCAACAAACATTTTAATATTATTATTATTTATTTACACCATATTAACTTACATTATTGAATTATCAAAAATAAATTTAATTTTGTTTGTCGCTCGTTTCATGCTTTGTTTTCAAATGATACTTTAAAGAAGACTTGGAAGGAAACTCACATTTACAAACTAAAAAAAATTAAAATTTCAATTTACTTTCATTAAAAGGACATTTATATGGAAAAACTTTTGTATGAAATTTTCGAACATGATATGATTTTCCATTTCTATGTGAAAAACAACAATCACAAAATTCGCATTTATATGGTTTCTTTCCTAAATGAATATTTTTATAATGTAATATTAAATTTTCTTTTGAACGATATATTTTTCCACAAAAACAAATAAATAACTTTAGATTATACTTTTTTTTGTTGTTTTCTTTTTTCTCTTCTTCATATAAATTTTTTTGAAGAGAATTAATTATACTGTAATCTATGTTAGATAAGGAATTTTCTTTATTTATTATATACAATGAACTATTTGTTTCTATAATTTCTTCGAATGGAATTTTATCATATATGTCATGTGATAAGTCATTTATTCCAAAAAAATCCATTTATTAATTATAAATTATAATTTAATTTTATTTTTTTTAAAATAATTAAACTTAAATTTTTAATTTAAAAGAAAATTGAATCAATTTAATTTTAAAATATTCTAACTATAACTTTTTATCTTTCTTTTAATTTGGGGAAAAGAATTAATTAAACTCTATAATAGATATTATTTTGATTATATATTTTATATAAGAACTATAAATTTAAAAAATTCAATATTTAAACAAATCATTTAAAATAATTTGAACTATTTTAATATAGAATAAAAAAAATTAAATTAGAAATAAAAATCGTATATTAATTTTTATTTTGATTGATTTTTTTTAATAATGAATGAAAATTTTAATTATAATTTTGTGAAACTATTAATTAATTCAAAGAAATAGATTAAATAAATTTCAATGTTCTTTGTTTATTATTGTTCAAATTTTGTTTCATAATAAGTCCTTACTTTCTTTTACTTTTAATAAAATTAAAATTTTTGATTTTATTATTATTTATTTTAAAAATTAAGAATAAATTTAATTTTTTTTATTATTATTTCTTTTTTTATCACTTATTGAAGAGGAATTTCCTTTTATTTCATTATATTTTATTTGTTGTTTTATATATCTTTCATCTGAAATTCTTAATTCTATTTTTTTCTTTTCTATTTTTTTTGTTATATTTTGAATTTCCCTTTGTATATCATTAATTCCTATATTATCAAAAATATTCTTTTTTTTAAAATCAATAACTTTTAAATCTTTTTTTTTTGGTTTAATTGCATTTTCATTTGATTTTTGAATGTCTTTTATTGAACATTGAGAATTTTTCATATTTTCAATATTACAATTTATTTAAAAAAAAAACAATAATTTTTTAAATTTAATTACCAAAAATATACATCTTAAAATTATTTATAGTTTTTTATTAATTTATTAATCAGAACTTATAATAGAAATTTGTTCTTCAAGTCCTTTATGTTCAATTTTAATAGAAGAATTTTTATGAGTAGTTAATAAGTCACTACAAGTTGTCATATTTTTATAATTATTACTTGATATTGAATTATTTTTATAAGTATACATATTAATTTCTTTTGTGTAATTATTTAAAGAATTTTCACTTTGAAGATAAAATTTATTTTTATTTCTTATTTCTTTTCTTAAATCAAAAACATTTAAACTTTTTTCCTTTTTAATAACATCATTTTCATTTTCAGAAGGAAAATTTTCTAATTTTCTTAAAGTAAGTTTTTCATTTTCTGTCAATTTTTCTTCTAAACTATTAATTTCCTCATTTAAATATTCTTTTTTTCTTAATTTTTTTTTATTTAATCCTCCTTTTAAATTTAAAGAAGATTTATTTTCTTTTATTTTTAATTCTGGATATTCTATAATTTCTAAGTAATCTTTATCATTATTATATTTTTCAATTCTAATATTTAATTCTTTTTTATCATTGTTATTATTAATCTCTGTTTGAGGAATAAAATCACTTACTGAAAATGAAATTATACTAAAATTTTTTGATCTTTGAGGTTTATGATGACTTTTTATATTTGTTAATATGTCACTTTTATTTTCTGGATATTGACATTTATTACAAATACATTTCATTTTTTTGATTAAATATTTTTTAAATAAATAATTTTATTATTTAATTAATTTCAAGGAAGAATTAGGATTTGAAAGTTTCCTGATTATTTTATAAATTCTTTAGTGTGGTATAAAAGATATTATTTAGAAACATATCATTTCATTAAATTTATCGGTTATAGTTAATATTAAAATTATTTTCCCCAAAAAACAGAATATAAATTATATTTTATATATCATTATAATAAATTATAAATAATATGACAAATTAATTTAAATTATTTTTAAATTTTAAATCGTTGGTGCATTGTAAATTTAATATTATATTAACTTTTTGCTATTTCTAAAATATATCATAAATTAAATTTATTTTCTCAAGTAAAATCATATTTATTATTAAATTAAAAAAAAAAAATCTAAGTTCATAATTTATTCCTCTTTCTTGTAAGTATCTTCTAATTGATATATTAATCTCTTTACAAATCTTTATCAGTTGGATTGTTTTATTATCTTCTTATTTTTTTTCTTATTCAAATAATTTTTAAATAAAAGAAATAATCAATTAATTCCAATAAAGTATAATTATCTTTTTATTTAATTCTTTTATTATTTATCTTAGTTCTTTCAATATTTCTTACTTCTCTTTTACATAATATAGAGTTATTTAATATATCTTCAAAATAACTTCCTTGAAACTATCTCTGTATGAATTATAGAAATAAAAAAATAAAAATAAATATCAACTATGTATTCTATGTTTTAACCTATATGTAAAATTATAATTAATATTATATCCTTCTTTTTCTCCTTCAAATGATGAATTATGAATCTCAGCCAATAACAACCAGATGAAATATTCTCAGTTTCTCAATTAAAAAATTATGTCTTTCCTAAATTCTAATTCTGATAAATAGATACAAAAATCTAGTATACTCGCTTACACCATAGAACCCATTAATTAATTCTTCTCTTAATCATTTTTTACATATAAAAAAGAACAAATTATAACTAGATTAGAATTAATCTTATAAATATTTCAAAATATATATATAATCTTTATTTTTTTACTACTTTAAATTTTTTATTTATGAAATTCTGATTCTATGAATATTAAATATTTATTTAATATTTATCAATATTTTTTAATTTAATATTTCACATATTCATATTAAATAATACTAAAATTACAATCTAATTTGGTAAATACTGTTATCATAAAAAATATTATTCTTATTCAAATGCATTTTTGAATGAAAACTTAAAATTATTTTTTTAAAATAATTTTATTTTTAAATATAAATATCTATATTTTCAATTATATCAACATTAGATTATAAATAATCATATAAATAAATTATATACAATTCTATAAGATTTATTAATTCCCAAACATCATATCTTTAAATTCTTGAAAATCAATTTCTCCATCTTGATTAATATCTATTTCATTAAAAATACTTCTAAAAACATCTTCATTAACTTTATCATCAATGAAAATATTTTTAATTTTATCAACAGATATTTTCCCAGTATTATCCTTATCAAAAAAATTAAAAGCATATATTAAATTTTCTTCAGATAACAAGAATTTTTGATCTAAAGTAGCTCTTAAAAATTCTTCATATTCTATACAACCTCTATTTGCTCCATCTAATAATAAAAATATATCATCAATTTCTTTTTTTATTTCTTTTTCATTATAATATAAAATTAAACCTTGATATAATTCTTTCTTAGTTAATTTTCCATCATCTTTATTATTAAACATCCTAAATATTTTTAATATATCTTTTGCTTCTTTTGAATTTGGAATATTATGAACAATAAAAGCAAGAACCATTTGTTGGAATTTACTATTAATTCTAAAATTTCTTAATCTATTTAAATAAACAAGGATTTTTTCCTTTTCAATATTACTATATAAACTTTTCCCATTAAATTTTTTAAACCAAGGATGTTTCAAAGCTTCAGAAGAACTTAATCTTTTCTTAACATTAACTTCTAATAATTTTTTAACAAGATCTTGAACCTCTTCAGAGGAATTTAATAATTTTTTATGTTTAGAATTAAATTGTCCTTTTTCTATATTTTCTATAATTTCTTCATCATCTTTCCCATCAAAAGGTGCTCTCCCTACTATTAACATATATAATATAACTCCAACACTCCAAGTATCACATTTTTCATTATAATGTTTATGTAAAACTTCAGGAGCAATATAATAAGAACTTCCAACAACTGCTTTTTCACTTTTATTTTTTTCAAATATTTTAGCGGTTCCAAAATCTATAATTTTAACCCAAAAATATTTTTCATTTGTTACTTTATCTTTTTCAATTTCTGAAATTAAAATATTTTCTAATTTTAAATCTCTATGAACAATATTATTTGAATGTAAATAATATAATCCTGATAAAACTTGATAAAATAAAACAGCTAATTGGTTTTCAGAATATTGGTTTTTTATTTGATTATATAATTCACCACAAGAACAAAAATCTGTAATTATATAATAAGCTTTAGGAGCTGAATAAAATTCTATAATTTTTACTATATTTGGATGATCTAATTTTTTTAAGATATTTATTTCATTTTTGATTTCCATATCATCAATTTCATTTTCTTTTACTTTTTTTATTTTTTTCATTGCAATATTTTGCTTTGTGATTATATTTACTGCTAAATATACTACTCCATAAGAACCATCTCCTAATTTACTAATAATTTTATATTTTTTTGTAGGAGCACAATTATTTTCTTCTATTAGTGTATTTATTGTTACTTTTAACTTTAATTCTTCTTTAAAAATTTGAGAACCCATTTTTTTCTTTTGAATTAAAGAAAGAGAACGTATTTTTCTTCTTTGAAAATTATTATAGATATTAGAATTTACATTATTTTCATTTGAATTATTTGTGATGCTTGTATTATTATTACATATATTTTTAAATTTATCTTCTGTTTTAAATATTATATTCCCTTCACTCACTGTTTTCCTATGTTTTCCTTTATGATAATAATTGTCTTCAATTTCTTTTTTAACATTATTTTGTTCTGTTGGGTTTTGTTGAATTTGTGATGTTTGATTCCTTTTATTTGATGGATTTTGACTGTTGATTTTACTGTTTGTTTCATTAAAATTTATTTTTGATAATTGTTGTTGTTCTAATAAATTATTTTGAGTTATTATTTTATTTTTTCTTGATGTTGAACAAATTGAACCCATTAATTATTTTAGTAATTAATTAATTTTGAATTATTTATGATATTAATTAATTTGGATGATAATAATTTGATAATTATAATTATAAAATATTATAATATTCCATTATTTTTATTTTAAATTGATTAATGATTTGATTAATTTCTGTTTTATAAATATTTATTTGTATGATTGAGTGAATAATTAGTTGTAAATGAATCTTTTTACTTAAAATATTTAGTTTTAATTCAATTCTTTTTTGATTAAAATTTATAAATTGAATTAATATTATAAATATCATTATAATATTAAATTTTTTCTGTTAATATATAGAAAATAAGAAGAATTTCTTTTTTAAGTAATGAAAAAAAAATCATTTGATATGTTTAATTTATAATAATATAATATTTTAAAATTTATAAAAGATTGGTTATTTTACTCTAAATTTCAAATAGTTATATTGATATAATAATTCTATAAAAAATAGAAGTAACAAATAAATTATAAAATATAATACAATTAAATCATAACCATTAAATTCTATTTACATTATTAAAGAATGATATTATAAAAAACACATTGTTACGAATAAACAATAAATTTTTTATAGAATTGTGCAATTTTCATTGCAACAAATATTTTCTTTATCAGTAAAATATTTTCCTTTATAAATTTCATAATTAATTTCTTTATAACTTTCCACAGGAATTACTTCGACTAATTTTTTATTTTCATCAACTTTATCAATAAAAGTCACTTTATATTTATCCTTATTTTTTTTAGTGATTACATTACCATAAAAATCTTTTCTTGTTATTTCATCAATTGAAGGAGTTATTGTAGTTTCAATTGATGAATAATGAAAAAAGGTTTTATTTTTTTGATTAAATTTAGATTTTAATAATAAAGTCATTGATAATGTCTGTCTAGATTTTTCTTGACTATTTATGTCTTCTTGATTTTTTATTTTAAGATTTGATTCATTTGATAATAAAGATAATTGGGAATTCATTTTTATTTAAATTATTTGTTTTGTAATTTAATATTTATATATTTAATATAAATTTTTAGAATATTGGAAAAAATAATTTTTGAAAATAAATTCTTCAAGAAAAAAAATTTTTTTCCATTTAGAAATTTAGTTTTTCTTTTATTAGAAGAATATTCAATATTATCAATTATATATCCAAATTTATGTAATTCATAATATTTATTATTTTTTAGTGTCTTCCTCATTTAAATATAATTATTTGTTATCATGTTTATTAGTGATTTCCTCATTTAAATATAATTTTTTTCCATCTTCTGTGTTTTCAATATTCAATATTGTTGGAATAAGTCAACAATTAAATAATAATTAGCTGAAAAATAATTCTTTATAAAATTTTAGAAATAATTATAAATAGTATTTTGAATTAAAATCTTTAATTTTCTTCATATTTAAGGAAAAAGGGATTAGAATGAAAAAATATTAAAATATGAAAAAAATGTTTTTGAATAGTTAATATTTCTAAAATATATTTTTCAAAATTATTTATTGCTAAATTGCTCTAAAAAGTTTATGAATTTTGTAATATTTTAATTAATTTTAAATCAGACAATTTTTCGAATATTCACATAATTTATTTTTTAGTGCTCCAACTACATTTAAATTATTTTCATTAATAAATTAATTTTTCAACAATTTATATGCATTTGAGTTGGTTTAAATAAAATTGAAAAATATTTTTGTTATAAGCTCCTTAATTTTCAAATAATCATAGATTTTATAATTAAAATGTATTATAATCTTCTTTTACTTCATATTCATGATTTAAAAATAAATCCAATTCAAGACAAAAACAACAATCTTGTTCAAAATTTGTTTTAGATTTTTCATTTGATAAAGAAGGTTTTTTATAAAATTTGATATTTTTACTTCATTTTTAATAATAGTGAATTATTTATATAAAAAATATTAAAAAGCAATATAGAAATGAAGAATTTTAAAATATTTTTTGTTATAATTTTTACCTTATATTTTGATCGAACCAATTCTCAAGTGCAATTTGAATTTTTATCTGTTGATGATTTTATAAATAAAATGAAAGATATCCAATACAAAACTGAAGATTATAATAATATTATTAAACATATTAGAGAATCATTATCTAAATATTATGTTTATTATGATATTAGTAAATCAACATTATTAAATGTAGAGCCAGTTGATTTCGATAAAAAATTAGAATCAATTAATACTCAAAACACAACATTTTTAGATTTCTATAATTCATTATTTAATGTTATAAGTTCAGTCAAAGATCTTCATTTAAATGTTGCTTTTATTAATATTATTATGAATTATACTTATTTTCTTCCAATTATATTTAATGTTAAAACTGATAAAGAAATAGATACAAACTATTTATATTATTCTATAACAAAAGATAATTCAATAAAAAGAACTTATAATACTACTTATTTAAATTTATTAAAACAATATGAATATGAAAAAATAAAATCAATTAATAATAAAGACCCATTTAATTATATTTTAAATTTTCAAAATACTATAAAGGATGAACATGCTCAATTTTCATCAAATTTAAAATCTATTTCAATAGGAAAGATACAAAATTTCACAAAAACAAATTTTGCTATTTTAAATATAGAATTTGAAAGAAATCAAACAATACAAGTTGAATATAAAATAGTATATATAAAATTTCAAACAAAAGAATTTCAATCATATTATGAAGAAAAAATGGAAAATTATTTAGAATCATATAGTAAACCTTCAATATTTGAAATAATTCAACAATATAATTATGAGAAAGAAAAAGAAGAAAGAAATTTACAAAGTTCTATATGGGATGAAAATTATCAAAATATAATAAAATATAAAATTGATAATGATGAACAAGTAAATGTGATTTATCATTCTTCTTTTGGATTTAAAGATAAATCATCAATTGCATTTTTTGGAAAAATGATGGAAAAATTTTCAACTAATAATTACTCTATAATAGTTATTGAGTCACTTAATGCAGGAGGAGTAATAAAATATTCTTCAATTTTTCAAAAAGCTTTAAATTACAATTCAGGAATGTCAAAATCAATTATGTCTTATAGATATTCAGAAAAAAATCTTGATTTTTTAAATAAATCATATATAATAAATATTGGAAATTGTAAAAGGGAGAAATTAATGTCAGATAATTTAATATATGAAGACAATTTTAATAATGTGATATTTAAAAGAACTAAATTTTTTTATACTTTTAATTTATATGAACCTCAATTTTTATTAAAAGATTATAAACATAAAGATAGGAAACCAACAAATATATTAATATTTACTGATGGATATTCTTTTAGTGCAACTAGTTATTTTATTAAAGATTTACAAGAATCAGGAAATGCAATTATAGTAGGATATAATGGTATTCCTAGTAATGAAAAAAAAAGAATTAAATTTAATGGAAGTCAATCACCTTCTTCAGTTGTGACATTAGATGTTCTTTTTCCAAAAGATGAAAATGTAATAACATTAAAAACAAAATATAATATTAGAATAGGTTGTACTTTTGGTGCATCATATGATCATTCCTATCAAAATAAATCTATATTACATTTTCCCAGAGAATATACAATAAATCCAATTGATGAAAGAAGTTTAATTTATGGTTCATATGATGATTCAAGATATTTAGAATTTGTAAATGAAGGAAAAAATATCATTAAAAAATATATTACAAAATGTAATCCAGATAATTTAAATTTATTATTAAAAAATGATTCATGTAAATTTGGTAATTCTTTTATTCATGGAGGAATGGAATGTTCAAAAAATGGTTATTGGGGAAATGAATGTAAACCTTATTATTGTGACAGTGGTTATTATTTTGATACTTATGAGAAAATATGCAAAAAAGATCAATGTAAAAGTACTTATGAAAATTCTAATTTGTTAATGTTTATAATAATTATTGTAGTGTTATTAATATGTTTAAGTATTATTGGAAGTTATTATTGTTGTTGTAGAAAAAAAGAAATTTCATCCATAGATATTGGAACTCTTCTTTCTTCTGAAGTGTAATATAATTAAATTGTTAATTAAAATTTATTTACAATTAATTAAAATATTAAGAATTAGTAAATTCAAATCAAAATGATATTCATTATAGATGAGATACAATAAACTTTTATTGAAATAACAAAATGAGATAAATTTGAGATTTTTTTTCTAAATTTAGAATGCATAATAATAAAACAATAAATAAAATTATATTTTCTTTTAATTATAAATAATAATTTATTCCAAGAAATAATCGATTTATCAATTATAAAGTTTTTAATTATTTTCTTAATTTGGAAAAGTTATTTTATTTGAAATCTTTTTTTCAACTCTTTAAATAAACAATAATTTTAGATGAATATTTGTATATGAAATAATTAGAAATATATAAAATTAAAAATTAATGTTTTAAAAAAAATATAAATATTATTTTAACAATATTGAAAAATGGAATTCTAGATTAAAATTTTATTTTTCAATTATGAATTGAAAAATAAAAAATCAAAAAATTATATTGGATTTAAATAATTTAATAAACTAATTTTTTTATAAATTCAAGAAATTGTTTAATACAATGATATTGAATCATTTTTTTATTATATATTCAGCATTAAATGAAATATTTGAAGAATTTATTTGATTTAATATCTCTAGGAAAAATCTTTTATTATTCAACAAATATAAAAAAGTTAAAGAAATTAAATATGAATTAAAAGAAAATGAGTAATCGGAAAATGAAATTATCAAAAATATATTAAAGGATAAAATAAAAATTTTAGTAGAAAATCTTTAAAAGATTTCCCTTTTTTTAATGTAAATTTAGAAAAGCTTTAAAATTATGTTTTAAATTTTTTTAATATTTTGAAAATATAAAATTGATTCAGTTTCTTTTTAAATTAAATTTTTTGAAATAATTGAAAAAAAATAATTGTTGAATAATTTAATCAAAATGGAAATTTCAGATGAAAATTTAACAGAAGAAGAATTAAACGAATATTTAATCATTACAAAAAATCAGTTATCTAAAAATGAATCTTTATTTAATGATGTTCATTCAGATATAAAATATTTATTTGATTCAGTTGAAGATGAAAATTGTTTAGAAATATTAAATAAATTAGAAGAATTTTCTCATATATTTAATTTAATCAATTCTGTTTTATCTTCTTTTAAAAAATTAATAAAAAAGTATTTAAAATATTATGAAAAAAATGAATCTAAAAAATTACAAATTTTACAATTAAAAAATGAAATTGATTCTTTAAAAGAAGAATTATCAAATAATTTTGCTGAAATGGATAAAAAAGAAAATGAATTTAATGCTCTTCATAATGATTATATGAAAGTAATTAAAAAATTAGATTCTTTTAATAATAATAATAGCATTGATACAAGTTTAGATAATATCAATATTACAAGAAGTAATTCAAATAATGAAGAAATAATTTCTAAAAAATCATCTAAAAAAAAACAATCAATTTTAAAGGAAATGAAAGATTTAAAAAATAATAATGATGAATTAACTACTACTATTTCAATTTTAAAAAATAATTTAGAAGATTTAAAATTTGAAAATTCGAATTTAAAGGATAAATTAATTTTAGCCAATCAAGAAAATGAAAATAAAGAACAAAAGATTAATTTTTCAGAAAGTAAAGAAAATAAAATGAAAAATGAAAATAATAAATTAAAATCAATAGTTACAAATTTAAAAAATGAAAATGATTCTTATTATAATGAAATAGTATATTTAAGATCTGAAGTAAAACATTTATCAAAGAAGGAACAATCTCAAAAAAGCTTAAATTCATATAATTTCGATTATAATTCTTATAATAAAAATAAAGCAGAAAATCAAAAGAATGATGAATTAGAAAAAGAAAATGGAAATATCATAAATTTGAATACTATAGGTTTTTCAAATGAAAAAGAAGAAAAAGAAATAAAACAAAAAAAAACTAATCAAAGTATAAATAATATTAAAATTACTCCAAAAAATGTTGTATGTTCTATGAAAAAAGATTTTAAACAATTATTAAGAATAACAAAACTTGATAATAATAAAAATGATAGAGCTTATTCTTATATGGGAAATGATTCTTCCAAAAATGATAATAATTTATTTGATAATTTTATGTTTGATTATTTTTTTTAAATATTAGTTTTTTTTATTTTTTATTCAAAAAAATTTCTGAACAAATGTTTTATTTGGAATATGAATTAATTGATTATTTATTTTTTATTTGATGATAATTATATAAAAAAATTATAGTTTATTTAAGATTATTCATATCATATATAGTTGATAAGTTAATTAAATATAAAAAATAGTTTTTGTTTATTTTATTTTGAATTTGAATTTAAAACTATAAATTTTTTAAAAAAAAATATTTTAGTTTATATTTACTTTATTCAAATGAAAAATGAAGTTATAATAAATAATTTAAAAAAATTAATTTATTAAATTTATAAATATTTCAACAACACAAATTACATTTAAAATTTATTGAATATATAAAAAATATTATAATTAGTTTAAAAATATTTTAAAAAACCGAAAATAATTTCTCAAAAATCTAAAAAAAAAGCAATTGAAAATTAATAAAAGAAAGGAATATATAAACCCCAATGAATAAATTTTTTTAAAAATAAATTTAAAAATATTAAAAATCAATTAATCAATGTCCTCTACCATGTCCACCTCTTCCACCGTTTTCACTATGTCCACCTCTTCCACCATGCTCACTATGTCCACCTCTTCCACCATGGCCACTATTTCCACCTCTTCCACCATGGTCACTATGTCCACCTTGTCCACTATGATGGCCTCCTTTCATTTTTATTTATTTACTTTTATAATTTTTAGCTTTTATATTCTTTTGATTATTTTAATTTTTTTTTAGGTTTTATTTAATATATGTTATTTCGTCATTTGAAATTTTTTTAGTAATGATTTTATTATAATGTTTTTTAAGATATTCATAAATGGTATTTTTTATCATTTAATCATTAAACTAGAAGTTCAAGAAAGATAAAAATTATATGATTTTTTTAAACATTTTGATTATATTATATTTGAAAATTAAACATTTTTATATATATTGAAATAAGTTTTCATTATTATATGATATATTATTTTAGTTAAACAACGTTTTTTATATAATCATATTCAGAAAAAATAAAAATTAAAAATTATAATTATTATAAAGAAATTCAAATCTTTTATTTATAAATATAATAAAGAAAATATATTGTTAATCTTCACTTTTTTGACTTATACTTCTCCTGATATATAAAGTAAGAATATAATAATTAGAAAGAATTACCCTTAATTTCCTTCTAATTATCAACAATTCTTTTTTAATTAAACAAAAATTTTGTTGAATAATTTGAAAGTCTGAGTTTATTATATATCTTATATTAGATTCATTTATTTTTGAAGTTGATTTTGATTTATTTTCTCCAATAAATTAAAAATTGAAATTCCGAAATTTTGATCAAACTAAAAATATTCTCTAATATTATTGTCTTTGAATAATTTTTATTTCTGTTTTCATGATAAAGGTTTTTCTTTATAATTTCTAATTTCTTTTGAATTGGTTAATTGATAAATTAGCATTATCATTAATTTCTTTTTTTAAATATTTTTATTTATTTAATTTTAACGGAGGTATTTTTTCAAATAAAGAATTTTGTCAAAAAAGTAAGTTTGAATTAATTTACTTTTCTCTTTTACACTTATTTTTTATTTCTATTTTGTTACTTATTTTATCTATATTATTATAAAACTTCTTTATACAATTGAGGATTGAATTTTTTTATTTATAAATAGAAATTTCATTAATAATAGCTTAATATATTTTTATTTTGTTTTAGTAAAGAATCTTAATGTTTTTTTTAACAATTTTTTAATTGAATATGAAAATAAAACTAATAATCTATTAAAAATATTAAATTTCATTAGAAAAAATATTATCTAAAATCAAAAACTCAAATTTTATTTTTTGGTTTTTGTTTATATCATTGAATATAAATGAAATAATTAAACATTCATTTAATTTGTTACTTATAATTCCCTTTTTTGAAGTTATATTTTCGATTGATATAAAAAATTTATTTGAATCAAAAAAAAGAATCTTTCAATAATATTTTTAATCAAATTGTTTTTAGAAAAATATTGAATTGCATGCTTGCCCGAGCGGTCTAAGGGGAGTGACTTAAGATCATTTGTACGTACGTACTCGTGAGTTCAAATCTCACAGCATGCAAATATTTTTTTGGATTAAATTTTATTTTTTTTGCTTTTTTAATTATAATAATGAAAAGGATTAATAAAATATTGTATATATATCTAATAAATCAATTTATATAAGTATTTAAAATAGTAATTGATTTTTTATTTATTTAAAATAAATTTTTTAAAATAGATTTCTTCAAAATAGTTATCATTTATATTTTAATTAAATATTTTATTTTTTTATTTGATAAAAAAAAATAGATAAAATTAAATATTTTTATATTATTTTTTATAGTTTTTTCAATTAATAAAAAAAATTAAATTTAAAATTTATTTTCAATAATATAAGATAAATGGGAAATAATCAATTTTGTAATTGTAAATGTGGAGCAAATGCTGATGAAGGTAGTGAAGAAATTTATAATACAATTAATAATATTCAAGAAGGAAATGAAGGTGAAGATGAAACAACAAATAAAAGAATAAATAATATAACTCCAATATTAAAAAAAAAATTAAATAAGTATAATTCTTCTACTTTAGGAGGTAATTACTCTTTTTTAAATGAACATAAAAAAAATCTAAGTTTTGAAGAAGATATAACGTATAAAAATTTATCTACAGATCCAATGAACTCTTCTAAAAATAATCACCTTATTAAAAATAATTCTTTAGATTCAATTTTATTGAATAAAATGTTAAAAGGTAATAATAAAAAAAAAGAAAAAGAAGAACCAATGATAAATTATGATCCATCACTAAATGATATTTTAAAAAATGGTGTAAAAGATAATAAAATTATAAATGAAAAAGGAAATAAAGAAAATAAAAACGTTAAAGACATTAATCCAGATATTTTAAAATTATTTGATATTAAAAATAATAAAAACACCAACAATAATAAAAAAATAAGGAATAAAAAAAATTCTGTAAATAATGAAAATCAAAATAATCTTTCAAATAGTTTAATTATAGATGAAATTAATAATTTAAATGATATTTTTAAGTCAAAAAATAGAGATTTAAATAATACAATTAATGTAGGATGGAAACAAATGAATATTTATAATATAATATCAAATACAAAATTAAATTCTAATAAAAAAGATGAAATAATGTATAAAGGAAATATAAATAAATTAGTCTTATCTCATATATTTAAAAATTGTTCAATGAATATTGAAAAATTTTGTATTTTGACAAAAGAAGATTTTTCAATATTTCATACTAAAGAAAATTTTTTATTAATGAAAAAACCTTTATTTAAAATTTTGTTAAATCAAGTGGAAAATTGTGGTAGAATAGATTTTTCTCAATTAAGAATTAATAATTTAAATGGACATTTTTTTATGTATATTAATATGAAAAGTGAAGAAGAAAAATATAATTTAGATAATCATGAAGATGATGATGATATTATCTATAAAATTGTTTTAAAAGAAGGAATAGGAAAATTTTTTGTTTTATTTTCTAATAAAGAAAATCTTATTGATGAATGGGTTTGTGCTATTAATTATTTTATTCAAAAAAAAGAGAATTAGTTTATAAATAATTGTTTTTAATTTTTTTTCATATAAAAGAATTTCTATATTTTTTAAACTTTTTACTAAATCATGAAATAAATTTTTAGAAAAAATAAATTATTTTATAATTCATTCATTTAAATTTATTTTTTTAAAATATTAAATTTTCTCTCTTCAAAATTAAAATTTAAAAATGAGCGAACAAAAGAAAAACCAAAATAAGGATATAGTTGACAATATTTATTTTAAAGATATGATAAATGACTATTATTCAATCAATAATAATAATCCTTTTATAAATAATATACTTGATATATTCGAAAGTTCTATTAAAAAGGAATTAATTGAAAATAAAATATCATCAACAAATATGAATGAAGAAATCAATAATACAATTAATTATACTGAAATAAATAATAAAATTTGTGTGAATGAATCTAATAATAAAATTAATAATACTGATAATTTTTCAATAAGTAAGAACTTATCCTTTACGAGTGAAAGTAAAAATTTTAATAATAATAAGATT
>JAEEGI010007867.1_pt1 | contig 23746 bp, 19 predicted proteins | sample 8958751 | NCBI WGS metagenome assembly JAEEGI01 (sample SAMN16246545, study PRJNA631951) | gut metagenome | biome: gut microbiome; feature: rumen; material: KS-attached | host: Bos | place: Iran: Karaj | collected 2018-10 | reverse complement strand
TGACCTGGCTTCATGCTAGCATCGTCGCTCTCGCGATAATAGCCGCGAGGGGTGATGATGCGATTGTCGCCGATGTAGGACTGTGAGTTGCCAATGAGCAACACCGTGAACATGTCGACGTCTTCGGGGTCAAACTCGCCAAGGGTGGTGACTTTCACCTCTTGCTCCTCACGACCTGCTTGACGCACATAGCCCACTGGTGTGGATGGTGCACGATGTTGCAGAAACAGTTCCTGCAACCTATACAGTTGCCAATAACGGCCAATTGATTTGGGATTATAGACGGCAGTGACAAAGTCGGCTACTGCGGCGGCCTTGATGCGGCGTTCGATGACCTCCCAGGGCGTCATTAGGTCGCTCATCGAGATAATGCACATGTCATGCCCTATGGGCGCGCCAAGCAGCGATGCCGCCTTCTGGAATGCCGAGATGCCTGGTAGTGATTCAATTTCAACGCTCGATTTGCGCTCACGACGCATCTCATAGATGAGAGGTGTCATGCCATAGATGCCAGCGTCGCCCGACGAGATGACCACAACCGTCTTGCCTTGCTCGGCAAGCTCAAATGCCTGCTCGGCACGCTCGCGCTCTTTTTTCATCCCGGTGTCGATGCATTCGCATCCCTGTGGCACAATGTCATTGATAAACTGAAAATAGTACTTATATCCCACCACGACATCGGCTCGCTGTACTGCCTTGAGCACAGCGGGTGTTATGTCGTCTTTACTGCCAGGGCCAATACCTGCCACTATTATCTTACCCATATCAACTGCAAAGTTAATATAATTATTTGAATTTCAACTTCAATCCCACGACCACCATGCGTCCTGGTGTGTAAAGAGCATATTTGCGTTTTGACGAGTCAATGCGTCGATCCACCTTATTAAAGATGTTGTCGATGCCAAGACTTGGCTCAATCAAGATGTGCTTCACGCCAGTAAACGTGTGCGACGTGTTCAAGTTCCATATGCCATAGCCCGGAGCATCTTCATAGTCGGGATAGTAAGTCTTTGACTGGAAACGGGCGTTGAGGTTCACATTAAGCCCATAGTTGTTCCACTGGTGGTAATAGTTGGCAGCCACGGTAGCTGCATTGCGGATGCTACGCTCGAGCAGTGTCCACTCGTCGCCACTCTTGGTACGGGCATAGGTGTAAGCATAGTTGGCCGAGAGGTTGAAGCCTCGGAATAAATTGGCCGACACATTGACTTGTACACCCTTCACGTCACCCTTGTCGCTGTTCTGATACAGCGAGTATCGCTCTAATTTTGCAGCCTGATCGGCTGTCATTTCGGGAAACTCAGCCTGCAGCATGGCAAGCGTTGTTTCATCCACGTCGATGTTCTTGCGCACCACCATGTCGTTGATGCGGTTGATGTAGCCAGTCACGCTCACGGCAATCACATTGGTGCGATACTCGGCATTGAGCGAGAAATAGTTGCTCTTCTCAGGCGAGAGGTTTTCGTTGCCAAAGATGATTTGGGGCTTGCCGCGGTTTACAGAGAAATAGTGGTAGTAAATCTCGTCAAGTCCCGGCGCGCGAAAACCAGCCGAATAGGTGGCGCGCAGGCGGAAGTTGCCAGGAGCATACATCAGCGTAAGCTTGGGAGTGAGGTGAGTTTTGAATGTTTTGTGCTGGGTGAGGCGAAGGCCCACTGTGGCAGTCAATATATCAAAGAATTTCATCTCGTGCTGGGCAAAAGCCGCCAGCGTGTAGGCATTCTGGTTGATATTGCCCGAGGTGGCTGTAAGGTAGTCCTGACGCCAGTTGGCACCAAAAATCGTTGTGGAATTCTTCATCAGGCCCAAAATGGCTTTGAGCTGGAATTCCAACGACTTCTGTTTTTTCGACTCCACATAGTCGCCAATGGCATAATCCTTGGTCTCTACATCATATTGCTTGCCGTAGCGGAAGCGGTCGGCTGTGAAGTCGGCCTGCAATGAATTGCGGTTGGTGAACTTATAGATACCTCCCACATTCCATCGCAGCCCGCGGTAGCGCATCTCATAGTCAGTGCCACCATTGATGTCGGGGCGTGTGTCGGGACGGTCGGTGATTTTGCGCATGAAGTCCACTCCAGCGTTCAGCGCCAGATGCTCGTTGGGTGAATAGGTGAACTTCTGCCCCACGTTGTAGGCGCGATAGCCAGTGAAGAATGGGGCTATGGTCGGTTGGGTTTCGGTGTCGGAACCTTTCACATATTCCAGGCCATTGTTCTGGTAGCTGTTGGCTCGGTCGTGAGAAAAAGAGGTATAGGAGCCAAAGCCATTCTTGTAGATGTCGAGCGTCACATTCTCGGTAAAGATGCCATGACCGCTCACGCGGGAGTTGCTGGTCACGCTCACCAGTTGCTGGGTGGGCTGGTCGGTGATGATGTTGATGACTCCGGCGATGGCATCCGAACCATAAAGCGACGAGGCGGCGCCATCGAGCACCTCGATGCGCTTCACGCGCTCCATGTTGATGCGGTTCAGGTCAATGTTGCTCGAGATATCGCCCGTAAGTTTTTGACCATTGATTAGGATAAGGATGTACTTGTTGCCCAGTCCATTCAGACGCAAGAAGGTGCCCATCGAGTTGGGCGATATCGACACTTGCGGCATCATGCGGGTGATGGCACCATCAAATGTGGTGATGCCTTGTTCGCGGATTTCCTGACTGCTGAGAACATGCACTGGTGTGGCGGTGCTCTTCAAGCGCTGGTGGTGTCCCGAGCCAGTCACAACCACTGGGTTTAAAGTATAAGTGCGACCCATCATCGACGAGTCGCTACGTTCCATCTTGTGGATTTGGGGAAAAGCGGCACTCCCCATCGAGAGTGCCACTGTAAATAATAGGATTTTCTTTATCATAAAGAATCAATTATTCAGGATTCTTGCTGTGGTAGAAGTCCAGAGGATCGCCGGCGATAGCTTCACTGGTGTGGTTCATCCACACTTGACGAATGGTGGGGAGCTCAAGCAGACCTTTGTTGATCATGGTCGAGTTGTCGCAGGTGTAGCCCAGGTGGTGGAAGTACATCTTCCAAGAGGTGTCCTCAACCTCACCCTCGTCATTGGGCGTGAACTTCGAGCCGTCCCAGTTGTCATCGTCGTCGCCAGCCATATCGTTGTGACCATGGTCACCATCAATCGACATCAAGGGGTGGCAATACACCTTGCCGCTGGTGAAGCCGGCAGCTACCATGCGCTCATAAACATTTGTCTTAAAGTTGTCCATCATATCGACGGTACCCACAAAGTAGTTTGGACTGTATTGCTGCAGCGCCTCCTCAAGTTGAGTGTAACGCACATTAGCCTTGTAGGTATCATAAGAGTCGGGGTTACCATGGCCCATGAATGCGACCACGCCTTCAGCAGCCTGGGTCTTGTAAAGCTTGTTCAGCTCTTCGGCAACCTTGTTAACATCGGCATCGGCATCTTGCAACAGGGGCACACCTAATTTGAGGTCAACAATCGACAGATACTTGTCGCTGATGTCACCATTAGCGTTATTGGCAAAGTCCTTCATGTAGTTGATGACGCGGGTATATTCCTCGCCAGGAATTACCTGCAGCGACTGAACAACGATTTCCATGTACTCAACCTCGGCAAATGCATTGAGCCAGAAAGGAGGAGCATAGAAGTTGCGAGGGTCAACATTCTCACCGGCAGCTGCGCGGTTGATGCAAATGGCAGATGAGAACGACAGAAAAACGTCATAGCCAGGGAAAGCCTGCTTGTAAGCGGCAACGGTGGCATCAAAGGCATTGTAAGCCTGCTCCCACGTCGAGCCAAAGGCAACCAGCAGAATAACTTTATCGTGCTTCTTTTGAGACTTGACGGTCTGTGTGACAGCCTTTTGGTAAATGGTGTAGTTGCTTTCGTTAACGGGTTCATTCTTGTCATCGCTGCAAGAAGTAAAGATAATGCCCATGCAGATTGCCAGCATGGCAATAAACAAAGAATTAATCTTCTTCATTGTTTTGTTGGTTTTTAGAGTTAGACTTATAGTTATTTTTTAATTTTTTCCCTTGGTTGAAACGGATGGTAAAAGAGGCATATACAGTGGTGCCTGGAGTGGTCGTGCCCAGGTGCAGGCCGTGGGGGGTGCGGTCGCAATAGTTGAAAATGTTGTCGACACCGGCCTCAAGGCGGTAACTCATCGTGCGAGAGTGACCCAAGTCGTGTGTGGTGGAGATGCGCCAAATCTGATAGCCCTTGCCATTGCCATCATCTTGGTAGTAGCGGGTGCTTGACATGCGGCCATAAAGCCCAATGCCCAACTGGTAATCAGGGGTGAATCGATGTCCCCATGTAGCAAAGAAATTACCTTTGTGATGCGCTGTGCCGTCGATGGTCACCTGGCGCATCTTGTCATGGTTGGTGTCGTACTGATGGGCATCGGTATCAAGGTAACTGTAGCCCAAGCCGAACGCGAATTCTCGCCAATTGTAGCGCACATTCACATCAACGCCCACCGTACGGGCATCCTCGATGTTTTGATACTGACGAGTCTTGGCGGGGTCATACTGGATGATATATTCGTCGGGAGCCTGATAATTAGGGATGGTGACCAGGGCAATCATATCCTTCACTTTGTTGTAATACCCCGTCACAGTGATATTCAACCCCTTGTTGCCATATTCGCCACCGATTGCAAAATAGTTGCTTGACTGCGGCTTGAGGTTGGGATTGCCCAGGTAGAGATAAGTGCCACTCATTTGACGCACATAGCGGTAGAAAAGCTCACGGATGGCCGGAGCCTTGAAGCCTTGGCTCCAAGTGGCGCGCAGGCGCCAAATGTTGCCGGGCTTCCACATGACCGACACTTTCGGAGTGAATTTGGCGCCAAACTGCTCATTCTGGTTGAAACGTAGACCGGCGGTGATATTGACGTTAGGGATAAGGTTGAATTCGTCCTGAACATAGACTGCTGCCGTCCAGTCGCTGGCCTTGCCGCCTTTAACGCGTGTAGGGGCTTTCAGCCAGTCGTAGCGGAATTCAGCGCCGGCACTCAAACGGTTTTCATAAGGAAGCGTGAACACACTCTTCAAAGTTGCCATTGTGCGTTGCTGGTCGCTCTGGAGCTCTTTCTGGTCAGGCAAATAAGGATAATAGGGGTAATAGGGCGTGCCAGCGCTCTTCTCGTAGTCCTCCACAAGGGTGGTGGCCGTGTAGTAATAGTAGTAGGCGTGGCGGTTCCAATCCACATCCAGGGAAATGAAATCGGTTTTGGAGCGTTGCCACTTGCCGCCGACCGACGCTGAGCCATTGTGGTATTCCATATCCCATGTCTTGACATCGTAGTGAGGGTGGCGGCCACTCACGCGATAGATGCGCTTCCAATAGGTGCTGCCATCGGCATACAGTTCCCAGTCGCGCGCTGGCTGATAAGTGATGCGCTCCGACACTTGCCAGTTGGTGTAGCGGTTCACCGTTTTGTTGCGGGAGTCGGTGATGGGGTCTTCGTTGGGCAGCGTGTGTTCAACTGCTGTGTTCTGCCACCCGTCGCTGTGTTGCAGTTGGAAGTTGGTGTACGAACTCACTTTCCCATATCGGAGCGACAACCCATTATGTTGCCGCACATCGCCATAGCTGCCCACACGGGTGGTGTTCTCAACGAGCACTCCTTGCTCGTGATGCTTCTTGGTGATAATGTTCACTACACCAGCGATGGCATCCGAGCCATAGAGCGCACTCGATGCACCCTTGACAATCTCTATCTTCTCAATGTTCTGAGGATCGATGAGTGACAACTCGTTCTGCCCACCCACATCGCCGTGTATGCGCTTGCCATCAATCAGGATGAGGATATATGAGTTTCCCAAGCCATTGAGTTGCATCTGCGAACCCATATCGTCTTGACTGAAAGCGAACGACGCCGTAAGTCCCCCCAGGATGTCCTCGATACTCTTGCCGGCATAGTTACGGAGCATCTTGCTCGTTATCACCTCCGTTTGAACAGGGGCATCTTTAAGCAGGTGCGGAGTGCCCGTACCAGTCACAACCACCTCCGACAGATTGACCTGCATGGAGTCAGTCTGAGCAAAAGCAGAAAAATGCGCACATAGCGCTAACAATAAAAAATGAAGCGTTTTTTTACACATAGTTACGTCCACTTGTTCCTGAGTGGGTCGCACATTATTATGATTATTCTAAAAATTCATGGCAGGTCTTCTGACTTTTCCCCAGTCTGCTTTGCCTTCCCAGCCTTGTTCATGGCCAGTGACATCTAGTAAGCAGACCCTGTGTTTGAGGGGATTACAGCTGCAGGTACAGTTCCTGATTCTCACAGGATTCCCTTGCATTGTGACAACGGAGTCATCACAATTACCACAAAAATCGCCGCAAAGGTATAACTTTTTTCCCAACCCACCAAATTTCCCAATGCTTAAACAATTTAAAAACAATTTCTGAAAAGCCATTGTAGAGTCAACTGGCAAGTGAGAAATTAGAGAAAATATTGATCTTTTTGAAAAAACTTGATTTTGGCTTTTGTCCCATACTCCTTTGAAGTGAGAGGGTTACATATAGGATTACACTTTTAGAACAAAAAAAATATCCCACTGAAATTCAGCAGGATACCTTTTGTTTATGGATACTAGGAATTAGCGACATCTTGTAGTGATATAAATAACGAAGGACTGACTATTAAGTCAGCCCTCGGACGCCACTCGTTAGGCAATAATTCCCCGTGGCTTGTCAATTCGGGTGCAAAGGTACAACAAATTATTGTCATAACAATAAGAACGGCAAAAAGAATCCCAGAAAGAAATTACCTTTCAGATATAAAGGGGTAGGGGTGATTTTTTCAAGCAACCGCTCCTAACCCCCTCGTTCCTCACGCCATGACAAAAAATGGACTTTGAAAAAATAGATTTTTTTCACGATGTTGGGTGCGAGGGGTTAGGGGCATGATGCCCTAAAATTTTGCCCCCTACCCGCAACCATGTCAAGAAATTGTAGTACCTTTTCGGCGTGTGTCGTGAGACACCACACTTAATAATTTGTTCAATCCCTGTCTTTTGATAGGGATTTTTTAATTTGCAGACATTTTGCAGACGTTTTTCATATAAACAAAAATCCCAACCGCTGATTTTCAAGCAGTTGGGATTTTTTGTGGTTGTCCTACCCGGACTCGAACCAGGAAATGCGGCACCAAAAACCGTTGTGTTACCATTACACTATAGGACAATCCTGCGTCAATCTGGGCTGTTGCCCAAAATTGCGCTGCAAAATTACTGCTTTTTTCTTAAATGGCAAAGAATTGCTCAAAAAAATGCCAATATTTTTGTTTTGCGCCAGAAATGCGCACTATCGTTGGATAAGATAGGCGGCGTTTCGGAAATAAAAAATTAAAAATCTTCGCTTTTTATTTTGTATTTCTCTCAACTTGCACTATCTTTGTGGCAACAAAATCGTTGAAACTATGAGCGAAAAGATTCAATACTGGATTAACCAGGATGGTGAGCAAACCGGTCCGCTCACCCTAGACCAGCTGGAGTTGATGACGCTGAGCGAAAAGACCTTCGTTTGGAGTGCTGGCTATGACGACTGGAAGCCACTCTCGGAAGTGTCGGAACTAGCGCATCTTCTGCCTGCTTCGACAATTGTTGTGCCGCCCATGCCTGTGGAAGACGAACCCGTAGCGAATGAGCCCATCGCGGAGCCGATGATGAGCCATCCCGCACAGGCTGCGGCCCAACCCGCGCCCCCAGCAGGCCAGCCCTACCCCGCCTGCCCGCCCACCAACATGGTGTGGGCCATCATCAGCACGTTGCTGTGCTGTGTCCCACTAGGCATCGTCGCCATCATTTATTCTAATAAGGTGTCAAAGAAATACTACGAGGGCGACCTCGCCGCCGCCGAGCACTACAGTGAGGTGAGCGCCTGGTGGTGCATCGGCACCATTGTGGGTGGCATCGCACTGCAACCGCTGATGACGCTGGTTCAGATGGCACTGATAGGTTAATGCGACGCGCGCTAATAGTCCTGGTCACCCTGTTCATAGCCATCATGGCTGGGGTGGTGTATTTTGCCTATGACCCGTCGCAGAGCCAGTTCTTCCCACGGTGCGTGTTCCTGAGCCTGACGGGATGGCAATGCCCTGGTTGCGGCTCGCAACGTGCTATCCACTCGTTGCTGCATGGCGATCTTGCCAGCGCATGGCACTACAATGCCGCACTATTGGTGGCGTTACCTGTGCTAGGGGTGTATCTAGTGGGCGAAATCAAGCGGACGACCTGGCCGAACTATTACCGCGCCATCAGTCATCCCATCGTCATCTACATCATTCTTGCCACCCTCATTGCATGGTGGATAGGGAGAAACTTGGTTAATTCATAATGCACAATGCACAATGCTCAATGCACAATTCTCTATTAAACGAAAACACACTGACTATGAACAAGAAATGTTTTATCTTGCTGGCTTTGGCCGTGATGAGCATGACCGCCGTTGCACAACAGACCGACGAGGAGCTCAAGGAACAACGCTTTATCGAGCGCGAAGCCTACAACACCGCCCGCAGCTTGAACACTGTAGATGCCTGGGAGATTTTCCTGAACAACTACCCCGAGTCTTACTATGTGGAGCAGGCCCGCAAGCTGCGCGACGCCGCCATCGTTCGCAAATACTGCAACGACAAGACCACGCTGGCACAACTCACCGAGTATATCGACGAGAACACGGCCCACGAGCCTCGCATACGCATGTTCTATGCCAACCTGGTAAACAACCCCACTCACAGCTATCGTTTTGAGCACATGGACGTGGGCTTCAATGGCTGCACGGGGCGGGTTGACGAACACATCACCTTTGCCGACGGGCGCAAAGCACGCGACTGCTACTTCATCTTCGATGACAAGGGCTTGCTGGTCAAGTCGTCGGTCATGGGAACACGTCCCAAACCAACGGTGACGACCTACACCTATGCCTATGACAACCTGCACGGCTACGCCCTGAAGACAATGACGCGCAATGGTGAGAAGAGCAAGTTTGAAGTATTCTATGACAACAACGACAAGCTCGAGATTCTGTCTAGTCACAATGGCCAAAAGTGGGTGATGAATTATAACGACAATGGCGCCATTGCCAAGGTGGTGATTACCGACGGCGCCTCGCGCCGCACACTGGTCTATAACGATGGCTACATCATCCGCGAGGAGACGGCAGGCAAGGTGCTGCGCTACCTGTATGACTACGACAGCGCCACTTTTAAGAAATACCTCATTGGCATCAACGAGGTGGATCGCGAGACCCCTGGCGGCGAGCACAAGTTTGACTACGAGATTGACATGAAGGGTCGCATCACGCGCTGCACCATCACCCAGGATGGCAAGGAAGAAATGACCCTTACCCGCCGCTACAGCAACTAATGCAATGTCATCAATACAAAAGGACAAGCAACTGAGCCTAAGCGAACTCGAGAAACGCGACCAACAGCGACAACGGCTGAACGACAGCAAGGTGTATCATGCCATGGAGTGGCTGGAGCGCTATATGGACCGCTATTACCTTGATGCCATTATCGGTTTCATTCCTGGCTGGGGTGACGCCGCAGCCTTATTGTGCGCCGCACCGTTTGTCTATTTCTCGGCGCGGGTCATCAAGAGTGTGCCGCTGACGCTTGCCGTGATTACCAATGCCCTGCGCGACATCTTGCTGGGCTTGATTCCCTTCTTTGTGGGCGATATCATCGATGTGTTCTATCGCTCCAACACACGCAACATGGCCATGGTGCGAGGGTTTGTCGACGGCGACGAGGTCGTTATCAAGCGAGTGAACCAGCGTGCCTGGCAGGCTGGCGCCGTCCTTGTGGTCTTGCTTGCCCTCATTGGCCTGATGATTTGGCTGTTGATATCCTTCGGCAAATATCTGATATCGCTGTTCTAACAAACAACCCGCCTGGCAGAGATTGCCAAGCGGGTTTTAAGCTTCTTAATATCTCATTAGAACTTGTAGTCGATGCCGAGACCAAAGACGCGGTTGGTGCGGGAGAACTTATCGCTACCTGCAGGCATGGCGGGATTGCCCATGTAGTGCTCCTGCTTGCGCTCATAGTTTTTGTAGTTGGTCCAGAAGTAACCCACATTGAGGCGCAACTGCTCGGTGATGTTGACGGCGCCACCAAAGCCCAGCGAGTAGCTGTCGCACGAGAATGCGGTGTGCGTCTGGTAGTCGTCGCTCAAACCGTAGTCGGTGTTCTGGAAACCGCCGCTGACGGTGAACATCTTGTTGATGTCCCACTCCAGTCCGGCGAGGATCTCGTGGGTGCCATGCTTCAGATAGTTCTGCTTCTCATTGGCCATATGGGCGTGCTTGTCGTCATAGAAGTGGTATTCCACAGCAGCACGCAACTTCTTGGGCAGAATCTCATAGCCAGCCGCGACATACAGCACTGACGGCAGGTCGTTGGGTGTGTTCACACCATGCTTGTAGCCCGCCATTGCATTCTCCAAGTCCTCAGAAGCCTGCCCCATGGCAGTTGCCTCTAGCGTCTTGGTATCGTTCTCGATGTTCAGTTTAGTCTTAAACTCGTACTTGGCAGCCAGAATCACAGGGCCGAACTTGAAGTCCACGCCCAAGATGGGAGTCACACCCCAACCCTTCTGGTCGGTGTCAAGCTTGATGTGGGTCAGCCCGCCCTCTTGTCCGAGCGTAGTAAGCAGGGGGGCGTAAACAGCCTGTTGCTCAGGCGGCAGAGTTGCCAAACCTGCTGCTGCACGTTGCTTCAGCGCATCGCCCAAACTAGCATCAAGGTGTCCCTTGTAGTTGCCCGAGAAGTAGTTCAGGCGAACTCCAGCATAAGCACTCAAGAAATCGGTAATGCGATAGGTACCACCCAGTTGGCCACTGAATATATACTGGCGGCCTTTCATAGCGGTGTTAATAGTGTACATATCGGGTGTGATGGCATCGGCACCCACCAGAGTCTTGAGCAGCGGCTGGCCTGCCAATAGAGTGCCTGTCTTGGAGTAGATGCCCGACATCACTGCTGCGTCAAACATGGGCAGTCCGTCCTCAAAGTTACACTTGCCACCACCACCGGTGATGCCAAAGAATGCGCTGGCAACCCAACGGTCCTTCTTAAAGGCGGCATAGAGACTGGGGATAACAGGTGCGGTAGCCTTGCCATCATACTTGCGAATAGGGCTATGATTGGGGTCAGCATAAGAAAAAAGTGGGAATGTCGCTTCCACGTCGCGCGACTGGAAAGCGCTCTGGATATTGAGCGACATCGTCCAGCCCTCATGGTCTAGCCAAGCAAGGCCGGCAGGGTTGGTGAACACACCGTCAATCTCGGTGGTGGCACCGCGTGCCATCATACGTTGCCAAGCAATGCTCTGGTTGGTGTTGTGGAGAAGGCCACCTGCCCATGCGGCACTGGTGACAGTGGCTAATGCCAGAAGTGTGTAAATCTTTTTCATACTCATTTAGTCTTTTTGTTTCTGTCTGCGAAATTACTGCCAACTAAACGAACGCACACACTAAAATGCGGGAAAAATGCCCAAATCGGCCATTTCCCGCAAATTGTTACAAATATTAACAAAGGAAAAGGTTAACGGGTGTTAAAACATGATCAGGCGCTGCAACCAGTAGGCAAACATTCCTGCAAAATAGCCCACAAAGGCTATCCATGTGATGTTTTTCAGATACCAGACGAAACTGATGCGCTCAAAGCCCATCACCACCACACCGGCAGCACTGCCAATAATCAACATCGAGCCACCCACACCAGCGCAATAGGCCAGCAACTGCCAGAAGATTCCGTCGACCGCCATGTCGCCCGTCGGAGCTATGGGATACATGCCCATACAACCCGCTACCAGAGGCACATTGTCAACAATACTAGAGATGATGCCAATGAGTCCTGTGACAATATAGTCATTGCCGCCTGATATTCTCTCAAGCCATTCGCCCAGTTCGTCCAGAATACCCGTCTCTTCAAGGCAAGCGACCGCCATGAGGATGCCCAGGAAGAACATGATGGTACTCATGTCGATGCGTCCCAGCAACTTGCTCACACGTTTCTTTATACCCTCCTTGTTGCGGTTGCGTTTTTTGCCATAGAACAACTCGGTCGCGAGCCATACCAAGCTCAGCGCCAACAGAATGCCAACAAATGGCGGCAAGCCCGTCATGCCATGGAAGATGGGCACGAAAATCAATCCGCCCACACCCAGGAAGAACACAATGTGCCGCTCATGCGATGTGAGCTCGTCGACCACGACCTCATTCTTGCCCTCGGGCATCACCAGCGAGCCCTTGAGCTTGCGCTGCAAGATCAGCGCCGGCACGACCATTGCCACCAGCGAAGGGAAGAACAGCTCGGTGATGACGCCACTGGCACTCACCGTTCCCTCGTTCCACAACATGATGGTGGTCACGTCACCAATGGGCGAGAAAGCTCCACCGGCATTGGCGGCAATGACAATGAGGGCAGCATAGATGAGACGATCTTTGTGATCGTAGACCAACTTGCGCAGCAACATCACCATGACAATGCTCGTGGTGAGGTTGTCCAGGATAGCACTGAGAATAAAGGTCAGGAACGCTAGTCGCCACAGCAAGGTGTGCTTGTTGTTGGTGCGCAAGGGGTCGCGCACAAAGTTGCACCCGCCGTTCTGATCCACCACCTCTACTATCGCCATGGCACCCATCAAGAAGAAGATGGTTGTAGCGGTTTCTCCCAGATGGTGCTCCATCAGGTCACTCACATGAGCCATCAAGTCACCGGGTGCCACACCAGGCAAGTATTGACCTGGGTCTATCGTAAAGATAGTCCAGCAAACCACAAACATCAACAAGGCGATCGCTGCCTTGTTGACGCGCGTGAAGCTCTCGAGCGTGATGGCCATATAGCCCAGCAAGAAAGCCACGATGATGGCTATGGTAAGGGATGACATAATCCTGTCACAACTGGTTATCGAGCTGCAAAGGTACAACATTATCTCAAATGTATTGCAAGAAAAAAGGCCGTTTTTTGGCACAAATCTTGCAAAGTACATCGAAAATGCCTACCTTTACACGCTCAAACGAAATTATTAACGAAAAAAATAGGAAAAAATTATGAAAAAAGGATGTTTGATTGCATTGGTCGTGGCAGTCGTTCTCGGCTTTGCACTGTTTGGATGGGTCAAGGGTACCTATAACAGCATGGTCAACTCGCAAGAGAAAGTTGAGGCCGCCTGGGCACAAGTGGAGAATGTGTACCAACGCCGTGCCGACCTCATCCCGAACCTGGTGGAGACGGTCAAGGGATACGCCAAGCACGAGCAAGAGACACTGGAGGGTGTCATCAACGCACGCGCCAAGGCCACCTCGGTACAAGTGGATGCCAGCAACCTCGATGAGGCCCAAATCAAGAAATTCCAAGAAGCCCAGGGTGAACTGACACAGGCTCTGAGTAGACTCATTGCCGTAAGCGAGAACTACCCCGACCTGAAGGCCAACCAGAACTTCCTGGAGCTGCAGTCGCAACTCGAGGGAACCGAGAACCGTATCACAGTTGAGCGCCAGAAGTTCAACGACACTGCCCGTGCCTACAACACCGAGATTCGCACCTTCCCGACCAATATCCTGGCGAGCATCTTCAACTTCGACCGCAAGCCTTACTTCGAGGCCGAGGCTGGTGCCGACAAGGCCCCAAAGGTGAGTTTTGACTGATGCCACTCGAAGATTTCATACCCTTAGAGGGTCAGCGGCGCATTGCTCAAGCCATCACCGAGGCCGAACGGATGACCTCGGGCGAGATTTGCGTGCATGCTACGCCGCACTGCCTGGGCGAGACCCTGCCGCAGGCCGAGGCGGTGTTTAACGCAAAAGGCTTGTACCGCACCCAGCGGCGCAACGCTGTGCTCATCTACATTGCCTATCGCGACCGCAAACTCGCTATCTTGGGCGATGAGGGCATCAACAAGCTGGTGCCAGAAGGCTTCTGGGACAAGGCTTTGCAGCTGATCACCTACCATCTGAAGCGGCACAGCCCTGTTGAGGGCATCTGTGCGGCGGTGGCGCTCATCGGCGACCAGCTCAAAGACCTCTTCCCGGCCGACCGCGACAACATCAACGAACTGAGCAATGAAGTGTCCTATGAAGACTGACCGCAAACGATGGCTCATATTGTTGATGGCGCTGCTGGTGTGCGTCGTCGCCATGGCGGGTGTGCCCAAGCGGCCCAACCCGCCCAAGTTGGTCAACGACTTGGCCAATGTGCTGGTCAATGACGCGGTACTTGAGGACACGCTCGAACGCTTTGCCCACACGACCAGCAACCAGATTTGTGTGGTTACGCTGCACGACCTGGAGGGTTATGAGCCCTCCGAGATGGCCTATAAGATTGGGCAGGAATGGGGCGTGGGCGACAAGCGCTTCAACAACGGCGTGGTACTGCTCATCAAGCCCAAGACAGCAACCAGCAGCGGCAAGGTGTTCATTGCCACGGGCTATGGCGTGGAGGGCGTACTTCCCGACGCGCTGTGCCGCCGCATCATCGAGAACAAGTTGATTCCCGCTTTCCGCAACAACGACTACGAGGCGGGCGTGTGGGATGCGCTAGCCGTGATGATGCCCATCCTCAAGGGCGAGTATGATGCCGAGGAGCTGCTTGAGGAAGAAGATGAAATGGGCGGTGATGATGTCATTGCCATCATCTTGTTCCTTGCCATCTTTTTCTTTATCCTCTATCGGAATTCCAATAATGGTGGCAGTTCAGGTTCCAGTGGCCGCAACACCGGCACCTGGGGCGGCCCCATCATCTTCACGGGTGGTTCCGGTTGGGGCAGCGGCGGCTCAAGCTGGGGCGGTGGTTCCAGTTGGGGCGGTTTTGGCGGCGGCTCATTCGGTGGTGGCGGCGCCGGCGGCTCCTGGTAACACGGTACTAACCCATGTTAGCCCAAAATCGCTCACTACACATACTTATAATTAAAGAGAGTTCGACGGAATGGTACAGATTGGTGGACAAGAACGGCAAGGCGGTAGCCGCCAATCTGCTTCGTGAGATGGAGAACGTGAAGAAATCCTTCCACGACCAGATCCCCACCTACCCCTGGTAGCAAGCTCCCATCGGTCCCCAGAAATGGGGAAAGTGACAAATTCACAGCATTGCCTGGCAGACAAACTACCAGGCGTTTTTTGTCTCTGTGCTCATTTGGCTTAAGAATTGCGAGGGGTGTTGTGTTAATGTTGTGTAATTTTGTGGGCGGAATGGATGGAGTGGCGAAAAAAGCAGTAATTTTGCAAGTTGGGTCATACCCAACGATAGTTATTCTGAAAACATCAACCGCTATGAAAAGATTGTTCTTAGCATTTATCCTGTTGGCCGTCAGTGCTGCAGTCATTTGGGCCAACGACGGTGCCCAAGCAACGTTCAAGACGCGTGTGCACGACTTTGGCATCATCAAGGAGGAAGGCGGCCCAGTGAGCGTGGAGTTTGAGTTCACCAACACGGGCAACAAACCACTACTCATCGTCGATGCCACCGCTTCTTGCGGTTGCACCCGCCCCGAATACCCCACCAAGCCTATCAAGCCTGGCAAGAAAGGCAAAATCAAGGTGACCTACAGTCCGCTGGGCCGCCCTGGTGCTTTCCGCAAGACTGTGAAGGTACGCACCAACGCTAGCGACCAGCGTGTGAGCCTAATTATCGAGGGCACCGTTCAACCTAGCAAGCGCAAATGATAATGAGGCAATATATAGCCATATTGCTCGTAGCATGTACGATGCTCATGTGCTTTGGTCAGGGCGAGGTGCACTGGCTGGAAATGGAACATGACTTCGGCACCATCCACGAAGAAGATGGTAAGGTGTCATGCTCGATGCGTCTGGTCAACACGGGTGACAGCGCCCTACTCATCACGCATGTGCGCACATCGTGTGGCTGTACTGCCAGCGACTACGACAAGAGCCCCATTGCACCCGGCGACACCAGTTCCATCCGCATCACCTATGACCCTACGGCACGACCGGGGGAGTTCGTCAAGAACGTGTTTGTCTACACCGACGGCAATCCACGCCGTTCGAGCCTGGAGATTCGTGGCAAGGTCATAGCCCAACCCACAACGCTTTCGGAGTTCTACCCTGTGACAGTGGGAGCGCTGCGCATGACCAACGCGAGTATTCCGCTGGGCGAGCTGACCCACGACCGCAAACGCTCATCTTACCTAACTGTGCTGAACTCGTCGACAACCGACACCCTGCTGGTGAGCGTGCTAGGAAGCAAGCCACACATCAAGGCCGCTGCCACACCTGACACCTTGCCACCTGGTGCAGTGGGTGCAGTAACCGTTTTCTTCGACTCGAGCAAGGCGCCGTTGTGGGGATTGAACACCGACACACTGACCGTGATGAGTGAGGCATTGCACCCCAGCGCTACCGCTTTGGCGGGCATGACCCACATCCAAGTGATGGCACAAGTGCTGGACGACTTCTCCAAGCTGAGCGAGAAAGCACGCCAACAGGCCCCTGTCATCGAGGTGAGTACCGACAAACTGATGTTCACCGCACAAGAACCCACCGCCACCTTCACCATCACCAACACGGGTAGACAACCACTGGAACTGCGACGTATATGGACTGCCGAACCAGGCATAGCCATCGTCTGCGACCGCACGAAGGTCAAGAGTGGGAAACAAGCCACAGTGACCGTCACCATTGACCCGAACGCACTGGGCAAGACGCTGCTCAACAGTCGCTTGACCATTGTGAGCAATGCCCCCCAGCAGCAATCCTGTCATGTGAGACTAGTGGGAGAATTTTAATCAATGCACAATGCATAATGCACAATGCACAATTACAGCCATTCTGTAATATTATATTGAACTAATGAGCGATAAAAATAACGCAACACAGACACATCATCCCGAGAACGATGCGCAATACACAGGCCTTCAAGTGAATGCCGGTGTTGAGCAGCCACCCATTGTAAGCCCGTATATCAAAAACCGCAAGCGGCGCCAACAGCTGAGTGTCAACGACTATGTTGAGGGCATCCGCAAGGGCAACAAGGCCGTGCTGGGTCAGGCAGTGACACTGGTCGAAAGCCTGAAACCCGAGCACCAGGTAGTGGCACAGCAAGTGATAGAGAAATGCCTGCCCTACACGGGCAACAGCCGCCGCATAGGCATCACTGGTGTGCCTGGCGCTGGCAAGTCGACGAGCATCGACGTGTTCGGCATGCACGTGCTGCAGCAGGGCGGTAAGCTCGCCGTACTCGCCATCGACCCCAGCAGCGAACGTAGCAAGGGCTCAATCCTGGGCGACAAGACGCGCATGGAGAAACTCTCGGTGCAGCCCGATGCATTTATTCGTCCTTCCCCCTCGGCAGGCTCGCTGGGCGGTGTGGCACGCAAGACGCGCGAGACCATCGTGCTATGCGAAGCTGCTGGCTATGACAACATCTTTGTCGAGACCGTGGGTGTAGGGCAGAGCGAGATTGCCGTACATTCGATGGTCGACTTCTTCCTGCTCATCCAGATTGCCGGTGCTGGCGACGAGTTGCAGGGCATAAAACGTGGCATCATGGAGATGGCCGACGGCATTGCCATCAACAAGGCCGATGGCGACAACATCGAGCGCGCCAACCTGGCGGCTGCTCAATTCCGAAACGCACTGCACCTGTTTCCACTGCCTCCCAGCGGTTGGCTGCCCGAAGTAACCACCTACTCGGGCTATTACGAACTGGGCATCGACAGCGTGTGGGACATGATTGACCGCTATTTTGCCCATGTCAAGGAGAATGGCTACTTTGACGAACGCCGCCGCCAACAAGAAAAGTACTGGATGTATGAGACCATCAACGAGCAGCTGCAGGCGCGGTTTTACAGCAATCCCGAGGTCCAACGCCTACTCGAGATCAAGAAGGAAATGGTGCTTCACAACCAGCAGTCCTCGTTTGTTGCCGCCGCCGATGTGCTGGAGTTCTATTATAATCAGAGATAAACCCATTCCAATATGTCAACTGAAGTATTTACTTACCGCTATCCTCATCCTGCCGTGACCACCGACTGCGTGGTGTTTGGCTTTGACGGTGTGAGGCTGAACGTGCTACTTATCGAGCGCGGCCATGAGCCATACAAAGGCTGCTGGGCATTCCCAGGCGGTTTCCTGAACATTGACGAGGACGCTCCTGACGGTGCCCGCCGCGAGTTGCAAGAAGAGACTGGTCTAGTGGTGACCAACATTGAGCAGTTGGGCGCATTCACCACGCCATCCCGCGATCCGCGCGAGCGTGTGATTTCAATTGCCTACTTCACGCTGGTGCGTGTGAGCGATGTTCAGGGTGACGATGATGCCGCCCGTGCGCAATGGTTCGACATCGCCCACACACCCAATTTGGCATTTGACCACCAGGAGATTTTTGAGCGCGCTCTGGAGCGGCTGTCCCACTTTCTCAAGCTAAGGACCGGCAACTTCATGAGCTCGGAGTTCAGCTACGAAGAGATTGACATGATCTACTACGCAGCCACGCTGACACACTAGCCTATTCAATGCACAATGCATAATGCACAATAAACGATGGCTGTCTGGTGGCTTTAACTCTCAGTTTTACACTTTAACTCCTCACTCTATTGGAACCTGCTTGGATCATGTTGAGTGCCCTAGTTGTTGTGGGCACGGTGCTGTGGCTGCTTGACCGCCGCGATCGTGGACGCGATGCCGAAGGTCAACTGCAACCCACCGAGGTCGTTGAGCCCGAACCGTCGTGCAGCGATGACTGCTGCAGCACGCATGATGTGTGTCCAAGCGAACAACTGTTGCGTGGTGAGCTGTGCGAGATAACCTACTACGACGACCAGGAACTGGACGACTACCGTGGCCGCAACGCAAATGAGTACAACGATGCCGAGCTGGAGCAATGGCGCGATGTGCTCTACACGCTGCAGCCAGACGACCGATTAGGGTGGGAGCGCAGCATTAAGCGCCGCGGTATTGTCATGCCCAGTGCCATCCGCGACGAACTGCTGATGCTGCTACAAGAGTCCTAATAGTCCGATAGATGCAATAAAAGGTAGTAGGATGCGTTACTATAAAGGATGAACCGACATATCAGACATCTGGTTGAGCTTGTGCTCGTGGTGGCACTGGCGGTGTTTGTTAGCGCTTGTAGCAACAAGAAGAACACTGCCGGGTCGCGTTTTTGGCAAGCGCTGAACACGCGATACAATGTTTATTACCACGGGCGCACAAACTATGACGAGCAACTCAAGGAGATGCTTGAAAACTACCAGGACGACTACTCGCAGCGCTTGTTTGTTCATCCTGCCGAGGCACGGGCCAACCCCAAGGCACCACAGCCCGGCGGCAGCTTTGACCGCACCATCGAGAAGATGCAGAAGGCCATTGCGCTGCACTCCATCAAGAAAAAGCCCAACAAGAAGAGCGGTAAGTCGAGCGACCCCAAGTATAAGGCTTGGATGGCTCGCGAGGAGTACAACCCGTTCATGCACAACTGCTGGTACACCCTGGCACTGGCACAATACATGAAGGGTGATTTCCTCAACGCCTCCGCAACCTTCCGATACATCAGCCGTCACTTCAGTTGGAAGCCCGACCTGGTCGAGGAGGCCAAGGTTTGGGAAGCGTTGAGCTACTGCGCCATGGGCTGGACCAGCGAGGCCGACAATGTGCTATCGCACGTACATCTCGACAAGATTGACAACAAACGCATCCGTTCGCTTGCCAATCTGGCGTTTGCCGATTATTATATCAAGGAAAAGCGCACAGCACAAGCCGTGCCCTATCTCGCCGAGGCTGTGAAAGGCGCAAAAGGATCGCAGAAGGTTCGACAAAACTTCCTGCTTGGCCAGCTCTATGAAGAGCTCGACCAGAAGGATCTCGCCTATCAAGCCTTCAAACGCGCAGGCAGCAGCAACAGTGCCAACTACCGCACCAAGTTCAATGCCCGCATCAAGCAGAGTGCCGTCTATCAGGGCTATGACATCGCGGGTGAGGTGCGTGCGCTCAAGCACATGACGCGCTACGATCGCAACAAGGAATACCTTGACCAAATCTACTACGCCATCGGTAACCTATACCTCTCGCGCGACGACACCACGCACGCCGTCGAGAATTACATCCTAGCCGCAGAGAAGAGTACCCGCAACGGCATCGACAAGGCCATCAGCCAACTCAAGTTGGGCAGCATTTACTTTGCCCAGCACAAGTATGACAAGGCGCAGCCGTGCTACGCCGAGGCTGTCCCCCAACTCAGCGAAGACTATCCCAATTACAAGGCCCTTAAACAGCGCAGTGACGTGCTCGACGAGCTTGCCGTCTATGCCGGCAACGTGACGCTGCAGGACTCGTTGCTCAAACTCTCGAAGATGAGCGACACCGAGGTAAAGGCAGTCATCAAGAAAATCATTGACGAACTGAAGAAAAAGGAGAAGGAGGAGAAGGAAAACGCCGACCGTGAGGCCTATCTGGCCAACCAGGCCTCAAAGGGTAACATGCAGCAAAACCGGAATGCGCCGCAGCAGTTTTCGATGAACAACGACAAGTCGTGGTACTTCTACAACACGCAGACCAAGAACGCCGGTAAGACGCAATTCCAGCAACGTTGGGGCAACCGCAAGCTCGAGGATAACTGGCGCCGTCGCAACAAGCAGGTGTTCTCGCTCGACGGTGGCTCGTCTCAGATGGACTCGACTCTCCAAGCCCTGGTCGACTCGCTGGGCAACGATTCAATACCCATCGACACCGCCGCACTGCGTCGTGCCGAAGATCCGCACTACGAGGAATATTACCTCAAGCAGATTCCCAAGACCGAGGAGCAGATCCAGGCAGCCCATGAGATTATCCAAGAAGGCTTGTACAACATGGGCGTTATCCTCAAGGACAAGCTCGAGGACTATGAGGCTGCTGCCGTGCAGTTTACGCGCCTGCTCACCGACTATCCCGACAACACCTACCGTCTTGACACCTATTATAACATGTACCTGATGTACATGCGCGAGGGCTCGGTCAACCGGGCGGCTGTATACCGAAACATGATCTTGAGCGACTTTGCTGACTCCAAGGAGGGCAAAGCGCTGATCGACCCCAACTACATCGAGAACCTGAAGCGAATGAACATCGAGCAGGAGCGGATGTATGCCGAGGCCTATGCCAACTACCTCAACGACAATAACGAGGCGGTGCACGAAGCCTATGCCCAGATGATGCACAAGTACCCGCTGTCGAAGATCATGCCCAAGTTCATGTTCATCGATGCGCTCTCCTATGTGACCCAGCGCAACTACGATAAGTTCAAGGAGACCATCAAGGACATGCTCCAGCGCTATCCCGAGACCGACATCACCCCCGTGGCCAGCGGCATCGTCAAGCAACTGAACGCAGGTCGCAAACTCGAGGGTGGCGGTAGCAATGCCCGTGGCTTGTTGTGGAGCACGCGTTTGAGCAACGACACCACACCAGCTGCGCTCGAGGGCAAGTTCACGCCATTCAAGGAAGATAACGACAAGCCGCAGGTGTTCATCCTGCTCTACCCCACCGACACGGTAAGCTCGCACCTGCTGCTCTACGAGGTGGCACGCCACAACTTCAACTCGTTTGTGGTCAAGGACTACGACTTGGAGCAAATGAACTTTGGTCGCCTGGGACTGTTGGTAGTCAAGGGCTTCGAGAACTTCAACGAGGTATCGCACTATCGTAAGGTATTTGACGCCGACACGTCAATGGCCATCCCGCCACAAGTGCACCAAGTACTCATCAGTGAAAGCAACTTCCAACTGCTGCTCAACGAGGGCCGCACCTTTGAGGACTACTTCAACTACTTGCAAGAACAGGAAGAAGCCAAGGCCGAGAAGATCAAGAAGGGCGATAAGAAAGCCACAGCTGATGATGACCAAGACGACCAGGATGGCAAGATAAAGAAGAGCGTCAAGGGAAAGAGAGAGAAGAAAGATCAGGCTTCACAGCCCAATGACTCGACGCAGATCAAGGCACCGCTATTGCCCGACTCGTTGCAGAGCGTCACCACACAACCCGACTCACTGCAAACTACCACCGCACAGCCCGACTCGCTAACAACTGCTGTTAGCCAGCCAAACGATAGTGTGCCGTTGCTCACCGAGGCCGAGAAGCAACTCCAAGCTCAGTTGCAACAGGCCGAGAAAGAGCGTTTGGCACAAATTGAACGCGAAAAGCAGGAGAAAGAGGCTCAAGCCGAACAGGAACGCTTGGAGCAACTGCGCCGCCAGCGGCAGGAAGAATTGGATCGTGCTGCCAAACTCGATCAAGAGTTGCTCGAAAAGAAGGAAAAAGAGCGCATCGAGCAAGAAATGCGCGAAAAGGAAGAGCGCGAACGCAGAGATGCTGAGGAGCGGGAGAAGAGGATGAAGCAATCAGAGAAACCTGAGAATGCTGAGAAACCTGAGAATCCCGAGAAGCCTGAGATCAAGCCTGAGTCCGAGATTAAGCCTGAGTCCGAAATCAAGCCTGAGTCCGAAATCAAGCCTGAGTCCGAAATCAAGCCTGAGTCCGAAATCAAGCCTGAGTCCGAAATCAAGCCTGAGTCCGAGATTAAGCCTAATGAGCCCAAGAAGACCGAGATAGAGTCTAATGAGCCCGAAAAGGCTGAGAAGACTGAGAAGGCTGGGACTGAGAAACCGGGCACACGCAGTGTGCGCGACAAGAAGGACAAGAAGACCGAGACGCAGCAGCCCACTACCGCTTCCAAGCAAGACAAGAAGGCTCAGGAAAAAGCCGAGCGCGAGCGTCTGAAGGCCCTCGACAAGGCCGAGAAGGAACGCGCTAAACAGGCCGAGAAGGAGGAGAAGGAGCGCGAAAAGGCCCTGAAGAAAGCCGAGAAAGAGCGTCAGAAGGCCGAAAAGCGTGCCGAGCGCCTGCGCCAAGACTCACTGCTTCGTGCCCAAGAGGACCGCGAAAAGGTATACAAGAGCGCCCGTGAAGCTAAGGAAGACTCCATCGAGGCTCTACAGAAAGCCAAGGCCGATGAAATCAAGAACAAGCAGAAAGAGCGCGAACAGGCCAAGAAACAGGCCGAGAAAGAGCGCAAGGAACGCTTGAAGGCCAAGGAAAAAGAGCGCAAACTGAAGGAGAAAGAGCGTAAGGAGCGCATGAAAGAGCGTGAGGCCAAGCGCAAAGAGCAGCAGAAGTTGCGCAATGAGCAGCGCAAGGAACGCGAGAAAGCCCGAAAGGAGCAGCAGAAACAACGCGAGGAAGAACGCAAGCAGAAAGCTGCCGAGCGCAAGGCTGCCAAGGATGGCAAGAGCAATTCAAATGCCACAACGGGACGGTCGAGCCGCAACAACACCAAGGGCGGCAAGGCCAGTGGCAAGACCACCACGGGCAACAGCAGCAAGGCTGATACCACTGGCGGAAACGACAAGCCCAACAATGCCGGCACAGTCGAGCCCGACAGTAATGACAAGCCCGGCGGCAACGAAAAACCTGATGGTAATGACAAGCCCGACGGCAACGAAAAGCCATAAAGAGCCATTAGCTATTAGCCGTAAGCATAATAAAAACAGCGAGAACAACGAAGACAACTTTTTATAATCCACAATGCATGATTGTCTTTGTTGTTCTTGTTGTTTTCCAGTCTTTTATCACATGTACACATTTTATAAAGAAGTGAGAAGCAAGATTCTGAGGGCAGCCGTTATCCTGGCACTTGGAACCGCCTGTGCATCGGCGCAGCAGCGTGAGGCAGTAGACTATGTCAACACATTCATCGGAACCAGTGGCATGGGCCACACTTTCCCTGGGGCATGCGCGCCGTTCGGCGCAGTGCAGCTCA
>JAEEGI010007864.1_pt1 | contig 23749 bp, 14 predicted proteins | sample 8958751 | NCBI WGS metagenome assembly JAEEGI01 (sample SAMN16246545, study PRJNA631951) | gut metagenome | biome: gut microbiome; feature: rumen; material: KS-attached | host: Bos | place: Iran: Karaj | collected 2018-10 | reverse complement strand
CGTGGTCAACCTTCTGGAAGGATATGGCAATGACAATCCGGGCGCGAAGTCCCAGGGCATCAAGCAGCTGATGGCTGGCGGCGGCGTGATCCTGATCGGTACCCAGCTGATCCCGCAGCTTGCAACTTTGTTCTAAGGAGGGTAGTCCATGTTCGATGCGATCTTTGACGCAATCGAAGAATGGATGAGAACTCTACTCATGAATATGGTGGATTCCAACCTGACGACAATGTTCGCAGACGTGAATGAGAAAACGGGGCAGATCGCCGCTCAGGTTGGAGCAACACCGCAGGGATGGAACGGAATCATCTTCAACATGATACAGAACCTGTCGAACACAGTCATTATGCCAATCGCCGGGCTGATCATCACATTCGTTCTGTGTTATGAGCTGATTTCCATGCTGACGGAGAAGAACAATATGCACGATATAGATACATGGATGTTCTTCAAGTATTTTTTCAAGATGGCAATCGCCGTATATCTGGTGAGCCATACCTTTACGATCACGATGGCCGTATTCGATGTGGGTCAGTCGGTAGTGAATGCAGCTGCCGGTGTCCTGAACAGGGATACGGCCATTGATATTACTTCGATGATCTCAACGATGGATACCACCATGCAGACGATGGAAATCGGAGAACTGGTCGTACTGGCACTGGAAACCTTACTGGTCAGCTTCTGCATGAAGATCCTGTCCATCCTGATCACGATCATCTGTTATGGACGAATGATAGAGATCTATCTGTACACTTCGGTTGCTCCGATCCCGTTTGCGACAATGACCAACCGCGAATGGGGTCAGATGGGAACCAATTATTTCAGAGGTCTGTTTGCCCTGGCATTCCAGGCATTCCTGATGATGGTGTGCGTAGGTATTTACGGCATTCTGGTGGCGACGATCCATATCTCAAGCAACATGCACTCGGCCTTGTTTGGGATAGCGGCATACACGGTGCTGCTGTGCTATACGCTTCTGAAAACATCATCACTCAGCAAACAGATATTTAATTCGCACTAAGGAAAGGAGGGGCGGCTATTGCCGCAATAAAACTATGGCATATGTAACCGTACCGAAAGACCTGACCAAAGTGAAGAATAAAGTGGCATTCAACCTGACAAAGCGGCAGATCATCTGCATTGGGATTGCCGCCGCCATCGGGTTTCCATTTTACTTCCTGACGAAAGGCAATCTTGGGACCAGCAATGCCGCACTTGGCATGGTGCTGCTGATGGTTCCGGCATTCCTCTTTGCAATGTATGAGAAGGATGGAATGCCTCTGGAACAGGTCTTAAAAAACATTATCACGGTCAAATTCCGAAAGCCGGCGATCCGCAGGTATGAGACCGAGAACCTATTTGAAATGAAGCCGGTACAGAAGCCGGCTAATCCAAAGAACAAGGGAGGCGGAAAGCATGTTCGGAAAAAGTAAGAAGAAGGAAACGCTCAGCCGCCGTGAAAGGGCGGCCATGAAGAAAGCTGAACGCCGCCGCGAGCAGCAGAGGCAGGCGGAGCTGGCTAAAGACCGCAGGGAAAAGCAGCGGGAAATGAAGCGCCGTAAGGCGGAGGAGAAAAAACAGCGGGAAAAGGAGATCTCTGTCCAGAAGTCGATCCCCTATCTGGAGATGGCTAAGGACGGTATCTGCCGCGTACAGGAACATGTTTATTCCAAGACGGTTCGCTTCTATGACATCAATTATCAGCTGGCACAGCAGGAGGATAAGAACGCGATCTTTGAGAACTGGTGTGAATTCCTGAATTACTTTGACAGCGCTGTTCATTTCCAGCTTTCCTTTATCAACCATAAAACCAATATGGTGCAGTATGAACGGGTCATCGAAATTCAGCCGCAGAACGACAACTACGATGATGTGCGTATGGAGTATGCCCAGATGCTGCACGATCAGCTGGCCAAGGGCAATAACGGTCTGGTGAAAACGAAGTACATCACCTTTGCCATCGAGGCAAAGAGCGTCGCGGAGGCAAGGCCGAAGCTGGAGCGTATTGAAGCAGATATCCTTAGTAACTTCAAGGCACTCGGTGTGCGGGCATATCCCATGAATGGCGTAGAGCGTCTCCAGATCCTCTATGAGACCTTCAATCCGAAGGAAAGAATGCCGTTCCAGTTTCAGTATGACAACCTTCTGCGCAGCGGTCTTTCCACCAAGGACTTTGTGGCACCGACCAGTTTTTATTTCAAGAACGGCAGGGACTTCTGCATGGGAGAGACCATCGGAGCTGTGTCCTATCTGCAGATCCTTGCACCGGAGCTGACGGACAAGATGCTGGCGGAGTTTCTGGATATGGATAAGAGCCTGGTGGTGAATCTGCATATCCAGTCCATTGATCAGACCAGGGCGATCAAACTGGTCAAAAGCAAGGTGACGGATATCAACCGCATGAAGATCGATGAGCAGAAAAAGGCCGTCCGGACAGGCTATGACATGGACATCATCCCGTCCGACCTGATGACCTATGGTAGCGAGGCCAAGCGTCTGCTGGAAGATCTCCAGTCCAGAAACGAAAGGATGTTTCTGGTGACGGTGCTATTCCTGAATACAGCAGACAGCAAGCAGGAACTGGAAAATGTGATCTTCCAGACTGCCGGTATCGCGCAGAAATACAACTGTGTGCTGCGCAGACTGGATTTCATGCAGGAGCAGGGGCTGATGAGCAGTATTCCGCTGGGCGTAAACCATGTGCCAATCAAGCGGGCTCTCACGACCACGGCAACGGCAATCTTTGTACCGTTTACGACGCAGGAACTGTTCATGTCCGGGGAATCTCTTTATTACGGACTGAACGCACTTTCCAACAACATGATCATGGTAGACAGGAAGAAGTTGAAAAACCCGAATGGCCTGATCCTTGGCACACCAGGTTCCGGTAAATCCTTCTCGGCAAAGCGGGAGATCACCAATGCTTTCTTTGTTACCACGGACGACATCATCATCTGTGATCCGGAAGGCGAGTATTACCCGCTGGTTCATGCCCTGGGCGGGCAGGTGATTCATATCTCCCCGACCAGTAAGGATTATATCAATCCAATGGACATCAACCTCGATTACGCGGATGACGATAATCCTCTGGGATTTAAGAGTGATTTTATCCTGTCTCTTTGTGAGCTGATCATGGGAAGCCGGGACGGAATCACGGCAGAAGAAAAATCGGTTATAGACCGTTGTCTGCCGCTGGTCTACCAGAAGTACTTTGAACAGCCGGTGCCGGAAAACATGCCTACGCTTGGTGATCTGTATTCCATGCTTCGGGCGCAGAAAGAAGAGCAGGCACAGCGCATTGCAACGAGTCTTGAAATCTATGTCAACGGCTCGCTGAATGTGTTTAACCATCATACCAATGTACAGCTGGATAACCGGATTATCTGCTTTGATATCAAGGATTTGGGAAAGCAGCTCAAGAAGCTGGGAATGCTCGTGGTTCAGGATCAGGTTTGGAACCGAGTTACTTTGAACCGTAATTCCCATAAATCTACCCGCTACTACGTCGATGAATTTCACCTTCTTTTGAAGGAGGAGCAGACAGCGGCCTATAGTGTGGAAATCTGGAAACGCTTTAGAAAGTGGGGCGGCATTCCTACCGGGATCACGCAGAACATCAAGGATTTGCTGGCATCCAGAGAGATCGAGAACATCTTTGAGAATTCAGATTTTATATATATGTTGAACCAGGCTGCGGGGGACAGGCAGATCCTGGCGAAACAGCTGAATATCTCGCCGCACCAACTGTCCTACGTTACCAATTCCGGTGAAGGTGAGGGGCTTCTGTTCTATGGCAGCGTCATTATTCCCTTCAAGGATAAGTTTGATAAGAACCTGAAACTGTATGCTTTGATGACCACCCGCCCCGAGGAGGTCGAGAAGCTGAGAAACCAGGCGGTCAGTGAATGACCGCCGGAAAGGATGGTTGTATGAGAAATCGTAACGAACTGGATTATATGCTGAAAAAGGTTTGCGAGTACATGGATCAGTCCGGAGATGATTCTCCGCTGGTTATGCTGATTCACTTCATGGATGAAGACAAGGCAAAAGCAAAGGAAGCGGAAGAAAAAGCGCCACTTCCGGAGACGCTTGATCTGTCGGGACTGAACGGGGATGGCGAGGAGATCTTCAATGCTCTGACAGATGATCTGCTGGCTTTTGCAAGTATGGCGGATCGGATGTATATTTCCCTGCTTGCCGCTAAAAGCGGCCTGATCACGATTGACCATGCGGAGGAGGAAGCCGCGCGCATGATCGGTGATATGAACCACACGATGGAAAAGTGGGAGGAATATGCCGATCTTACGGAGTGAGCTCTGCTGAGGGAGGCTTGTGATGCAGGAAAAGAAATATACCGCTCCGGATAAGATCGTCCACAAGATGAGCCGGGATGGCTTGACAGAAGAAAACCTCCGTACCGGAGAAAAGCAGAGTATTCATGAGTGGCAGAGATCGCGGGGACGTCTTTCGGAAGGCGTTCCGATCCAGGTTTCTGAAACAAAAACACATCATGAAGCAGTCAAGAAAGCGATGGTGAAACAGTATGCCCAGAAGAAACAACAGAAAGAAAAACAGTTACAGGAAGCAAAGCAGCAATCCGTGGAAGCAGGAGAGCAGGAATCTGTACAGAAAGCTCTTCCGCAGCAAACCGATGACACTGCCGAAGAAGAGAGCCTGGAAGCAGCAGAGGATGTAAGCTCTGGGGCAGACAGTTCTTACCACCCCGAGGAGTTGCGGACGCAAAGGAATTCCAACAAAGCGCAATATGCGGGAAGGACCGCTCATGGGAAGGACCGCACTGAAAAAGAAACGCGGGGCGAAAAGAAATCAGCAGATAAAGCCCAAACAAAGTCTTCTCAGGAAAAAGCGGATAATAAGGGAGACAAAAAGAAAACTGTTTCCAAAGAGGAAACTGCAAAAAAGGAGGCCCGGCTCCACTTTGACGATGAAGGTACGGAGTTTGTGCGTGGAAGTGGAATGGGCTTTCATAAGAAAGCTATTGCCGCAGTGACTGGGGTCGCCGGCGCTACGGCGCACCGGAAGGTGAGCGAACAGACAGATGATAACAGCGGTGTAGAAGCATCCCATGATGCAGAAATTGCAGCAGAACAGGTATTCCGTCAGGTTCCCAGACGTGTTAGTGCAGCCAAAACTACGGAGGATACCGTCAGTGTAAAAGATAAGACCCAAAAGTTTTATCAGAAACAGCGGTATAAGAAAGCCTATAAAGAGGCGAAACGAACAGGAAAGACCGCTGAAAATACAGCAGCTGCGGCACAGACAACCTTTGAAAAGATCAAGGCGGTGGTCAGCAACGCGGTCAGAAATAACCGGACGCTGCTGATCGTGCTGGGTATCTGTGGTTTGCTTTTTGGTTTGATTGCGATTTCTGTATCCAGTGCCAGTTCTATTGTTCAGGGACTTGGCGGGGCAGTCATGACAACGACTTATCCGTCCAGAGACGATGATATTCATCAGTCCGAAAATGCTTACGTTGCATTGGAGCAGGCGCTGAACAGTCAGATCAACAACATGGAAGCCACTCATCCCGGATATGACGAATACCGCTATCAGGTGGACGAGATCGGTCATAATCCTTACCAGCTGACTTCTTATCTGACAGCTGTATATAACGATTATCGGTATGCGGATGTCAGCGGTGAGGTTCGGGCGCTTTTTGAAGCACAGTATACGCTGCAGGTGACGGAACAGGTGGAGATCCGAACAAGGACGGAAACCCGAACGGGCACAACGACTTATACAGATCCGGAAACAGGAGAAACCGAAGAAGAGGAGTACGAGTACGAGGTAGAAGTCGAGTATGAATATTATATTCTCTGTATTTCCTTGAGAAATAACGGTTTTGACCGGGTCGCCAGAGGGCGCATGACCAGTGATCAGATCAGGCATTATGAAATTTTGAACACGACCTATGGAAACCGCGATGACCTGTTCGACATGAACGCGCTGCCGTCCTTTGACGGAACGGCTATACCTGTTGACCGTTATGAAATCCCTCCGGAGGCTTTATCCGATACACGGTTTGCCAATATGATCCGGGAGGCGGAGAAGTACCTTGGTTATCCGTACGTCTGGGGCGGATCTTCACCATCAACAAGCTTTGACTGTTCCGGATTCGTATGCTGGGTACTTAATCATTGCGGAAATGGCTGGGATGTCGGAAGAACGACTGCGGAAGGACTAAGGCAGATGTGTTCGTATGTAGCACCGAGTGAGGCCAGGCCGGGAGATATTATCTTCTTTCAGGGAACCTATGATACGTCCGGAGCTTCGCATGTTGGGATATACGTGGGTGACGGAAAAATGATCCACTGCGGAAATCCCATCCAATACGCAAATATCAACACATCCTATTGGCAAAATCATTTTTATATGTTTGGGCGAATGCGTTAGAAGGGAGGAAGGCATGAACAGAAAATTGAAGCGCTACCTGGAGGAAGAAGAAAAGACGGTGGCGAAAATCGCGGAGCTGCAGGAGCACCTGAAGACGCTCCGCATAGCAAAAAAGCAGGAAGAAGACACAGAAATCATCCGCAGTATCCGGGGCATGAAACTGGATGGAAGGACGTTGTTCCACGTGTTGAACGGCATTCAGGACGGCGGCATTGATATTCAGGAGCTGCTTAAGGAAGCGGAAAGTCATGCCCTTTCGGAAGCGGAGGCAACTGCGGAAGAGATGCAGGAAGATAATACAGATGCTTTGGAGGCATCGGAAAGCGAGGAAGAAAATGAAACTGAAGAATAAGGTGATGTCATCGATCACTGCGCTGGCTGCCGCAATGGTGATGATGGCAGGTATGACGATTCCCGCCTATGCCAATATAGATCAGGCGGCGGCAGATGCTGCGGAAACCGAGGCCGAAACGGAAACTGTGATCGAGGAGACACAGCCGGAACCGGACGAGGAAACGCCTTTTTCCTCTCCGGGCAATGGTGATCTGGGAGATGAGATTAAGAATTCCTCCAAGAAGGATTTTTACACGATTCGTACTCAGAACAACAATGTTTTTTATCTGGTGATCGACCATGCAGGCAATACCGACAATGTGTACATGCTCTCCCTGGTGGATGAAAACGATTTGGCTGAGTTTATGGATGAAAAACCAACGCAACAGCAGCAGACACCGGCAGTCGTGATACCAGAGGAAACCAGGCCGGCACAGGAGACTGAACCTGCCCCGGCGGAACCGGAGGAACCGACGCAGACCCAAAATTCCGGAAGCCTTATGGTCATTCTCCTGATCGTTCTCGCGGGTGCGGGAGGAGCTTATTACTATCTGAAGGTATACAGGCCCAAGAAAGAAGAAGAGACCTGGGAGAGTGAGCACATGGAGACGGATGATGGTCTGGATACCATCAATGAAGATGAGGAAAGCGAATAAGAAGGAGGGTATGATATATGAGCGGAAACAGAATGTCATTCGGACAGTTCGTTGATACCGTGCAGGAACAGATCAAAAGTTATCTTCCGGAGAAATACCAGGAGGCAGAGGTACGTACAACAGAGTTCCAGAAACTCAATGATACTTATGTCGGAATGACCGTCAGGCAGGAAGAGCAGATGATTGCTCCGAACATCAATCTGAATGCGCAGTATGAGCAGTACATCCGGACAGGTGATATGGACAGGATCTTTCATACCATAGCAGAACAGGTGCAGCTTCAGCCTGAAATTCAGACGGACTGGTTGCGGGACTATGAAAAGGTGAAGGATCGTCTCTTCATTCGTGTCAGTGACGCGCAGGCAAATAAAGATTATCTTGCCAATCTTCCGCATAAAACAGTGGACGGACTGGCCGTTACCTACCACATTGCCATGAACGGTATGGAGGGAGCAAATGCTTCCGTAGCTATCACGAATCATATGATAGATGAGTATGGCGTAACCAGGGAACAGCTTCACGCGGATGCGCTGGCTAATGCGAAAGAGATGCTGCCTGCAAGATATACCAGTATGGCAGCAATGATGATGGGACTTGCCGCAGAGGCAGGTTTCAATCAGGATATGATGGAGGAAGCGCCGCCTGGAGTGCCGATGTTGATGGTGTTGACAAACGACAAGGGGCTGAATGGTGCGGCTGCCATGTTTTATCCCGGACAGCTCGATCAGGTGGCAGAAGGATTTCATTCTGATTTCTTTGTCCTTCCTTCATCCGTGCATGAAGTCCTGATCCTTCCGGATGATAAGGCTACGGACTACCGGAACCTTGAAATGATGGTGCAGCAGATCAATGAAGCGGAGGTTTCGCCGCAGGATAGATTATCCGATCATGTGTACCATTATGATGCCGGGGAACACGTTCTTGAAAAGGCCGCGACTTATGAACACCGCATGGAGATGAAATCCCATCTGGAGCAGAAAGCTAAGAATGCTGAACAGACACGGCAGTCTTCCGGTGAACGGAAATCTGTGCTTCAGCGTTTGAGCGAAAAGAAAGCGCAGGTCAATGTGCAGCCAAAGAAGAATGCGCCGCACCGTGCCAAAGGCATGGACATTGACTGATGACGGTGAAATACCGGGAAAGGAAAAAATGATGAACGAAAAGAAAATGCAGGCAGCCCGCCTGAGACAGTATCAGATGCTGATCAAGTTTCTTAACAGGCAGAAACAGCGCAGTAAAGACTGATCGAAACGATCCGTTAAGCAAAACTATAAACCGCAGGCATCTGGGAAACCGGGTGCCTGTTGCTACGTTTGGAGGTTTTTATGAGTACAAAAGAAAAAGTTGTTTTGGTGGTCGCGGAAAAACCAAGTGTGGCTCAGTCCATCGCCAAAGTGATCGGAGCTTATCAGAAACAGGACGGGTATTTGGAGGGCTGCGGATATATCGTGAGCTGGTGTCTCGGGCATCTGGCAGAATATGCTGAACCGGAAGCATATGACGAGAAATACAGTAAATGGAGCTTTGCTGACCTGCCGATCATCCCGGAAAGATGGAGGCTGGAAGTAGCAAAAGAGAAGGCTGCACAGTTCCAGATGTTGAAGAAACTGATGACAGATTTTTCAGTTCCTGTGGAATATGTGGTAAATGCCTGTGATGCAGGCCGTGAAGGGGAAGCTATTTTCATGCGGGTATACGAACTTGCCGGTTGCAGGCTTCCCGTGAAGCGCCTCTGGATCAGTTCTATGGAAGATAGTGCTATTTTGGAGGGCTTTCGGAATCTTAAAGATGGAAGTGAATACCAGGATCTGTATCAGGCATCTGTCTGCAGAGCGCAGGCGGATTGGCTGGTCGGGATGAATGCAACGAGAGCCTATACCAAAACTTACGATTACAGACTGACGGTTGGCAGAGTGCAGACGCCGACACTGGCCATGCTGGTACAGCGAAAACAGGAGATCGAGGCATTTCAAAAAAAGCAGTATTTTATGGCACATATCCTGTCAGAAGGACTGGACGCAGTTTCGGAACACTTGAACGACAGGGGCAGAGCAGAGGAAATCGCGGCAGTCTGCAAGGGTGAGATAGCTGAAGTAAAAAAGGTTCAGAAGGAGCAGAAGACGGTCGCGCCTCCGAAACTTTATGATCTGACGACACTGCAAAGAGAAGCAAACCGTTTATTTGGCTTTACGGCAAAGCAGACTCTGGACTATGCCCAGTCCCTTTATGAAAAGAAATATCTGACTTATCCAAGGACAGACAGCCAGTACCTGACGGACGATATGGAAAGCACAGCAAGAGGAATGATCGACATTCTCCGGAATTTGCTTCCCTTTGTTCCGAATGATGGCTTTACTCCGGATGCTGCAAGGCTCCTGAACAGCAAGAAAGTCTCTGACCATCATGCCATTATCCCTACAGCGGAGATCGCTAAGGCCGATATGGACAGTTTGCCTGACGGAGAGAAAAAGCTTCTGTTTCTTGTGGCAAACCGGCTGATCTGCGCGACTGCGCCGAAGCATTCCTATGTTTCCATGAAAGCCGAGCTTCTTTGCAACGGATATAGATTTACTGCAACAGGGAAAAGGATTCTGGATGAGGGATGGAAACGATACGAGGATGCTCTTAAAAACTATCTCCGGGCAGCGGAGGAACAGGAGGATGAGGAAAAACAAGGAATGCTCACGGAGCTTTCAGAGGGTCAGATTATTCCTGCGGTAGATACGAAGGTGACGGATCACTGGACAAAACCGCCTGCCCCTTATACAGAAGACAGCTTGCTGGCTGCAATGGAGCGTGCCGGAAATGCTGAGATGGATGATCAGGTTGAGCGGAAAGGGCTTGGAACACCTGCTACCCGTGCCAGTATTATTGAAAAACTGGTTTCCAGTGGATATGCCATGAGAAAAAAGAAACAGATCGTTGCTACGGATGCTGGGACAACGCTAATCTCCGTAATGCCGGAATACCTTACATCTGCGCAGATGACTGCAGATTGGGAAAACAGGTTGCTTCTGATGGAGCAGGGAAAAGCTGCACCACAGGAATTCATGGAAGGAATATATGCTTTGATCAATACAGTCCTGGAAGGATGCAGAAAGCTGCCGGAGACTGAGCGTATACGCTTTTCCGGAACGAAAGGCAGTAAAAAAGCAGATGAAATTGGCACATGTCCGGTGTGCGGAAATCCTGTCCGGGAAGGAAAGAAAAACTTCTATTGTACGAATCGTGAGTGTTTATTTTCCCTGTGGAAAGAGAATCGGTTCCTGTCTTCCATGCGGAAAAACGTGGATAAAAAGATGGCGGCAGATTTGCTTTCAAAGGGGAAGACTCATGTAAAGGACTTATATTCTGTAAAGACAGGGAAGAACTTCGCGGCAGACCTTGTGATGGAGGTTTCTGTTGACGGAAAAATATCATTTCACCTGGAGTTTCATCAGAGAAAACCCGGAAGGAAGAAATAAACGAAGAGACAGGCAGTGAAGCAGGAATGCTTTGCTGCCTGTAGAAGGAAGGAGGTAGTTCATGTCAAAATATAATGATATTCGTGCGCTGGCTGATTACCATGCGCAGGAGATCAGCCGCTCCCCAAGGGACTGGACAGGCTATCTGGATACGGCGGCGAGATTATACCGGTATGACTTTTCTGACAGTCTGCTGATCCATGCTCAGCGGCCAGAGGCTACAGCCTGTGCAGAACTGGAAATATGGAATCAAAAGATGGGACGATGGGTCAACCGGGGCGCAAAGGGCATTGCCCTGATTGATGATACCGGACCAAGAAAACGGCTGCGGTATGTATTTGATATTTCCGACACGCATCTTGTTCCGGGCGGGAGAAATCCCTGGCTTTGGCAGCTGGGCGAGGACAGGGAGGACGAGATCAAGAATCATCTGATGGATACTTACGATCTTGACCTTCCTGATGGATCGTCCCTTTCATCTGTCCTGATGGAGATCGCCCGTCAGTATGTGGAAGAAAACCTGGAAGAGGCAATGGACGGACTGGCCTATGAGGTCAAGGATACTTTTCTGGAAGATCTTGGGGAAGATGCGGTACGAGTCCAATTCCGGACACTGCTGGAGAATTCGGCTTATTATATGATGGCAAGACGCTGCGGACTGGAGCCGATGGAGGAACTTGAAGCGGCGGACTTTGCAGGGATCGTGGATTTTAACCGGATTTCTGTATTGGCCTTCCTTGGAAATGCTGCGCATGAGATAGCAGAACCGGTTCTCCGGGACATCGGAAGGGAGATTGCCCGCATTGAGCGGGAAATCAACCGGGAAAACTCTATGAAAGCGCTTGCATTATCCAGAGAAAAAGAGTATAACGCTTTAAAGCGTGAAAGTGAAAATGAGAAAGGAGCAGATGATCATGGCACAGAACATGGAGATAACCTATCAGCGGAAGGGAGATTACCTGTTTCCGAATCTGGTAATCGAGAACGATCCGGTGAGCTACGGGAAGTACGGGATGCTGCGGAAGAACTTCCTGAAGGAGAACAAGCGGAACTGGTATCAGAGCATGATGCTCTCCGGGAGACTGGAGTATTATCTGCAGGAGATCGACGAACAGGCGAACGAGAGGATGGAATTGACCGTATCGCAGATGGTGAAGACGGAAGGGCTGACGGAGCAGCTGAAAGCGGACGATCCGATGACCTGGGTGGCCAGGATGAACAATATCCGGAGCCGGGCAGAGGAGATCATGCTGGCGGAATTGATTTACAGCTGATTGAAGAAACAACAGAACAGGATTTGACGGAAGCAGAGGAAGAAATCGCCTCTGCTTTGTCTTTGCCCGAATATCCGACAGCCAATGCCCAGAGAAGGATGATAGAGCAGCCGATGGCTGCACTTTATGCCGGTGAGATCGCCATACCGGCTGATGTAGTAGACGAGATACTTCGTACTGGCAGCAATCGCAATGGAAGCCAGCTGCGGATCATCTATAACTTTATGATTGACAAGTCTCCGGAGGAATATACGGAATTTATCCGCCGGGAGTACGGCAAAGGCGGCAAGGGCTTCGTGATTGATGGCCATGAGTATTCCGTCTGGTTTGACGAATTGGGAATGCAGATTGCCGTTGGTCACACTGTGGAAGACCGGATTCTGGATAAAGCATTTCTTTCCTGGGAGGATGTGACCGGACGAATCCGGCAGCTTTTAAGCCAGGGCGAATACGCACCGCAGGTAGTACTGGATGCTGCGCGCGGAAATGCACTCTCTGAACATGCCCAAGCGCTTGCCTATATGGAAGGCGACATGGCTGAAGGTGTTGCGGAACTCGTCTTTGAAGATACGGAACTGTTCTCTGGCGGGTATCCGGAAAAAACGGACAGGATCGCGGAGTATTTGTCCCGTCCGGAGAATGTAAATGATCTGGTCGAGCGTCTGGAAGGGCTGGCGGCAGCTTATGAAGAAGATCACTCTGTGATGCGGTTTCAATATTACAGTCCGGACCGTATGCTGGCAATGTTCCGAACCTTTGCAAAAGAGGCTGTGCCCTTTAGCACAAGGGATGGTTTCTCCTGGCATGAGCATGAAATGTTCATTACACAGGACGAGATCGATGCTTTTCTTGCCCGTGGCGGCGCGTACTCGGATGGGCGGCTGGCAATCTATTCTTTCTATCTGAATCATACGGACAATAAGGAAAGAGCCGATTTTCTCAAGGATCAATATGGGATCGGCGGTCAGAGTCATGCCCTGTCAGGCGCGGATAATTCCAATGCGGATTATGACGGGAAAGGTATTCGCCTTGAACGCGGACAAATCGGAAATCCTTCGGCAAGAGTTGAACTTTCCTGGTCGAAGGCGGCGCAGCGAGTCGGTTATCTGATCGAGCATGACCGTTTTCTGACGGCGGAAGATCATGCCAGGATGCCAGTCTATGAACGTCAGCGCATGGCAAGGACAGTGATCAGTTTCTATGACCGTTTGCCGCAGGAGATTGTGCGTCCCTATACCGCAGATTTTTTGAGCGAACAGGCGATGAAGGAAATTCCTGCGATGTTGGAAGATCCGGAGGCAGCTGTCGGTTTACTGGAAAAGATGGATGCGGCATTAGCTGAACTTCCATTGGAATCGGATGGATATGAGCGTAAAGCACAGATTCTTTCCGACCTTCATGGGTACGTGGAAGGGTCATATACTATTTTTCCTCAGTCGGTGCATGAACTGGAACCGGCAATCGAACCGGGACGGCAGATGTCCCTTTTTGATTTCTTTAATCTTGGCAGGGAAGAACCGGCAGAAGCCTCCGCGCAGGTTATAGCTGAAGAAAGCGAAGCTATGGCAGAGACAGAAGAAGTTGAAATGTCTTCGCTATCGGAAATCAATGAGCCAGAAGAGTCAGACACATTTTCGGATGATGAAGAATCAGAACCAGCGCTACAGGAGACCGAAACAGGGACCTCTGATATTGATGTAACAGAAGATGAGCAACGGGAAGTGCTGGATGCTGAAATCGAAGAGGCTGTAACCGATGCAATGGAAAGTACCGGAACCAGTTTTGAAGACTATTCTCCAGAACAGATGGACGTCATATATGCAGCTGCGGAGAAAGGCTATGACCTTGAACCGCTGTGCAATCCGGCTTTCTCTCCGGAACAGATGCAGTTGATCTCTGACATTGAGGGAAGGATGGAAGCGCATACAAGGGCTTCTTTCCATGATGTCTTTGATTTCATCACGAAAAATGAACTATCTTTGGGAGCGATCAATGATCTTCGGGCAGCGAATAATCTGCCGCTTGAGGAAGAAACTGAATCCAGCGGGCAGGATACGCCCGATGAGACGGCACCCCGTCTGCGCCAGATCGTAATTGATCTGACGGGAAGGGACAGACAGAAGGAGGTTACGCAGGAGCCGATCAATTTCCGTATCACGGATGATGATCTTGGCGCAGGCGGACCGAAAGCAAAGTTCCGGGCAAATATGGATGCCATATACATGCTGAAAAAGCTTGAGAATGAGGGAAGGCTGGCAACGCCAGAAGAACAGGTGGTTTTATCACGGTTCGTAGGATGGGGTGGCATTCCGCAGGCATTTGATGCAGATAATCGGGAATGGTCCGGCGAGTATGCGGAGGTAAAAGCTGCATTGACAGCGGAGGAATACCGGGAAGCCAGGGCAAGCACGCTGAATGCTTTCTATACGTCGCCTACCGTAATCAAGGCCATGTATGAAGCTCTTGGAAATATGGGGCTTTCTTCCGGTAATGTGCTGGAGCCGAGCTGCGGCGTGGGAAATTTCATGGGACTTGTTCCGGACAGCATGGAAAATCTGCGCATGTACGGCGTGGAGCTGGATTCCATATCCGGCAGGATTGCCAGGCAGCTCTACCAGAAGAATCAGATTGCCGTACAGGGTTTTGAAACGACGGAGTTTCCGGACAGCTTTTTTGACTGTGTGATCGGCAATGTACCATTCGGACAGTATAAAGTGAATGACCGGAAATATGACCGGTATAATTTCCTGATCCATGATTATTTTATTGCCCGCTCTCTTGATCTGACAAGGCCGGGCGGCGTAGTGGCAGTAGTCACGTCGGCAGGAACAATGGATAAGCAGAATGAATCAGTACGTCAGTATCTGGCGAACAGGGCTGACCTGATCGGCGCGATCCGTCTTCCAAATAACGCTTTTATGCGGAATGCCAATACCGGTGTAGTGGCGGACATTCTGTTCTTCCAGAAAAGAGACCGGGCCTCCCTCATGGAGCCGGATTGGGTTCACCTTGGCACTACACTGGAGGGCTACAGCATCAATGAATACTTTGTGCAGCATCCAGAGATGGTGCTGGGCGAGTTTACAACAGAAAATACGCAGTACGGCAGGCAGGAGGTGACGGTAAAACCCATTGAAGGGGCAAATCTTGCTGACCAGCTCCATGAAGCGATCAGCCATCTGCAGGCTAGTATCGAAGAAGTGGAACTTACCGATTCCGATCTGGATGAGGAAGTAGATACTTCCATCCCGGCAGACCCGTCTGTCAAAAATTTCAGCTTCACCAATGTCAATGGAGTTGTGTATTACCGGGAGAATTCCCGGATGCACCGGATGGAGCTGCCTGCGGTAACAACAGAGCGTGTTCTCGGAATGATCGAGATCCGCAACACGGTGCAAAAGCTCCTGGATGTGCAGATGAATAACGGCAGCGATGCGGAAGTTGCGTTGCTTCAGAAACAACTTTCTGAACAGTATGATAACTTTACGGCACAGTATGGAATCATCAGCAGCAATGCCAATAAACGGGCTTTTCAGCAGGATTCCAGTTACTGTCTGCTCTCTTCGCTGGAAGTTTTGGACGAAGAGGGCAATCTGGAAAGAAAAGCCGATATATTTACCAAACGCACGATCCGCAGGGCTGAGCCGGTCACTTCGGTGGATACGGCAAGTGAAGCACTGGCGCTTTCCATCGGGGAAAAAGCTGGTGTTGATCTGCCGTATATGGCGGCACTTACGGGGAAAAGCGAAGAGGAAATCATAGAGGAATTGCAGGGCGTGATCTTTAAGAATCCGCTGACAGACCGATATGAGACCTCAGATGCCTATCTTTCCGGCAATGTCCGGGAAAAGCTGCAGACAGCGCGGGAATTTGCGCAGAATCATCCGGAATATTCCATCAATGTGGAGTATTTGGAGAAGGTACAGCCGAAAGAACTTGATGCATCGGAAATAGAGGTTCGTCTTGGTGCCACCTGGGTGAAACCGGAATACATTCAGCAGTTTATGGGGGAACTCTTTCAGACTCCATGGTATCTGCTTGGCCGGGATATACAGGTGCGCTATGCGGAAATCAACGGCCAGTGGAATATCTCCGGAAAGACCAGGGATTCCTATGGAAATGCCCTTGTCACATCTACCTACGGCACAAGTAGGGCAAACGGTTATCGCCTTCTGGAAGATGCCCTGAATCTGAAGGACACGAAGATCTATGACACGGTTGAGGATGCCGATGGCAAGGAACGGCGCGTTCTTAACAAGAAGGAAACCATGCTGGCGCAGCAGAAGCAGGAAATGATCCGGGAGGCTTTTAAGGAATGGGTCTTTCGCGACATGGACAGAAGGGAGGACTTATGTAAGACCTATAATGAACTCTTTAACAGTATCCGTCCCCGGGAATATGACGGAAGCCATATCCGCTTTGTGGGAATGACGCCGGAGATACAGCTGATGCAGCATCAGAAAAATGCGGTAGCCCATATTCTTTATGGCGACAATACTCTGCTTGCACACTGCGTTGGTGCGGGCAAGACCTTCCAGATGGTCGCTGCCGGTATGGAGAGCAAACGCCTGGGGTTGGCACAGAAATGCCTGTATGTCGTGCCGAACCACTTGACGGAGCAGTGGGGAAGCGATTTCCTGCGGCTCTATCCGGGCGCCAATATCCTTGTGGCAACCAAGAAGGATTTTGAACCGGCCAACCGAAAGAAGTTCTGTTCCAGGATCGCTACCGGTGATTATGATGCTATCATCATTGGCCACAGTCAGTTTGAAAAGATTCCGCTTTCCAGAGAACGTCAGATCGCTTCCATACAGAAGCAGATCGACGATTTGGAGATGGCGATTGAGGAAGCAGCGTCAGAAGAGGGCTCCCGTTATACCGTCAAGCAGATGGAAAAAACGCGGAAAACTCTGGAAACCAAGCTCGCAAAGCTGAATGACCAGACCCGGAAAGATGATGTTGTGACCTTTGAACAGTTGGGCGTGGACAGACTGTTCGTGGACGAGTCACACAACTATAAAAATCTCTTCCTGTATACCAAGATGCGGAATGTGGCTGGTATCGCTCAGACTGATGCACAAAAGTCCAGTGATATGTTTATGAAGTGCCAGTACATGGACGAAATCACCGGCGGCAAGGGTATTACTTTTGCAACCGGAACGCCGGTCAGCAACTCAATGGTAGAGCTTTACACTATTATGCGTTATTTACAATATGACACCCTGCAGAAGCTGGGCATGGGACACTTTGATTCCTGGGCAGCTTCCTTCGGGGAAACGGTGACAGCGATTGAGCTATCACCGGAAGGGACGGGCTACCGTGCGAAAACACGGTTCGCCCGTTTTTTCAATCTTCCGGAACTGATCTCGTTGTTCAAAGAAGCTGCGGATGTGCAGACGGCGGATATGCTGAATCTTCCTGTACCAGAAGCAGAGTATGTCAATGAAGTCCTGGAGCCAAGCGAGGAGCAGAAAGAATTGGTTTCATCCTTTGCAGATCGCGCAGAGAAAGTGCGCAGCGGTGGGCTTGATCCAAGAATTGACAACATGCTGAAGATCACGAATGATGGGCGAAAGTGCGCCCTTGATCAGCGACTGATCAACGATATGCTGCCGGATGCCCCGGAGAGCAAAGTGAATCTGTGTGTGGAAAATGCCTTTAAGGTCTGGCAGGATTCTTCACCGAAGAAAGGGACACAGCTGATTTTCTGTGACCTTTCAACGCCCAAGGCAGACGGCACATTCAATGTCTATGATGATCTGCGGGAGAAGCTGACGGCCAAAGGAATTCCACATGAGGAAATCATTTTTATCCATGAAGCCAATACGGAAGCGAAGAAAGCAGAACTTTTCGCAAAAGTGAGGGCGGGTCAGGTGCGTATCCTGATTGGATCTACGCCAAAGCTTGGAGCGGGCACCAATGTACAGGACCGATTGATTGCCCTGCATCATTTGGATTGTCCGTGGAAACCGTCGGATCTGGAACAGCAGGAGGGCCGTATTCTGCGTCAGGGCAATCACAATGATAAAGTGAAGATCTTTCGTTATGTGACAGAAGGAACCTTCGACGCATATATGTGGCAGATTCTGGAGAACAAGCAGAAGTTTATCAGCCAGATCATGACTTCCAAATCACCGGTTCGTGCGTGTGAGGATGTCGATGATACCGCACTTTCTTATGCGGAAATCAAGGCGCTCGCAACTGGAAACCCATATATCAAGGAAAAGATGGATCTGGATATCCAGGTCAGTAAGCTCAAGTTGATGAAGGCCAACCATACCAGTGCGAAATACCGTCTGGAGACGGATATTGCCCGAACCTATCCGGTACAGATCACCGCGACAAAGGAACGGATCGCAGGACTGAAAGCCGACCTTGCAGCGGTAAAACCGATTCTGGAACAGGACAAGGATCATTTCCAGATGGTGATCGGCGGCAAGGAGTTTACGGACCGGAAGGAGGCCGGTACAGCATTGATCGCTGCCTGTGCAGGGCTGAAAGCAGTCAATACCAACGGAAAGGTGGGTGAATATCAGGGGTTCAGCCTGACGGCCAGTTTTGACAGCTTCCATCAGACTTATCAGCTGACGATCAAGCGGCAGTGCAGTTACACAGTAGAGATTGGCAAGGATGCCTTGGGTAATATTCAACGTATTACCAATGCACTTTCCGGTATTGAGAAGAAACTGACAGAATCGGAACAGAAGCTTGAAAATCTGCAGAAACAGCTGGCAACGGCACAGGAGGAGGTGAAAAAGCCGTTTGCACAGGAAGCGGAGCTTGCGGAAAAGACAGCCCGGCTTGCGGAGTTGAATTCCATGTTGAACATGGATGAGCGGGATTCTTCCGATGTGCTCGGCATTGACGAGGATACCGATGTGGATATTGAGGCAGCGGAGAAAAGCCAGCAGGCAGTGTCTTATGCCGGAAGGGTTTCAGACATGGCAAGCCGGGAAGCAGAGCGGACGGCAGAACGAAGGCCGTCTGTTCTTGACCGACTTCATTCCAGGCAGGAACAGGTAGCACAGGCTAGCAGGAAACAACTCCCAGCCAGAAAGCAGGAACAATCGTTATAAAAGTACAGCAGCCCCGTCACCTGGCGGGGCTGCGGCCATAAAAGGAGGTTTCATTGGATGGCAAACAGAAGAGATGAGCGGATGAAGGAGATTACAGACCGCCTGCAGGCAGGACTGGAAGAACTTTTTTCCTCAGAAAAGTATACGGAGTATCTGCGGGTCATGTCGCAGTTTCATCATTACAGCTTTAACAATACCCTGTTGATCGCTTTACAACGCCCTGATGCGACACTGGTCGCTGGTTACCGCGCCTGGGAGACCAAATTCAACCGTCATGTGATGAAAGGCGAAAAGGGCATACAGATCATTGCCCCTGCCCCGATCCGTGAGAAGCAGGAACAGGAGAAAACCGATCCCAACACCGGAGAAGTTGTTTTGAGGGATGACGGACAGCCGGAGACAGAAGAAGTCACGGTCACAATTCCGCGGTTCAGAGTTTCTACAGTCTTTGATCTGTCGCAGACAGACGGCGATCCGCTTCCGGAGCTGGGTGTGGAAGAGCTGACTGCAAGCGTGGAGAATTATGAGATTTTCATGGAAGCGATCCGGAGTGTTGCACCTGTGCCGATCCGCTTTGATGAGATCCAGAGCGGGGCGAAGGGTTACTATGATAACGCCAACAAGGAAATTGTTCTGCAATCTGGCATGGCAGAACTGCAGACGATGAAAACAGCGGTGCATGAGACCACACATGCGCTGCTTCATGACCGTGACATCATGCAGGAGCAGGGCATACAGAAAGATCAGATGACAAGAGAGTGTGAAGCGGAAAGCTGTGCATTTACTGTTCTTTCGCATTTTGGTCTGGACACGTCAGATTATTCTTTCCCTTATATCGGCGGATGGAGCAGCAGTCGTGAGATGAGGGAAGTGAAAAGTTCTATGGATACCATCCGCAGGACAGCATCGGAGATCATCGACGGTATTGAAAGCAGTATGCGGGAACAGCTCCTGGAACGGAACGCAGACAGGTATGAAATCTATCAGATCGGGGAAGAAAGCCCGCTCAGGGATTTGAAGTTCATGAATCTTGATTATTTCCGCGAAAAGGGAAGCATAGCCAGGAAAGAGGATTACGATCTGGTTTACACCGCTCCTCTGAAAGTGGAGGATACTCTGGATTCATTATATGAGAAGTTCAACCTTGACCATCCGGCTGACTTTATGGGTCACTCTTTGTCCGTCAGTGACGTGGTATTGCTTCACCGGAACGGTGAGGATCATGCATGGTTTGTGGATTCATTTGGTTTCACCGAGATTCCGGAATTTCTGGAGCTTGCTCAGGAAACCGTTATAGAAACTCCAGAAATGGAAGCACTGGAAAAGGAAGCTGCTCCAGAAAAACCGGAGATCTACAGACACTCTGTAGTCTATGCGCGTGAACATGGGGAACTGGAAGAATACCGTGCTTCTATGCGGGAGAATGTCGCCTGCAAGGAAGGGATAGAGCAGGCAATCCGGGAGAATTTTGACGGAATGCACCTGAATCCGGCAGCGGTTAGATCGGTACTGGAGCAATACGGAACGGAAAGAACGGCTTATGTTCTCGCCAACACGATACAGCAGAAGTCATGGGATGGCCGATTCTCCGGCAGCAATAAGGAATGGGCACAATCTGTTGCCGTTGGAGAGGACACGAATACTGCGGGAGAAGACCGGAGAAGCGCATTCGTTGTCGATTCCCATCCGGCGGTTCTGGATGGCTTTACAGACCTTTTCCGAAAGGAATTGCGTGACCGGGGATTATTGCAGGATGGAAAAGAGCCGTCAGAGAAAGCTTTTATCGACCACTACTATGTGGTAGAGGATCTGGCTGTCAGAGGGCCGCTGGCAATTAAAGAATATCAGAACCTTGATGAAGCTCTTTCCGCTTATTTTGCGATTCCGAATGACAGGCTGAAAGCACTCGGTATTCAGAACACCAGTCCAATGCCGGGCAGCCTTGATTTTATTCAATGCCAGAACGGAATTGATACCATGACCATGGACCATACGGCGGTGGAGGTGTGGAATAATCCGGAGATACAGGCTGTCCATGCAGAACTGGAGCTTGCTCTGGCACTCCATGACACGGAGATTGCCTATGAGCTGGGAGACAGATATTTCATGATCCAGACTACGGCAGGTGGTTTTGATTATAGTTTTTATGATCAGAATTATCGCCTGATCGACGGCGGTATCCTGGAGAACACAGCGCCAGGTGAGTCGGCAAAGACAATGGAAGAAGCAGTACATGAGATATTAGAGGATAACGGCCTTTCCTATGACGATGCAGCAGTGGTTTCACTTGAAGAGATGATGGAAAAAGTGCAGGCTGCAGAGGAGATCGCTTTAGATGAAGACAGGATTATGCCAATACCGGAATTGTCCGAGACACAAAAACTTGCGGCAGAGCTCGATCAATTCGCTTATGATCATGACTATTATGGCTATATGGATGCAATCGACGACAGGGATGAATCCGTCGGGAATCTTGCTGCGGATCTTGAAAAGGGAGACGTGGCAGGGATCAGAGACTGGCTGAAGGAAGTGGTTTCGGAATGCGATGTTCCTGAAGACGTAGCCACAGCGAAAGAGCTTCTGGGTAAACTCGATGCGCTATATCCTGAGAAACAACCCTCGCTTACGTTTTATGCGGCAGAGTGTATGGAATACCCTGTGCTTGGAGAATACCGTGAAGCGTCAACACTGGAAGATGCTATGCGGCTTTACGAGCAGATTCCTTCTGACCGTATGAACGGTGGAAAAGGGATTGGTTTCAATCTGGATGATGGAAGTGATTACGCAGGCAGTTATCCACTTGTCCAAGGCGGAAAAGTGGCAACGGATATGATTGATCTTGTTGAGCATTATAAAAACAGCCCATTAGTTCAGCAGGCAGTGGAGGAAGCTAAGCGTTACTACCCTGATATGAGGGAGACCGAATATCAGCCGAGAGAAGCACAGGAAACGGCTCCGGTTGTAGAACAGAAAAACGTGGAGGAAGCAGCGATTACTGATGATAAACGGGCTCCTGAGCCGGCAGAAAAGCGCTCTGAGACAGTAGAAAAGGGTTCAGAAGGTAAGTCTGCAAGCAGAAAAGAATCAGTTTTAAAAGCACTCAGAGAGCGTCAGGCACAGATTAAGGAGCGGGAGAGGACGCTGCCACAAAAGCAGCATGATCGGAATAAGGAGGAACATGTACTGTGAGAAAGATTATTTTTATGGATGATGAAATGCGTGTCGTTTCTATGTTTGATACCAGTAGCCGGGAGACAGCGCTTCATGCGGTGGAAGCAGTCGTTCCTTATGTCCGGGAAGATGCTGATCTGAGCGCTGTCGTTGTCAGTACGGTAGAGAAGCTGAAGCAGATTTCAGACGAAGATTTTATGCGGCTTGACTTTGAATTTTACCGGTATGAAGATGTCGAAGGAGAGGAGGCTATCGAATGAGCCTGAACCAGTATGCGGTATATCAGCTGAAACCGGATGCGGAGATCAGGCCATTTCGGTACAAAACCTATCAGCAACTGATGGATAGTCACATGGCAGTGAACGCGGATAATTATCATCAGGTGTATTTGACAACGATGGTGAAAGAGACTGCGTTGGAAGAGATCCGGAGGCGGCTTGAAACAAAGCTGCCTCCGCAGTTCCTGGGCAATGCACTGAATGTAAGCGACGTCATTGCCATTACAAAGGAAGGTATCTCTTCGGCATACTATGTTGATAAGGTAGGGTTTGTCGCACTTCCCGGCTTCTTCCGGTTTAATTCTTCTGCGGCACTGATCACGATGGAAACTACAGGATTCGTGTTTGATGATCGGAAGGGCAGCTGGATGGCCACAGAAGAAACTGTAGTGGACGGTAAACAATTTTTCCTGATGGCGTCGGAAGCTTATGGGAATCGCGCAGCTTTCGCTGTTGTGGATGATCAGGGCAGAAAGGCCGCAGAAGATACGCTGAAAGGTTTTGATGATGAGACGATCCGCCAGATCAGGGATTATCTGCATCCCAAAGAGCTGGAACAGGTACAGGACATAAGCCGTACTCCGGAAGGAAAGCCAAAGCAGGAGATCTGGCAGAAGTATTACGAAAACGGTGAATATCTCCGCAGTGTGGAGAGCGGAACCGAAGACAATTACAGTATGATTGACGGTATCCGAAACAATCGCCGCAGACAGGCACAGGCGCAAGAAGCTCAGGGATCTGAGAAACATGCTCCGGTCAAAAGAGAATCCGCAGAGAAAGAACCGGGGAAAAGAGTGTCAGTTCTACAGCGGCTTAGAGAAAAACAGACCGAGGTCGCTGCACGGTATGGTAAAAAAGCTCCGGAGCAGTTCAGGGAGGATTTGAGCATGGAGCGTAACCGTAAATGAGAGAGGGGAGTGTCTGGCCAGAGATGGCTGGATGCTCCTTTTTGCGTTTTGTATATCTTGCTTATTATAACCACTTATGGTATCCTAGCTACGATTGGAGGAGCAAGTATGGCGAAGACAAAATATCATATCGAATTATCTGATTCAGAACGCAGTTTGCTTACGAAAATCGTAT
>JAEEGI010007863.1_pt1 | contig 23750 bp, 21 predicted proteins | sample 8958751 | NCBI WGS metagenome assembly JAEEGI01 (sample SAMN16246545, study PRJNA631951) | gut metagenome | biome: gut microbiome; feature: rumen; material: KS-attached | host: Bos | place: Iran: Karaj | collected 2018-10 | reverse complement strand
GGTTTCTATCGGAGCAGATATAATTGTTTGATTCCCATGAGAAACAGAATCAGATTTCCTTGATACATATAGATGAATTGAAGAATCTTGAATCACAAAATTGCACGCTTTCCCATTTTCAGATCACACGCAAAGAGAAAGAATTCCAGCTTCATTTCTCTCCAATCAAGTTGATTATAAAGTAAAAAAGGAGAGAAAAACTAAACTCATTTCTAAATGAAATGAAATTAGAGAAACATTTATTCAACAAAATAAATGAGTATCTCATAAGGTTTTAATCGAAGAGAAAAGAAATTGAAAACGAAGATGATGGACAGAAAATTATATTCAAATTGAAATTGATGGGAACTATAGTAGAGGTGAGATTATAGACTACAAATTGTAGTATGTTGGAAGCCTTTTATTTTTTGAAGTGAAAAAAAGTCATCAAAAATTTGACATTTTTGATTTTATATATACAATTAGATATACAAAATTTTTATTTATTAATTGTATAAAAAATGAGAAGATTAGAAACTAAAAAATCACCTCTTGATAAAAAACAGGAGCTTTTTAACTCAATAAATAAAGAATTACAAGAGGTTAAAAACAAGTTAAAAAATAAAGAAGATTCTATTTCAAAAAAGGATGTAGAAGATTTTGCAGAATCTTATTTTTCTGATTTTGAAAACACGGTTGATAAACTTCAAGAAAGATGAATGACTGCTGAAGAAGAGGCTATAGTAAAGGGATTTCTTCATGGTATTGTTTTAAAAGCAAAAGCTAATCCAAATAAATATCTGGAAGTTAAAGAAAAAACTGAAAAGGGAGGGCTAAAATATAAATTTAAAAAAGACGAAGTATTAAAATTATTTAATGAAATGCCTTGGAATCAACGTGAGGTTTTCGTAAAATATGATTTATTGTAAAATTTATAATTATAATTTTTAAAAATACTGCTTTTAGCAGTATTTTTTTATTAAATCATGTTTTATTAATTATTCTTGAAATTTTTTCTTACGGATTAAGGAATTTTCAAATTTGTCTAATTGAGGAGAAATCTGATTTGGTGCAAGATTTTTTGTCTTATCATCAGAAATAGCACTAGCCACATCAGATTTTTTAGTAGCTTCCGCAAGAGGATTTTTCATAGCTTTTGATAGAGCAGAATCTGTTTCTTTTAAATCTTTAGCCATTTTTAAACTATAGATTATAAATCAGCTAGATTAATAGTTTGATGTAACACATTTCCAAAATTATCTTTTACCTCAACATCAACACTTTCAGCACTGGTAGTAAATGTTGCCAATCTTCATTGAAACGATGTAATTACATTTCATCAAGCACTTATGCTACCTCCAGGGATTCATGATAAACGATCATCGAATACAAGTGTAATTTTATATTGTCAATCTCAATTATCCTGTTTTTTGGATTGTTCTGCCACAAAATATGGAGGTTCTGCATCATTAGCTTCTAATACATCAGAGATACTAGCACTATTGATATTTCAATTAGCATCCATTGCCTGGACTGTAATAGTGTGAGTTCATGCCGCAAAATTTGAAAGATCTATATCAGAAGTAGATAAATCTTCAGTTTGTCTCTTATATTCTTTAGAAAACACTAAAGTTCAATCTACAGTAATTTGTAAACTTCTAAGTAAAGAATCACTCTTAACAGAATACATTATAGAAGGTTTGGAAGATATTCTTTGATTTGTCTCTGGATCAATGATAGCAACTTTAATAGCATCACTCATGGTAGGCTCCCTATTTTCACAGTATCACTCAGGTACAGTTGGAAGAATATTTAGACTCATACTTCACTCTCATCCAACAGGTATTTTTGCCCTTGTGGCCCATCGATTTTTAATACTTTCTAAATCATCGTTATTAGGCATGAATGATGATAATTTCAAGAAATATCATTTTTTAACTTCTTCAATAGGAGTCATAGGACTTACAACTCATAAACATGAAGCATCGTATTCATAAACAGTAACTTCTCATTCTGACTCTTTTGGCAAGTTTTTAGCATATCATAAAGTTGAAACAACAAATTCAGATGGAGTAGTAGAAGATGGTAATTTTCATGTAATCTTAGATATACTAACGCCAGCAGTATCAACATTTGTCATTTCTTTGTTAGTGATATATCATCATTTTACTAATCATCATAAGAAATCTTTTAATGGTTGAGCGTGAATAGTTCATCCATAAGCATTTGAATTCATAGGGGAAGCATCAGCATTCCCAGCCCACATTAATATTAGATTATCGGGAGTGTAAGCAGCAACTAATCCATCTCTAGGACGATTTCATTTTTCAGTTTTCATATTAGATGTTCATGTTTTGAGAGCATATGTTAATCCAGATACATTAAATTTATTTACCCATCCAGCTAATCTATTAGCAGGTTCTGAAAGAATTTTCCATATCAAATATCTTACTCATGCAGGAATAAGATCTTCTTTCTCTACAACCTCTTTTGTGTATAAAACTGATCAATCAGCAGATGTAATTTCTAAAATAGGATCAAGTTCTGCAGGAGTCTCAGTTGTTAAGTATGAATAAGCTTCAGCAAATTCTAGAAGACTAATTTCTGCAGCTCAAATTGCTAGAGGATATCAATAATTAATATCATCACTCAAAGGTAATCATAAAGATTGTAAGAAAGGTTTTACAACATTTTCTCATCATTCTGCTAAGAACATTTTAATAGCAGGAATATTTCTACTGTGTCATAAAGCAGCTTTTAATGTAAGTAATCAATCAAATTTATTATCAGCATTATTTGGTCTGTCAGGTCCAACTTGATATTCTATATCGTAAATAGGAGTATCAAGAGTAATAGGTAACTTCATAAATCAAAGAGCGTAAATTAGGGGTTTAATCGAAGAACCAGATTGACGACGGTTCTTTACCATGTCATTTTGTCATTGAATTTCTTCGTTGAAATAATCTAAAGATCCAACATAAGCAAGAACATCTCAGTTATCTGTATTTACATAAAGCAACGATGAATTGTTTGCTCAATTCTCATATAATGTACGAACATTGTTTTGGAAGGCCTCTTCAGCCATTTGCTGTATGTTATAATCTAGCGATGTTTTTACTACTAATCATCCATCTAATACAGCATCTTCTCAATATTTTTCTTCAAGTAATTCTTTAATCCAAAATACAAAATGTGGAGCCTTTATAGAGAATGATGCTGATTTAAACTCAAGATCTAGAGACTCAATTTCAGCATTTTTGTATTCTTCTTCTGTAATATAATCATCTTCAAACATTCTACTTAACACAACATCTTTCCTTCAGTTGTAGAATGTAACGTAATATTCTTTACCATCCATAACTAAAGTAAAAGATCACAATCATTGCAAAAGATTTACTGAAGAATTTCAGCTCTTTTTATTTGAGAAATCAGCCTGTTCTATTGCATTAGAGAATTTTGAAATAATATTTTGTTTTAATGCCCCATCATATGGATATTCATTTCAAACTACATCAGTAATCTTAAAATATCACATCAACTTTTTTCTTCCAGATTCTGTGAAAGGAGAGTATGATCATGGTCATTTTGGTAAAGAAGCCAAGACTGCAGACTGAGCAATAGTTAAATCAGCAGCAGATACTCAAAAGAAAGATTTTGAAGCAGCCTCAACTCCAAATGAATTATTTCAGAATTCAATATAATTTAAATATAATTCCAAAACTTTCTTTTTCATTTCTTTCTTTGCTTCACTATTAGAAAGATTTGGATTTTCTTTTTTTACTTGTTTTTGGAATGTAGAATTTAATCTTTTAGCAAGTACAATCTGGCGTAATTTATAAGCCACCTTATCCATATAATATCCAATTTTACTTTTATTAGCACGTGTTAATCAGGCTTTTAATTTAAATACATTAGTCATTAATTGTTGAGGAAGTGTAGATGCTCATCATTTTCCTTTTATAGCAGCACGGAAAATTCACCATGGATCTAATCATTCATGTTCCCAATAGTTTTGATCTTCCATTGCAACAATAGCATTTATCATATGATCAGACATTTTATCAATTTCAACGTATTCACGGTTTTCATCGAAAAATTTATATAATTCTACACCATTTCTATCTTGAATTACAGTTGCTTGAGAAAAAACCATATCTTTCACCTGGCTTACATCTGGTAGATTTTTAAAAACACTTATTTCCATCCGTATTGAAACAGCTAGGATCCCTGCTATAATAAGGCACAAAAATAAGAGACCTAAACCTTTCCAAAATCAAAACTTTTTTCTTCAAGAAAGCTTTTTTGCTCATTCAGATCGATTTCTAGAGTTTGAATCTAGTTGTTTATAAGCAAAAAGTGTACGAGGTGTGGACATAATTAGTCATTGCATAAAAAATAAATCAGGATTCTCTGAACATAAACTCATTCTATACATTCTATTGTCAAAAACAAATGATTTTGAGTCAAAATTTATCATAAAAAAGCTGATTTTTTAATCAGCCTTTCTTTACGATTTACAATTACCTTTAATTATTTCTTTCTGTAAAATATGTGTAACAATTCTTTAATTACAGGAGCGTTAATTAATAATGTTAATAATACTCATACAACTAACATTGTTCCAAATCATTTGAACATATTAATTCACATAAGCATTAATAATAATCCAATCATTCAAGTTGAAATTTGTCCATCACGAATTGCATTCCAACTTCTATCGTAAGCTATGTTGATTGCATCAGTATCTGATTTATTATTTTCTTTTTCTTCTCTCATTCTTTCAAAAATGAGCACATTAGCATCCACAGCCATTCAAATAGAAAGAATAATAGCAGCAATCCCACTCAATGATAAAGCATAATCGATAGCTTTAACAATTGCAAATAATACTATAGAATATACAGTTAAAGAAATCAAACTAACTAATCATTTTTTCCATCCATAAATGAAGGACATGTATAACCATATAGCAAGGAATCCTAGCCCCATAGCAAGTAATGCTCAGTTGAACGCATTTTCTCAAAGAGTTGGGCTTACCTTTTCTTCTTGCATCAATACTAATGGAGCAGGTAACGCTCAATCATTTAATTGATTAGTCAATTCTTTCGCAGATTCAGCTGTGAAGTTTCCATCAATTTGAGCAGAACCATCACATATTTTAGCTTGAATAACTGGACTAGTAATTAATTCTCATCAAATAAATATTGCCATTTGCTTTCCAATATTGTTTTCTGTAATGTCACAGAAAATGGCTTTTCACATATCATCAAAGCTAATTAAAACTACAGGCTCTCCAAGTTGTGATGTGCTAACTGAAGCATATTTGAAATTAGCTCCGTTTAATAGTTTTCAATCCGAAGACTGAGCATTTACCCAAGCTAATTTATCTTGAACAAACACTTCTTCTAATGTATAGAATGTTTGAGATTCCAATGCTTTATTAAACTCTTCTTTATTTACTCAATTTACAGTAGCAAAATTATACCAATGATCAGTTGGTGATTTTCTATCTTTTAGTACAACTAAATATGTTATTCATTCAGTTTCATAAGTCTGGACAGCATCAGTATTGTTAGCATCAAAAGAAGGAATTGCAGTTTTTAATTCTGTATTTGAGATAATTCATTCGTGAACAGGTGATGCTTCTGCGATTTCAGCATCATTGTCGGCGAGAAGAGCATCTTTAGCAGAATTAACTTCATTATCAAAAGCGGCTTGATTAGCCTCAGTCTCTGTAGTTGTATCAGGAATCATGGCAAGGATTCTTACATCATAAGCTTCTTCGTTTGGATAAACTTCACCGTTATTATACTTTAAAACAGTTCATTCTACATTATATGATCCAGAATTAATATCAGTTCAATCTTTAACTAAGTTAAACTTTTCATCATATGTTGCTCATAAACTGGTAGCAACCTCCAGAATATCACTCAAAGAAACGCCACTTCTAGATCATTTTTCTTTAGATATCATATGGAAAAATGTATATCCATTCATGTTTATGTTTTGAACATTTCCACTTTCATCTTGATATTGATAAGAATAATATTCTCACTCCATTAATGGAGAAATTTTTCATTCTTGAGTCTCATTTAATACTGAAACGTTATCTTGGTATATATTTGGCAGTTGTGAGAGTGTAACTTTGTCGTATTTGTTATAAACAATGTTTTCTGATTGTCTAGATCATGCAATGGCTTCAAATTTATCAGTATTATCTAGTAAATCACTGTATAAATTTTTAGCAATGGTAGTTCTTTCAGCTTTCTCAGCGTCTGTTCATTCTTTTTCATTAGGTAATTTAAACTCAAGCTCAACGGTTTTACCTATTAATTCTTTAGCCTGATCAAGATCTGCAACTCATCATATTTCTACTACAATTTGAGTTTCATTGTCTAATTGTTGAGTGAATGACTTATAATCACTAACTCATAATTTTGAAATCCTACTATCAATATTTTTAGTAATTATGTTCTCAACTGTGGATTTAACAGCTGCTAATTCTGCAGTATTTCCAGAATAAGTTTGTTCATATGTATCATAAGCTATTCTATATGTAAGCCTAGTACCTCCAGAGATATCCAATCATTTCCTAAAATTAGTAATAGCATTTCACGCGAAAGAAAGTTGTCTACTCATCTTTTCGCTATTGAATGTCCGTCAAACGAAAAATACAATAAAAGCAGAAAGAAAAATTATAGCTCCATAAACCTTTCTACGAGTGTTCCAAAACGATTTCATGAAATTGCACACAAATAAATAAAAAAGATAAAAAATTATCAATAACAAGTGAATATATATATTTTTTTATACAAAAAACAAGTTAAAAGAACTGGTCTCAAAAATAAAAGATATTATACTTGTAAAATGTTTTTTGTGTAATTAACTAAAAGCAGATTGACATTTTATATTAAATCAATAATTTATACAAACTGCAAACCAATAAAATGTTGTTATGAAAAAAAAAGAAAAACCAAAAGCGGAAGTGTTGTTTTCTGAATTGAACCCACTTGAGCTGTGGGGGAGGTTGAGATTGGAACAAAATGTAGAATCGGTTGATGTTATCAGCCAGCCTTCCTTTGAGAGTGAAGAGGCAGAGGAAGCCTATAAAGCTTTCATGGAAGACTCTCAGAGTGCTCAAGTTCGAGAAACAGAAAAATCAAAAATCATTCCATCATCTAAGGGAAGCCTTTTTATTTGGGCATTACTAAAAGAAGAGTCGAAGAGATCCAAAAGATTATCCTCAGTGAATCATCTTTTCAAGGACGACGTTTTCAAATGTATATGTCACAAGAGTAGGCACATAAATCCCAAAGTGGAGTTTGACGAACAAGATTTTGATGAAATCGCTTCGTTTCTTGAGAGAAAAAAACTTATTAGAACGGCAAGGCAAGCTGTGAGAATTACACAAGAGTTTGCTAAACTGTTCCACGAGAGTTACGGTGCATGGCTAGTATTCTAGCAAAAAGAATTAATCCAAAACTAAGAATCGGAGTGTATTTGCTCCGATTTTTTTATAAACTTAAATAATATTTTCTCTCATTCTCATCTAATTTTTCAATAGCGTATCTGAGCATGGTTCTTGGCATCTTGCTAGAATATTTATCCAGGAAATTTTTTAAGACTCTTTTATCTTTTTTTCAAACTTCCCTTAAAAGCCATCATACGGCTTTATGAATCAAATCATGTTTATGATTCAGAAGCATTTCAGAGATTTTTAAAGTATCATCAAATTCTCATTTCTTCACAAAAATCATAGTTGAAACAATTGCAACTCTTTGTTTCCACATATTTTTATCTTTAGCTAATTTGTACAATATTTGTCTATCTTTATCCAAAAGATAATTTCACAAAATCTTATAGCAAACTAAATCTACTAAATCCCAATTATTACAATACTCCAAATGTGATAAGTAAAAATCCACAATCTTTTTTTGTTCATCGTATAACTTTTTCTTCGTTAGAAATTCATATTTATAACACAAAATCAAGAGAGCAGTCAAACGAACTTCATGATATTCAGATTTTAATAATTTTTCTATATCGTTCAGATTATATTTTTCAAAATATTTTTTAGCAACTATTCTTTCATCTGGAACAGGTATTCATAAAAATTTATCTCACTCTCAATATTCTCATTTTCAAGTTTTAAAAAATCTGGATAAAATTTTAGCTTTATCCGGATTTCATAATTTTTCTAAATCTTCAACAATTTCTTGATACATAGTTATTTCTTTATTAAATTTATTATCACCATTTCACTTTGAGTTCATAGTCTAAATGGTAATCACCATGTTCATATTCATTCAGTTACGTACGCAATTCTATTTCATAGTTTATATTCTCAATATGCATAATCATTCATCCATTCTACCACTTTACGCATTCAATAAAATTGTCCACGATGGGTATGTCATGCAACTTCTAAATCGATAGGATAATTTTTTAATTTTTCTAATCAAATCGGTTGATGAGTAACTAAGATAGAAAATAAATCTGAATTATTGTTTAAATCAACTCAATCCATAATTTCGTTTATATTCAGATTTCACCATAAACTTTTATCAATAATTCAAATTAGTTGAATTCAATTAATCTTAACACTTTCATTATTTAAAAATTTTATACTAGATTTGTTTGGGATATCTTTCACAATTTCAGTATTTCACATTACATCATGATTTCACATCACGGCAAAAATTGGTGGATATTTTTCAGATTTTAATTTTGAAAAGTAGCTTGTATAATTGGCATTAGGCCTATTCATTAGATCTCATGCAATGATTACAAAATCAGGATTTTCATTTTCGATAGCTTTTTTAATTTTATCTATGTGAAATGTTTGTGTAACATCTTCAGCATGAATATCACTTACGAGCAAAATCTTTGTATTTTTTTGAATCTTATTTGTTTGAATATTCAGATTTGTTATTTTGGTATGTAGTGCAAAATAAGCTCACAATCACAAAATCAAAACGATAATTCATATAATAATTCGTGGATTTATTTTATACCAAACAGAAATAACATTTTCGATTAATAATATAATCATAAGTAAAAATCATAGTACAAAAATCCAAGAACTAATGGTAGACAATGTGCCTAAAATTTTATTGTTACCTTGATACATGAATATTAAGACCACAAAACATGCTAAAATTATAGCAATAATCAGAGGAGTGACTTTTGAATTATTACGATAAATTACAAAAAATCTTCGTATTACATAAAAAAACATTCATGTGCAAAATAGAGTTAGTACACATCTGAATCATAGATTACTTATTGTCTCACCCATTATCTTTTTCCTTATTAATTAAAATAGCAATAGCTTTTCATCTATGGGAAACACTATTTTTTTCTTCTGCTGTAGCTTCTCAGAAAGATTTATGTAAGTCGTCAGAAAAGAATAAACAATCATATCAAAAAGATTTATCTCATATTTCTTCTTCTAATATTGTTCAATAAGTTTTTCATTCACTGAAAATATATTCTCCATTTGGAAACATTTCCACAATTGTACAGTTAAAGTAAGCGGATCTATCGGATTTTCGTTTTAATTCATTTAATAACTTTTTTCTATTAGCAGCATCATCTCAATGTCATCATGCGTACCTAGCACTATGTATTCATGGTTCTCAATTTAAAACATTAACACACAATCAACTATCATCAGCAATAATATTAGCATCTATTCATTTTTCTATTAAGAATTTACGAACAGTATTACATTTTATCAGAGCATTATCTAAAAAAGTTTTTCAATCTTCAATTATATCGTTATGAAATCAAATATCGTTTAATGACAGAATTTTGGCATCAGTAAATATTTCTTTGAATTCTTTGATTTTATGTTGATTGTTTGATGCAAGGATAATTTTGCGCATAGTATTAGTTGAATAAAAACAATGAGATTATTAATAATTCTGAATTTAATGTCAAGTTACTCCAAAATAAACTTTCTCATTTCCTTTCTGATTTCCTTATAGTTTGGATATAGACTTTCTACAACTTTTCGAAACTTATCAGAATGATTTTTCTGAACCAAATGAGCGCATTCATGAGCGGCTACATATTGGATATACTTCTGTGGTAAATGAATGAGCTGTAAATTTAAAACTATATCTTGTTTGGATGAACATTGTCATCGGCGAGCTCTCATTTTTCTAATTGTTAATGATTTATACGATACTCATAATTCATCTGAAAATTTATCCACCCACTCTTTGGAATATTCTAAAAGAATTTCTTTCAGCTTTTTTTCTTTGGTAGTATTGGAATAACTTTTATCATTATCAAAAAAATCTGACCGAGAAAGATGTTCTCAAAAAATAAGAAGTTCATTATCAGTAGTGGATTTTAGTTTTTCTTTTTTGGAATATCTTTGATATAGCTTTTCACCTCTGTCCAAAAATTCAGTCATGAATTTTTCGTTATTTTTGAGCCTAGTCGGAATAGTAAAAACTACTATACCATTACGATTTATTCTAGCATAGGCATTACGAGTATTTTTATAGATTATTTCGTGAGGGAAGTCCATTCAAAAAATCAGAATAAAATCTTAGATAAAGGTAAGATTTTGGGATTGAATTCTATAATATATTTCTTTCTATAATTTTAATATATTTACTTATGGCGGTAGAATCTACTCATGTTCTGTAGTATCGTTCATCATTATAAGATTTCCATCCTGTCCTGTTTCAAAATTTGTTATATATTTCATATTCTTTCTTTGTTAGTAATACATTTCTTTTACCATTATTGTTTAGTTCATCTTTTACTTGTGATATTACATTTTTTTCTTTAGTTAGTAGTAATCTAATTAGGTCTGTGAAACGTTGTGTAAGAGGAATAGAATTTTTTAGCTTACTATTAACTTTTATGGCTATTTTATTTTTGTCTATATGCTGTGAGTTTATTTCATCTATTTCTCATCAAAGAAGTGTGAATAGTGTACATGCTTTATAAAAATCAATAGCATAAAATTCTGTTGAGTTAATTCTCTTTAATATGTGTTTACATAGATTTTCAATTACAAGAGCATCAAAGTTTTTGAAGGAAAAAATAGCTAATTTGTTTTTCTTGGAATCTTTATCTGAACTTTGATATTTATAAGCATTTTTAGCTCTACTAATGGTACCAATTCAAATTTTACAAACATCTTTTATTTGATGTTCATGAATGTATAAAATTTGTTTATCCATTTCTTATGATGTATTGTATATAAAAATCTATAAAGGAATTAGTATATTGAATATATATAATTATTTTTTAGTAAATTAATATAAAAACTTAATTTTCATGTAAATATTTACACTGGTTTCTTCCAATAAAAGTCAACTTCATCAGCTCAATTGTATAACTGCTTATGAGAGAAATGTTTTGAATGAAACAACTTATTCATTCACGGATAAGAAGAAATCACTCCACCATAACATTCTTTCAGATAATTAGCTAATTTTTCGTAAAGTGGAGCTAAATTATCATTTGCATTCAGCCTTTTTCAATATGGTGGGTTCGTAATTAACCAAAAATCTCATTCAAAAAGCATTAAACCTGACTGAAAATCTTGATGTTCAAATGTAATACAATCACTTACTCATGCATTTTCAGCATTGATTTTCGCGAAACCTAAAACTTTTTCATCTATATCACGAGCGACTATTTGATAATTATTATTAAATTCAGAATTCTTAGCATCTAAAAGAATTTCATTCCAAATATTGAAGTCAAAATTTTTGAATTGCTGAAGTGCGAAATTTCTATGTTTTCATGGAGCAATGTTTCTTGCAAGTAGAGCAGCTTCAATTGCGATAGTTCCAGAACCGCAGAATGGATCAATCAATGGTTTATTGAATTTCCATCATGAAAGTAGAATAATCGCAGCCGCCAAATTTTCTTTCAAAGGAGCAGGTCAAGTCTGAGTCCTTCGTCAGCGTTGATGCAGTGATGCTCACGAAGTATTTATGCAAACTTTCAAATTGTTTCACGACATGAATAGGAAAACTTCCTGTGATTTATCTGGATCAGTTTTCGTATCTTCCAAAACATTCAGAGAAGTCAGAATTGCTTTATGTGCTACTGAAACTAATGATTTTTCTGACATTATTTGAGAGTTTTTGCATGATGCATGTAGTGAAAATTGGGTAGTCTGTACAAATAAACTATTCCAATTTAATGATAAAACAAAATCAAAAAGCTGATCAAAATTTGTGATTTTATCTTCTCACATTACTGCATAAACTTTATTTGCTATTCTTGACCATAAATTGATGCGATAGATATCTTTCCATGTTCATTCACTCAAAACAGCAGTTGGATGACTTTCAATCAGTGGTAAGCTCAGCCTTTTTAGTTCTTTGGTTAATAATGACGCACATCAGAAAGGGCAAGTGATTAGTATTTGCATGTTTGTTTTGTCTATTATAAAAGTTCTATCTCCCTTTCTTCGTCTCCAGTTTTTGTTATCGTAAGAGTTTTAGTTCATCCAAGATTTAATTTCTCAGTCCGTTTAGGCCATTCTATCAAAATATATTCATACTCATTAATTAAGTCCATAATTCATTTTTCTATCAAATCTTCAAAAGTTTCCAGTCTATACATGTCGATGTGTAATAATTTTTCATCATATACATTCACATAAGTATAAGTTGGGGATTGAACTTTTTTAGAATCAATTCAAAGTCACTCAGCAAATCATTTCGTGAAAGTCGTTTTTCCACTTCATAAATTTCCAACTAAAAAAAGAGTAGATTCTGAATTTGAAAGTTCTATTCATAATTGATGCATTTCTTCTGGTGAGTGGATTGTCTTTTTCATAACAGTGGGAAAATAAATTATATCAATAAATAATTATAAAAAAGGAGCATTAAAATTCAAATAGAAAAATGACTGGATTTAAAAATACTTTATAATATATTTCCAAAAATGTTTTATTCTTAAATTTCTCTATATGACAGAAGTTCAAAATGTAGTCATAATCTGATGATGACCAGCGTGACACACAGCTGCTATTTATACTGCTAGAGCATGATTAAATCCAATTATGTATGAGTGATTTATGGCATGATGAATGCCTCCAGGAGGGCAATTAACTACAACAACGACTGTGGAAAATTTTCCTTGATTTCCTGACTGAATATGATGATTGGAACTGATGACTCAGATGAAACAACAAAGTGAAAATCAATGAGCAAAAATTTTGATGAAAACTATCGATCGTGTGGATTTTTCTTCTCAACCTTTCAAATTGTATACATGAGATGAAGAAATATTGGCAAAAACAGTGATTATAGCTACTTGAGCTACAGCAAAAAGACTTAGAATTCCATGAGAAAATCAATTTTGGCAACGTGGAATATCTGCATGTGCAGTGTGTGATTGATGATTGCCAATTTATCGTAACCAAAGAATTATCGTAATCGGATGATGAGATGTAGCATGTGAGGAAGCGATGTATTTGACAAACTTTGCTAGTGAGGTAATTATGTTGGTGAGAAGGGATGTGCTCCGTGGTTCCAAAGCTATGCAAGATAAAGTTTTTAAAAATGAAAAAATTAAAATAATGTGGCATACTGAAGCTGTTTCATGTCATTGAGATAAAAATCTGGAATGAATCAAAGTAATAAACAACCAAACCAAAGAAGAATCAGAAATAGAGTGTCGTGGATTATTTTATGCAATAGGACATAAACCAAATACAGAATTCTTAAATTGACAATTAGATATGGATGAGACTTGATATATTATCACTCACGATTGAGTAAAAACTTCAGTTCTATGAGTGTTCGCTGCATGAGATGTCCAAGATAAAGTGTATCGTCAGGCTATTACCTCAGCTTGAACTGGTTGTATGGCAGCATTAGAAGCTGAAAGATTTATTAGCGAATTAGAATAAAAAATATTTTCACAAAGATTGTATATGTATACATCGCTTTTTTGTATTTATAAAAAGTCCCCAAAATTTTGACAAAAATTTTTTTAAAAATATAATTAAATATATAAAATTTTTTATTCATTAATTTGTATAAAATGTCTTTTGATCTAGAGAATAAAGAATGGGCTGGATTACCCAGTAATATCGAATGAGATATAAACAAATACAATGAACTTTTAAAAGATTCTGAAATTTTCCCAAACACAGAAGAAGAACTGAAAAAATGGAAAAAAACAAAAGATCAGGAAAAAGAATCTAACAAAGATGGGGAAAAAAGGACAAATGTAGATGAGAAAAATGAAGAAGATGGCAATCTTTTATTGCCAGATTTAACACCAGATGATAATGTTTATCTAAATAAACTTGTAGAGAACTCAAAAACATCCAATAAAATCAACTACTTGTCAGACAGTATTTATACAAAATTTGTGAACAATGTAGAATTTGCTTTTTGATTACCAGCGCAAGCATTAAGATGTATAATGAGTGTAGAAAGTGGTTGATATATGTATAATAAAAGTGGTAGTATAAAATGATCATCTGCATGAGCACAATGATTGTTCCAACTTATGCCATCTACAGCAGATTTGTACATGAAAAATAAAAAAGTATTAGAATATTGTTGAGTAAAGAAATTTAAATCAAGAAACGAATTTATAAAAAATCCTTTAGCCACAGCAGTAGCTGCTGGAGTTATTATGTCGACATATATGAAAACATATAATTTTCAAACTGCTTTAGCATGTTATAATTGGTGACCAGGGAATTATGAAAAACATATAGAAAATAAAAAAGGTAAAAGGAATCTTACTAAAGCAGATTTCTCAAAGTTGCCTGAAGAAACTAGGCTATACATACCATCGGTAACAATGGGAGTATTAAAAGGTAATCCTGAAGAAACACTTAAAAAAGAAGAAGCCAAAGAATTAATTAAAAAAAATGAGAAGATTGATGAAGTACTTGCTGATTTGTGAAAATATTCACGAAATAAAGATTGAAATTCTATGGTATAGAATAATGATTAATTAAACGATAATTTAGGCATTTACTCAACATAATAAAAAACTGATTTCGATTAGTTTTTTTTGCATTTTTTAGACAATTTAAGTATAATTATGATGTATTTTATACGAACATAATCTTCATTGATGCCTACATCACAAGCTCAAACACAAAGAACTGAATTAGAGAACCAAATTAAAAACGATTTTTCTGAATTACAAAAAAAACTAGGAACGCTCAAATCAGAGATACAAATAGAAACAGATGAAACTAAGAAACAAGAAAAAGAAGCAGAAATACAAAAAATGGAATCAGATTTAGCAGAAATGAAAGATTTAATAGATAAACTCTCATTTTTGCAGAATGAAGATTTACAATCTTTAAAAACAAAGCTTGAACAATATAATCAAGTAAGGCAGGATGTTCAATGAAAAACTACAGAATTGTTAGGGGAAAAAAATCAAACTCCAACAACATATGAACTTTTAAAAGGTTCTCAAACTTATAATAGATTATTAACTGTTATTTCTTCAAATCCAAAAGAATTTGCTAATCTTCCATGAGATACTCCGGAACATAAGCTTGAATACATTTTTTCTCAAATTCGCAAATGAATAACTATTTTTTTAAAAAATAAATTATGAAATTCTGAAAAAAATGATAAAGTTATAAATAATACAATAGCTCCTGCACTTGAATGGTGTTTGATGGAAATGCTTAGGGATCAGTGAAATGATGCAAACACTAATATGTTACAATGAATGAATAAGATTTCTTGGAATAGTCTTAATAATTTAATTACTTGAGTGTGAGATTTCGCTAAAAAAACGAAATGATCGTTTAATAAATTTAGTCAATGGATGAATGCATTAGATTATCTATCGGTTCATAATTGAGTTTTAAACAAACCCGAAAAGTCTGCAGTTTTAGCTAGCCCACTCGAATTTAAAAATTATTTAAATGATTGAGTTTTTGCCAGTGAAGGTTTTTCACCTTACAATCTGATAGATAATAATATATTTAAAGTAGAAGAAAATCAGACTTTTGAATTTTGAATCTCATTGCAGGAAAAACAAAATATTTTAAATCAGATTTGAAATATACAGGTTGTTAATAGTCCAAAAACTACAGCATTAATTGTAAAAATGTTGGATAAGCATGATAAATTTTTTGGTGCATCTGCGTGATTACAGAAGGTTGCTAATGGGTTGCTAGATTGAGCCAATGCGCTGAATTCAGTTACAAAAATTATTGGAATAGATTTGATATGAGAGATTAATAGGCCTGCGGAGCAAAGAGGTTTTTGGTTTAGAATTATAGATTTTGTATGTAAATTAATATGAGTTACATGATGATTAGAATGAATGGTGAAGAAATGGCGTTTGGATAAATTAAATCTTACAGATGAAAAAAACGAAAACATATCCAAGATTTTTCAAGAATACCAAAAATTAGCTTGAAAATGAAGTGATGTATCAATTACAGATGGTAATTCCTGTTCTTCAGCTTTAGCAAATTTTGCTCTTACAGATTTGGATAAAACATCTTCTACAAAATGAGATCACTTACGTGATGTAATGGCAAAAAACATTGATATAAATCAAATTCCTGTTTATGTAGTACAGCAAACATTATGAAATGACTATTTAAAAAAAGAAGTTATTACAGTTAACTGAAAACAACAAGAGAAAATATCAGTTGATGTATCAAAAATGACGGAAGATAAAAAGAGGGAATTAACGCATTTACATATCGGCAATATGAAAAAACATTTAGAAGAAAATTATAGCGATTTGAAAGATTTTTATTCCACTATACACAATACTGATGATTTAGTTATATGTTTTACGGCAGCATTATATGCCGATAAAGAAGACGTAATTGAGTGAGTAAAGGCTAAAGTATTTTTACCAGAGAATTATTGAGTGACTTATCCTTGAAATATTGAATGAATGGCGGTGGATAACATATGACAAACGTGAAATTATTCGTGAGAGGAGTGAAATAATTGATTAGAGAAGTGAAATAATTGATGAAATCAATCATGAAGAGAGAGTTTAGACTCGTCTGAATCATCAGATAAACAAAAAGTTACAGAACAGTGGATTTATGATAAAGCAGTAGAGTATTGAATTACGGACAATCGTCAGATTGCTTATATTTTATCTACAATTAAATGAGAGAGTTGATTTAAAAATCAAAAAGAAATTTGATGAGAAAGCAAAAAATACTGAAAAGTGGATTCCGAGACAGGGAAGTCTTATTATGGTAGATGATTTATACAGATAACGCATAAAGGTAATTATGAGAAATATACACAAATAATAAGAGAATCATGAAGGGATTTTAAAGATAATGAAGGAAATACTATAAAATGAAGTGAAATTGATCTGGTTAATAATCCAGATGTAATTTTACAAAGTAATGATTTAGCTATATTTATAGCAATGGATTGGATGAAGAATTGATGACCAAGTCGTACAGAGAATAAAAAATTAGATTATTATATCAGTGATTCAAAGGTAGATTTTCTTAATGCTAGAAAAATTATAAACTGAACAGACTGAGCTAAAAAATTTGAAAAATACGCACAGGATTATTTAGCTAGGTTATGAAATGGAAATATAGAGTATTTGTCATAAATGTGATGGAATAATGCTGTTTTATTTTTTTTGGTACAAAAATGACATTTATTTGTCATATATTTTTAATATTTTAATATGTTTCTTATAATGGTCGAGTTTTTTATGCAAATATTTTTACAGCCAAATTTACAATTACATAAGCCAATAAACAGATAATTATTCAAATGATAGATTTTAATAATCAACTAGTGGCTGTAGATGTTTGTTTTTCATCTCAATTGTTTATTATTAATTTATAGCCATTGATAATCATAAATAGAAAACATACAAATCAGATTGCAAACCATAAATAGCTGTTAACAAGGGATATTATGTCAAAAATTGAACGACTACCATCAATTTGAGATAGGTCATGATCCGCAGTATCTGTTGTTCTCTTGATAGTTTGAACTGTTATGGCAGAAACTTTCGATATAAACCCAATTATGGTGATTATTCAAATGCTAGTTAGTTTTTTAGTGTTTGTCATTATGTCGTTACTATCAATTAAATAGTTGTATTGATTTATCTTATAATTCACTTTCTTGTTGTTTTTTTGTATAGGTTCTCATATGTCACGTTTAAAACAATATATCATTTAATGATTCTGCTCCTACATCATTCCAGTTTATCTTCTTTCATTTTATGAGATCTTTTTCTTCTTTAAAAATTTGTTTATCTTCTTTTTCTAGACTTAAGTCGGACTTATTAACCAATTCTTCATCTAATGTTTTTGGAATAGATTGTATTAGATTTATGATGATTACACTAAATAATGCTATTAGAATTCATACTATTATTCGCATTACATTTGTTATATGTTTTTTTCAATCTTCTCATTTTCACGATTGTACAATATACAAAAATCAATTATATAGTATCATTGTTACGGCTAGAGCAATGGTTAATATTAATATAAATCTAGTAATTCTTATGATTAGAGATCAGTTGTTGCCTATTCAATCTATAGATATTTCAGTAGATCATCCTATTATACTATTTCAAACAGTCTTAACATTTTCTCCTAAATTAATTATAGTGTCAGTTTGCTGGGCAGGTTCTATTAATTGTTCTAGTAGATCATCGGCTGAATAAGAAGTTCATCGAAAAAAAATAGATGTTATCAAAAATATTCCTATTAAATATATAATATAAGACTTTATTCTAAAAAATCTTGTTATCATAAGGTTAGATTTGACTAAGTAAAGCGTCAGCTTCGACTTCTTCTTGTTGACGAGATGATAATTCTGATTGCTTAATTTCATCTTGTCTTGCTTGATAAGCACCAGATTCATAAGTTTCTTCATATTTTCTTTTTATTTCTTCTTGTTTCGCTTGGTATTTTGCTTCAATTTCAGCTAATTTTTCTTTTTCTCTAGTCAGAATGTCTCTTAACTTGTCTATCTGTTCCTGGTTCATTAGAGAATACAGATCAAACCAGCTCTGTTTTTCTTTAGATTCATTAATAGATTTGCTTTCTAATACAAGAACTACCAAATCTGGATTGTTTTCCATCATATCATTTGGAATATTGTAATCCAAGGCGACCTTTCGTAGGTGCTCAGGTAAATGTTTTTCTATGCTTTCTTGTGTTACCATGTTTTTGTGAGTAGTAAATAAATAAAATTAATTTTACTTGTTATTTTGTATCTTTTTCAGTATATCATCAGCTTTTTTTTCTTCATCTTCATGATATTTGTTGGATTTTTCGTTTATGATTTTTGATTTTCACATATTTTTTATCATTTCTTCTATCTGTTTTTTTGTCATCCTTTTGGGTCTTCATCATCCCCCTTGATATCATTCCCACATTTTATTATAAGTTATGAATTAAACTTGAGAAGTTGATTTACTATTCAACAACCGTTCTACATCTTCTTGATTTATAATATCTCTTTCAAGTAATTTTTTGGCATATTGTCTCATTGAAATCATTCAATTTTGAGTCGAAGTTTCAATAATGTTTTGCATTTGATCTACTTCTCTTTTTTTCAAATTATTTTTCACTGCATTACTATTTAGCATAAGTTCAAAGATTCAGATTCTTCATTGAGCATCCTTTGTCTTTACAAGAGTTTGAGACATTATTCCTACTAAACAGTCAGCCATTCTTTCCAGTACAGAATTTTGCATATCACTAGGATAGAAAGAAAGGTATCTATTTAATGTATGTGTAGCAGAATTAGTATGCAATGTAGAGAATACTAAATGTCCTGTTTCTGCTAGATTTAGTACAGCCTCAGCTGTTTCACTATTTCTTATTTCTCATACAAATATTACATCAGGATCTTCTCTTAATGTAGATGAAATTGCAGCTCCAAAAGATCGTGTATCATGACCAATTTCTCTCTGTGATATTAGAGATTTTTGAGGTTTAAATACGTACTCAATAGGATCTTCAATTGTGATAATTTTATAAGGTTTTTCTTTATTCAAAATTTCAAGCATAGCTACAATTGATGTGGATTTTCCTCATCAAGTAGGTCATGTTACAAGGAATAGTCACTTGGGTGCTGCGAGAACGTTTTTCTTAATGGAGTCAGAAATATTCTGAAACATAATTCATTCTAACTGCCTAGGAGTGCTATTAATTTTTCTCATGACAACGTTGATTCTTCATGTGCTAAGATATGCATTTACTCTATATGCAGTATCATCTTTTGCTACATAAGCAAAATCAGCCTCTTTATCCACCAAGAATTTGTCATATCTTTGAGGATTGTTCTTGAAGAGTTGTTTAAGTAAAATTTCCATGTTTTCATCTCAGATTTTCCCTAATTCTTCCTTTCTAACGATTTCTCCGTTAAGTCTATACGCAACAGATTCTCAAGCAGAAAGATGTAGGTCTGAGATGTTTTGATTGTTTGCAATGAGTCTCAAAATCGACTCAATGTCTAATCAAATTCATTGCATGATTACTGAAATAATGAATAAATCGTGAAATATTCACTCACTTAATTATATTCAAAAATTTTTTTCTGTCAAAAAAAATGGGACTTTTTTATGAAATTCTATCAAAAAAGTTTGTAATTTTTATTATTGCATTCAAAATTAAAAATTTTATACTCAGTCTCGTGAGATATATCCTATATGATTAACTTCTATTATGGGTATTCTGATTTTATAAAGAGGATTATCTAAGTTTTTATGCATTCAGAAATAAATAATAAAAAATCAAAATCTATATTTTCGTGAATTAGAAATAGTATAAAGAGCAGTCCGTTATATTGAAGAACGCTGATTATACTTTTGTTTGTAGCTTTAATTACAAAATTAGTTATTGTTTATTTTTCCTATAAAAATCTAAATCCACGAGAAAATGTTATATCATATTTAGCCAGTGATATCCCTGTAATATTTTTTGCACATTTATTGATAATAATTAATTATTGGGTAAAAAAACGTAAATATAGATTGATAAACGATGTTATTGTTTTCACTGTATTGTTATTATACATAATAGATGTATTTACTATATTTGTATTTCATAGTAGAGTGTCATTAGTAGATATATTTGCACTTTGAAGTAATGGTTCATCTTGATTTAATTGAATCATAAGATTATGGATTATAGTATTGATTTTAGTATGACTCATCACGTTTTTCTTAGTACAAACAAAAATGAAATTTTTGAAAAAATCAGGTAAAAATATGCTTATAGCGTTTTCCATTTTTTCATTTATTTATGCTCTATTTTATGCAATAATTATAATTTCGAATGCAAATATAAATTATGTAAAAGATGTGATTTCGTTGAATATACAAAAATTTAAAAACGATGATATAAATCTAGATTATCAAGAGGTTGAATTTGATGATAATGGATATCAGATTGATAGAATTAAGTGAGAATGAAAAGATTTGAACGTTATACTAGTTTTTGCTGAATCGTTATCAGCTGTAGATTCAGCCAATATGTGATGAAATAATAATATGCCGAAATTTGATGAAATACAAAAGGATTGAATTACATTCACAAATTTTGTCACAAATTGAACGACATCTGATACAGCACACATATCAACGTTATTATGAGTTGTGCCGTTGATAAACATGAAAATGGGTAATACGCCATATAGTTGATATAAACTGAAAATGCAATCCCTTCCAGAGTTTTTTAATAATCAATGATATGCAACTACATTTATTAGTGCTGCTAGTTTAAATTTTTTGAAACAGAGAGATTTTCTTTCTTGAGCATGATTTCAAAAAATAATATGAGAAGAAGAGTTTGAGAAGAATAAAAAATATACTTTTGAATCGGCTCCAGATGAAGATTTATATGATAGAGTTTTACAGGAGGTTCAAGCACAGACGTGAAAATATTTTATATGACTTCAGACTATATCATTTCATAAACCATATAATACACCATATTGAAAAACTGAAGAATTGGCATTAAGATATTCAGATGATGAATTATATAGATTTTATCAAAATCTGCAAGAAATCTGATTCTTTGATAATGGGATCTTAGTTATAATGTGAGATCATAGAAAGATGAATTCTATCGAAGAATGAGAGCGTGATCTTTTCTGACCAAATCGATATACTAAGTCTGTAGCAACAGTGGTTTGATCATGAATTCAAGCGTGAACTATCAATCCAGAATTAGTTCAGCATACAGATTTTTATAATTCATTGAAAAGAATTATATGATATTGAAGTGTAGAAGTAGATAGTGTATATAATGATATTTTTACGCAACAAACAAATAGAAATCGAGGAATAACAAATTCAGAATTTTATGAAAATAATAGATATACAATATCCTCACAAGATGGAGATGTATTTTTGTTTAGAAATATTTCTAATTTACCGAAAAATAGTCCAATATATGATTATTTCTCTTCATATGTGTTATTTGAATTTTGAGAGGAAAAGGAAGAAGGTAAATCTGAAGATACTGATACTATCAAATTTATATGACATAGATGAGCAATCGAAAATTCTCCAGAAAATACATTAGAATCTTTTTTGGCAGCAAAAGACCTATGAGCAGATTGAATAGAATTCGATGTATCTTACACAAAAGATCATGAAAATATAGTTGTACATTGAGATCTCCTTTATGCTTCAAATTGTAAAAATAGAAAAGTTTGAAATAATAATTTTGATTGGATACAAAATAATTGTACCATAAAGAACGGAGAAAAGTATATGAAATTACAAAAAATGTTGGAACTTATTGATTGATTGTTTGATTATTACTTCCTTGAAATTAAAGTTTATAATGAAAAGCTTTGAGCTCAACAAGCAGAAGAGATAATACAAACAGTGAAAGATTTGAATATGCAGGATAGAGTAATTTTTATTAGTTATTCAGATGCAGCGAGGGAAGTTTTAGATGCTGATCCAGATATAATATATTGACGGGATACTTTTGATATAAACGATTTAGATTTTATATGAGAGAATAATAGTAAATATTTTTTGGCTCCGTATGATATATTAACACCAGAAATAGTCCAAAAAGCTAGAGACTTATGAAAAGAAGTAGTTACATATACAGTTAATGAAACATGAGATTTCCAAGCAATGAAAGACTTGTGAGTAAATATTATAATGTCAGATAGAATTGATTTACTTCAAGAATATAACAATACTAGACATTATCCTGTTCCTCACAGTTTTGAAATACCAAATCTAAAAAAATCCTCAAAAGTAGATTCTGAGGATTTTATATATTAAATAACTTATTATTTTACAATTTTCCTGGCTTCTAGATAATATCTCTTTTCGTCTGCTTCTCACATAGAGAATGTTTTTCTAGGTAAAGCTCAATCAACAACAACAGTCTTGAAGAAATCCGATTTATCCATTATTGGGAATAGGATTCCGAAATTTCCATTTTCTTTTCAAAGTCTTTCAACCACATCATCTCAGTGAACATAATCAATTTTTGAATTATTGTGGTCCTTCAAATATTGATCCAAAAATGCTTGCATATTTCCAACTTCCAAATTTAATTTAGGATTTACTATTCAGAAAAGATAATATCCAGATTTTGAAACTCATCGACAGTAGTGTGTGTTTCAGTCAGATTTTTTCATATTTTGCATTAATTCTTCTTTATTTGAATATTCCTCTACTTTCAAATCTGATCAAATACTTCTGAAGAATCTTCACATATCATCGAGGAAACTATTTTCTTCTACATTAAATAATACGCGATGAATAGGTTCAAAAATTATTCATTCATCATGAAC